>Ga0207646_10001972_pt1 | contig 24631 bp, 22 predicted proteins | sample KBSK5502metaG_FD_184343 | JGI IMG/M metagenome (GOLD analysis project Ga0207646, IMG submission 184343) | Corn, switchgrass and miscanthus rhizosphere microbial communities from Kellogg Biological Station, Michigan, USA - KBS K5-50-2 metaG... | ecosystem: Host-associated > Plants > Roots >...
ATGGTTGCTGCTGTCTGAAACGAGTTCCCGGTCAAAACAAGCAGTGTTTTTGGCACCAGCGTTAGAATGCTTCCCAGATGAGGATGGCTATGAGGTGGCCGAAGCTCAAATGAATGCCGCGCGAGCAGTTGTTGCGTTTGGCACGACTTGCCTGCTGTTCTGGTGTCCTCATATTTTTGCGCTGGATCCGTCCGTGGATGTAAGTCAATACGCGCATACCGCATGGACGTACCGCGACGGATTTGTGCAAGGCGCAATGAACGCAATCACGCAGACGCCTGACGGTTATCTGTGGCTCGCCACGCAGTCCGGTGTCGTCCGCTTTGACGGCGTTCGAACGGTGCCATTGCCTCTGCCGCCTGGGCAGCAACTTCCGAGTACCTCGATTGGCGTCCTCCTGACCGCACGGGACGGAACCCTCTGGATCGGCACCCTTGACGGGCTGGCGAGTTGGAAGAACGGTCAACTCACCGACTATCCAGCACTTGCCCGCCACACTGTTGTCGCACTTTTGCAGGATCGCACCGGAACCATATGGGCAGGCGGTACGGGGGGAGCCGCAGGAATAGTCTGTGCCATTCGCGACGGAAGCACCAAATGCTATGGCGATGACGGGAGTTTCGGCACCATAGTGGCATCCTTGTATGAGGATAGCGACGGGAGCCTATGGGTAGGAGCGGCGACAGGAATATGGCGATGGAGACCGGGTCCTCCAACCCGTTACTTGGCGACACCAATCACCCGCGGCGGCAAGATGGCGCAAGGCGATCATGGATTGGGCGTCATAGTTGCTCTGGCCACCGTTCGTCAAATTATTGGGAGAACAGTAACCGATTATCCGCTTCATGGCGTGCCGATGCCGTTGACGGCTGCAACTGTGCTTCGCGACCGCAACGGTGGACTATGGATCGGCACAACAGCGCATGGGCTCGTGCATTCGTACGGGGGTAAAACAAGCATATTCACGCACAAAGATGGCCTGTCGAGCGACCAGGTGAACGGCGTGTTCGAGGGGCGTGAAGGATCGATCTGGGTCGCCACTTCCGAGGGGCTCGACCAGTTTCGAGATTTGCCGATCACCTCGCTTACAGTGAAGCAAGGGCTATCCGGCGCGGCCGCGAACTCCGTGCTGGCGGCACGCGATGGGAGCATCTGGATAGGCACGACGGATGGGCTCTACAGGTGGAGAGACGGACGCACGAGCATCTTTCAAAAGCGAACCAATCCTGTTCTGCCCGACGATGACATCGAATCGCTCTTCGAGGATGAGCGTGGTCGCATTTGGGTTTCGAGCTTTAACGGGCTTGCAGTGTTTGAGAACGGAAAGTTCACCGCCGTCCCGTCTGTTCCCGCGGGGGCGAAAAATGCGATCACTGGCGATAATCACGGCGGGCTATGGCTCAGTCTCTTCGGCACCGGCAAGAATTACGCTCTGGCGCATCTAGTCGATGGAAAAATCATTGAGCAGGTGCATTGGCAACAGCTGGGTGGCGGCCCCGGAACCGGCCTCGTGCCCGACCCGGACGGCGGCGTCTTGACTGGACTGTTGAGCGGCGGGATGGCCTATGTTCGAGCTGGACAAATACGCAACTTGCCCTTGAGCGACGACCCGGCAGGTCCCCGCAGGGTGTTCGACATTTCGCGTGCTCGCGATGGCTCGATCTGGGCCGCAACCGAGAATGGTCTCGCGCGCATACAAAACGAGCGCGTGGCAACGCTGACCACGGCGAACGGGTTGCCCTGCAAGACCGTTCACTGGATCATTGAAGACGACCACTTTTCTTATTGGCTTTACACACAGTCCGGACTCCTGCATGTGGGGCGAAGCGACATGGAGGCCTGGATCGCCGATCCCAAGCGAACGATCCATGTAACGACCTTCGATGCCGACGATGGAGTACGGCTGGTTCCGATCCTCAAGGGGGATAGGCCCGCGGTCACCAAGTCTGCCGACGGCAGAATCTGGTTTGTCAACGGGAACACGGTGAGCTTCTTCAATCCTTCGCGTGCCAGCCTTAACACGCTGCCTCCGCCAGTCCACATCGAGCAGATCACGGCGAATGGCAAGGCGTACGACCTGACGAATCGCTTGCGACTGCCGGCGGGCGTGCACGACGTTTTGTTCGACTTCACGGCGCTGAGTCTGATGGTGCCACGGAAGGTGCGCTTCCGCGTCATGCTGGAGGGTCAAGACAAGAGCTGGCGGGAGCTGGTCAATCAGCGTCAAGTCCATTACACCAACCTGGCGCCGCGGGCGTACCGCTTCCGCGTGCTCGCGTCCAACAACAGCGAAGTGTGGAACGAGCAAGGCGACACGCTGGAGTTCTCCATCGATCCCGCCTACTACCAGACGTACTGGTTCCGAGCATTGTGTACGGCCGCTTTCATGGCATTGTTGTGGGCGGCCTACCAGTACCGCGTCCGGCGCTTGCATGATGACTTTCAGATGACGCTAGAGGCCCGTGTCAGCGAAAGAACAAGAATTGCCCGCGAGCTACATGACACTCTGCTGCAGAGCTTCCATGGTTTGCTGCTTCGGTTCCAAACAGTTTCCGTACTGCTACCAGAGCGGCCGATCGAGGCAAAAGAGAAACTCGACAGCGCAATCGAGCAGGCTGCCGGCGCGATCACCGAAGGGCGGGATGCGGTACAGGGACTGCGCGCCTCCACAGTCGAGCGCAATGATCTTGCGCTCGCTATAAGCACCCTCGGAGAGGAACTTGAAAATGACTCAAGTACTCATCGCCCCGCAACTTTCCGCGTATCGGTTGAGGGTCAGCCGAGAGACCTCCACCCCATTCTCCGTGACGAAATCTACAAAATTGCTACCGAAGCGCTCCGCAACGCATTTCATCACTCCCAAGCGAAGCAGGTAGAAGTTGAAATCCGCTATGGCAGTGAATTCCGACTGCGCGTGCGGGACGACGGAAAGGGTATGGATGCGGCGGTTCTCTCCAGCCATGGTCTTGAGGGACACTATGGCTTGCGCGGTATGCGCGAACGAGCCAAACTGATCAAAGGTAAGCTGGTGGTGTGGAGCGAAGTCGATGAGGGAACGGAAGTGGAACTGCGCGTTCCTGCCAGCGCCGCCTACGCGACGACAGATCGCAAAGGTTCCTGGTTGTTGCAAAAGTTTGCCGGAAAGACAAAGGCATAAAGTCATGACCGCCGGCAGTTCTCAAATTCGGATTCTTGCGGTCGACGACCATCCCGTCGTACGGCAAGGCATCGCGGGTCTGCTTGGCGTTCAACAAGATATGGTTTTGGTAGGTGAAGCATCCAACGGTCGCGAGGCCATTCAGCAATTCCGGGCGCACCGTCCCGATGTCACGCTGATGGATTTGCAAATGCCGGAAATGAACGGCATCGACGCGCTCATTGCGATTCGCAATGAGTCTCCCAACGCAAGAGTTATTGTCCTGACGACCTACGTAGGCGATGTGCAGATTCTGCGTGCCCTCAAAGCTGGTGCCCAGGCTTATCTGCTTAAGAATACGTTGCATAAGGAATTGCTGGACACGATCCGTGCTGTCCATGCTGGGAAGAAGAGCCTATCGCCGGAGGCCTCATACGAAATTGCCGAACATGCAACCGATGACGCCCTGACCCCGGCAGAAATCCTGGTGCTGCGACTGATTGCAGCCGGGAACTCCAACAAACAGATTGCAGATCAGCTTTCGATCACGGAGGAAACCGTCAAAAGCCGGGTCAAATGCATTCTTTCTAAATTGGGTGCCAATGATCGAACTCACGCCGCAATGATCGGGTTGAAGAGAGGGATTATCGAGCTGTAATTTTCGTATCCGCAGACCGCTCTCGCCCCGAGTCCCCGGAACCTAAAGAGTGACAATTCCAACCCTTTTGGGGGTTTCGACCGACCCTCGCAATGTCAGAAGATTGATGCGTATAAGGTGCGACGACTATATTCCACATTCGCTGGCGGTTGGCCTGGCGCAGGTTTGCTTTTCATGCGCCTGGTTATTGGCTCCGCACTGGTTGTGCGGGCTTCTTCCAAGCTGTTGATTGACCCTCCCTTGAACGTCACGATTCTCGCCGTGCTCTCACTCGCAGCAGGCATCCTCCTCATTGCAGGGTTATGGACACCCGTGGTGGGAATCTTCGTGGCACTGATTGAAGTCTGGAAGATGATTATGCTGCCGGGAGATAAATGGGTCTGGCTTTTGTTAGGAACCGCTGGCGCCGCGCTCGCAATGTTAGGACCGGGTTTGTGGTCCATCGACGCTCGTCTTTTTGGATGGAAGCGCATCGAAACCTCACCGCGCAAGACGAACTCTAACTCTCGCTAAGAGATTCCCCACCTACCAAATTTCTTGCCTCAGAAGGGGTGACACTCGTCACCTCAAGAGTCTGCGTTTTGTCCCGATCTGGGGTCGTCCGCAAAAGGAAGTGATGCCAGAATGGCTCCCGAGTTCAAGCCGACATGATTGAACAAGGAGCACTGGGTATGACATTCATCCCTACACAAAGCGGGTTTATGCGTCTGGAGGATTCCGAAAAGGTGCTACGCGCGATCTTCCCAAACTATCCCAGCTTGGAACCATGCTGTCCCGCACCGCGTCTGGAACCGACCGATGAAGGCAGCGCGAATCGGAGGAGTTAGCCATGTTCCAGATCACTGCTGAAACTTGCCGCGCCTTCACATTCGCCGAAGTTCTCATCATGGCGGCTATGAACGTCGAAAGCATTCGGTTGAGATCCGAAGGCCGCGCCGGTGCTAACGGTGCGGCTGCGCAGAGCAAATATGCTCGCCACGTTGTTCGTTTAGGGGTTCCCAAAGTACCGCAATTGTGAGCGGTAGACGGAGGAGATCATGGCACACGCAACCGTTGCTTTCACTGACCTCGAAAACCGAGAAGGACCAGGTTTCGCCAACATGAGCGAATTCGAAGGCGATGAGATGAATCTCGACACGCAACTCAGCTCAGAACCCTGCTTCGAAGATATCGTCGGCAGAAGCCCGGCCCTGCAGCAAGTGCTGCACCAGGTGATGATCGTTGCACCCACCCATTCCACTGTCCTGCTTCACGGAGAGACAGGGACGGGAAAGGAATTGATTGCGCGCGCGATCCACAACCTCAGCTCTCGGCGGGCACGCCCCTATGTGCGCATGAACTGCGCCGCGATTCCCTCGGGATTGCTGGAAAGCGAACTGTTCGGGCACGAAAAGGGAGCCTTCACCGGAGCGCTATTGCAGAGAAAGGGCAGATTCGAGTTGGCGGACGGAGGTTCGCTGTTTCTGGATGAGATCGGCGACATCAGCCTTGAGTTACAGCCGAAATTATTGCGCGCCGTGCAGGAGCAGGAATTCGAAAGGCTGGGGAACTCCCGGACGATCCAAGTCAACGTGCGCCTCATTGCAGCGACGCATCGCGATCTTCGGGCCATGATTCAGGAAGAGAAATTCCGCGAGGATCTTTTCTATCGATTCAACGTTTTTCCGATTGAGATTCCGGCTCTGCGAGAGCGGCGCGAGGACATTCCTCTGCTTGTGAACCATTTCGTGTCAAAGTTTGCTCAGCGGATGGGTAGGGAAATCAGATTCATCTCCCGTAACACCATGGACGTCCTGACAAATGCGCCCTGGAAAGGCAATGTTCGAGAGCTGGCGAATTTTATGGAGCGTTGCGTGATTCTGACGCAAGGCAACGAATTGAATGTGCGGCATACGGATCTGAACATATCGGCCGGGCGTACAGTGCTACCAGTCGCATCATCGTTCCGGGACGCTGAGCGGCTCGTGATCATCGATGCTTTGAAAGACGCGTCAGGGAGGATAGCCGGTAAGGGCGGAGCGGCCGAGCGCCTCGGACTTAAGAGAACAACTCTTCAGAACAAGATGAGGCGGCTGAGCATCAGCCGCGGTGATTATTCGGCTGACCAGTACACAAGTCGGACGGTTGGCCCTCAAGCAACGGCTTGACCGCTATCCGGTTGCAATCAATTTATTTGCAATCAATTCACTTCGAGCGAAGCTGTTGAGCACCGACGCCGATCTGAATTCGATGCGGCACTTGGCTGTTGAGCACCGCACCAGCCCCGAAAGCTGGCGCGGCTCTGAGCAGCTAAGCTCCAAAGGAGTACCAACAACATGTCAGACAGTACACTTGCCATCGTTTTCAGGAATCCACACCCGCAGCGCAGCCCGATTCGTTCTAAGCTGTACCTATTCCAGCGCGACGGCAGCAGCGTGCATATCAAGTACCCTCACCAAGGGGAATCGATTGACCCGAAGCGGCCGCGCCACCTTGAGTAACGCGACGAACAACTGTTATTTCGTCATTGGTATTTCTCCTAAAGAACCACGATAAGGAAATACAACGACTTGCAGGAGGCGGGCGGCCACCTAAGTCCGCGACGGGGATGGCGGAGCTGCATGATCACACTATGGGCCTGCGGGTCGATGTTGACCTCGGCAGCATTCGGCCCGGAAAATACTCTCTTGGGATTCGACAGCCTAGCCTTGAGTGGACCCGATATCCCGTCCGGGTGTTTTGATCTTTCTTGATCTTTTAATCCCTATAAACTAGCTATCACCAGACTCAGCGCCATAGTTCTGGCCGCAGTCATTACTTCCGCATTGCCGACTACTCATCCAGAATCCTCGGATGCTGGTTCACTCAATGTGCTCGGCACCATTGTCGCAGCGCTTTCGGCTTGGACTCGCTCGTACTCGGGGCCTCAAAGACTTATTGACAAATGTCCTACTATAGGTCATAACTGATAGTGTCATGAGTGACCTAATAGTCCTAGGACTGATATTCAATGGCCCCAAGCACGGCTACCAGCTTAAGCGAGAAGCGGGGTTCATCCTCGGACACGGAGACATGCACAACAACCTGGTCTACCCAATGCTGCGCCGGTTCACTACCGAAGGTTGGGTGAGGAAAAAGGCGGTACAAGGAAAACGCGGCCAGACACGCCAGCAGTATGCGCTGACAGCAAGGGGGCGGCGCGAGCTCATACGGCGGTTGGCAAAATGCAGCGATGACGATGTCCGTACGGACGAGGGCTTCAATACTCGTGTAGGAATGTTCGCGCTACTGGGAACAGATGCCCGGGCGCAAATTCTGGGGAAACGCGAGGCTTACCTGCGCGCGCGTGAGGAGCGGCTGACAGTCTTGAAAACGAATATTGAAGTAGGGACCTATGGGGCTGAGGTGATTGGATTCTTGTTGGAACGGACTAGGTCGGAAATCGCTTGGATCGAACGACTCCGACGAATGCAGAGACAGCGGAAGTGAAGTGGCGCGTTCGGCCGCATTGCCGCATATTTAGGAGGCGAATGATGGAAAGTCCGAGCTTGTGGCAAATCGAAATGGTTCCGTGGTATGCCTTGGGGCTTTACTGGGGGATAAGCGCTTTTCGAGTCAAGACAACGAAAGCGACAGAGCCGATGGCAGTCCGCCTTTACACCGCATGCCTGGCGGGCGTTGCATTCGCCCTGTTGTTTTCCGGCCATGCACGTGTTGGCCGCCTAGGCGAGCGATTTCTTGTGCGCGACGGGTGGCTGGAAGCTGCGGGGCTTGCTTTGACCTACGCTGGCGCGGCGTTTGCTATCTGGGCACGGCGAAGCTTGGGCGGGAATTGGAGCGCCGAGGTTAGCCTGAAAACCGATCACCAACTGATTCGCTCAGGGCCTTATGCCTATGTTCGCCACCCGATTTATGGCGGGCTACTGCTGGCTGTGATTGGAACAGCGGTGGTGATTGGGGAGTGGCGAGGCTTGCTGGCGATTTTGATCGTTGCTGTTGCACATGCCATGAAAGCGAAGAGAGAGGAGGCGATGATGGTCGCAACTTTTGGGGATCTATATCAGCGGCATCGGAGTGAAACTGGTTTCCTGTTGCCGAGGCTGTAAATCCAGCCCGTCAAGACAAACCCAAGCTTGCCCTCCCACTTGTAGTCAGGGTAACCGCAGCGAGGCCGGCCGCATACGCGTGCTGGCGCGGCTCTGAGCAGCTAAGCTCCAAAGGAGTACCAACAACATGCCAGACAGTACACTTGCCATCGTTTTCAGGAATCCACACCCGCAGCGCAGCCCAATTCGTTCTAAGCTGTACCTATTCCAGCGCGACGGCAGCAGCGTGCATATCGATTACCCTCACCAAGGGGAATCTATTGACCCGAAGCGACCGCGCCACCTTAAGTAACGCGACGAACAACTGTTATTTCGTCATTGGTATTTCTCCTAAAGGAGCAGACCGAAAATTCGCTCAACTTAGTCGAGGCCTTTTCCCCCGGATTCTTGCCCCCACCTTGGATAACGCAGAGCGATCGAAACAACTCGCGCCCCGCCACTTCAACAGCATCGGCGCTGTTTGCGACAGCCAAACATCGGGTATTTCGGCATTTCTAAGCCGTATTGGCAGACGAAATACGAGTATGAAGGGAATCGACTTGGTGACAGTGCGCTTTGATTCGGATTATCGAGCAAGTAATTGAAAATACTAGAGATATACTAGAGACAGAACGCTAGGGCAGCGTTCTAACCAACTGAACTACGTCCCCACTTGCTTTTCATACGGTTAGCGCCAAACCCGCATGTTTGCTGTCTATTCTTGCTGTCAACCGTTTCGCCGGTTTCAACTGTTTCCACCGGATCTATCTGAATTCCGGGAGAAATGGACAGCATGGACAGCACGTCAAACTGGCTTCCATACCGCCCTCGTGTAGCCGCGATCCAGAACATCTGTCCCTGCTCTGTGAGTGAATTGTAGCAGACCGAATTCAGATCAGTACAGACTTGGCATGTGAAGTTCGTAAGCAGCGTGGATCTTTCTGTTCCCGGCTCTGCCTTTGTCGGGCGACTTCCTTCCTGATCCCGAAGCTGCCCGATGATCGCCACGAATTCACCGCGATGAATTTCGATGGAGACTCCGCGGAGCGCATGCACCCGCGTCTCGCCCTATTCGTATTACTTGTGCGCGTCCTCTACACGAATAACGGCGCTCGGGGGAATCCCGAAACCTGGTTTTAGAGAACCGTGACATCCGAGGCGATGGTCGAGTCCCTTCATCGCCCTGCCGTACGAGGTCAAGTCGCTAATGGAAGGTTTCTCTTTCTCGGTTCGGAGGGCTCCTTCTCACAGCTTCCCTCTACGTCTATTAACGATGAGGGCCTGCGGTGATTCGGGCAATGAGATCTGCAAACACCTCTGCTTGTGAGACATAAACGGCGCGACTTTCCATCACTTAGATCTGGAATCACATCCATTCATCACCTCAAAGTCAAAAGCGATACGTTATCCACGGAGATATGTAGCTCATGCTCGTCGTCGCGTGGATGGACTGTTCTTCAAATGAAGCATTGAAAACGTAGATGTAATTAACGTGAGTTGAGAGATGACGAGTCATCTGCCAATCCAGTTGTGCGATGGGACGGCTGCCTTCGTATCGCGACTTTACACCATTACTGGGCACGATGAGGTTGCCTGCGATTCCATACAGTCCGTCGTTCGAACTTTCACGCCAAAAGAATCCCCAGCCCGCCGACAGCGTCAGACGCTCAGAAAAGAAGAGACCAAGTGAAGGTTCCAGGCGGATGGCGTTGTCTGGCCCTAAGATGTTGGCGCGTCCAGAGTATGTGCCGCTCTGGAACAGCGAATTGAATGTCTGGAGATCGGGGTTTGTTGGATTCTTATCCCCGCTCGCGAAATCGGTTGCCAATCCGATGCGCGGACGCCAGCGGACGGATGAGAAGGAGTACCAATTATCGGCCGCTACACGCCACGCGCTGATTGTGCCGACGCCAAAACTACCGAACTGATACATCGCTTCCGCATCGTACGCCCACCGTCCACGCTCGCCCCAAACACGCGCACCCAGAGTGTGGCGTTTCTCATGTCCTGCCCCTTGGTTGAATAGCGCGTGTTTTAAATCCAAACCCAGATAGTAGAAATCGAGCGTTTTTCGTTGCGTTTGGCCTAAGGGATGAGTTGCATAAAGACCCCAAAAAGCGAAGTCGTGCTGCGGCGGATCGTCGAAGATTCCGGGCTCGTTTTGAACCGGTCGGGTTGCGAAGGCGTCGAAGTGCCACGCCGGAGATTTCCAAGAGAGTCGAAGGCCGTCGAAACTGAGTGGCACATTGGGCCCTTCCCTCAAGTCGACCATTCGACCGGAGCCGAAGGCCATCTCCTGGCGCCCAATGCGCAGGGTCAGCGAGGAATTCTCGCGTGGCTTTAGCACTACAAAGTCGACGAAACCCTGATGCACGTCGAGTTTGTCTTCGTCTAAAGGGCGCGGACCTCCGGTTCGCCCGTCTTCGAGTGAGCTGTTGAGTTCTCCGAAAAATCGAAATCGCTGTCCCGCGTGGAAGTCGACGTGAAACAAATAGCGCTGCAGAAGATACCCGTCCGGGTCATCCGGACTAAGCCCAAAATTCGTATTGTGAAAGCGCTCGTAGGTCTCGCGCATCTCACCGCCGAGCGACAGGAAAACGTTTCTATCCTCATTAAGCGGGATGAATTTGATCGGATCCCAAGAATCGTCGCGTTTCGCCGGATCGGACAGCAAGCTCCAATCCTCTTCATAACGAGGAAGGGGATATAAGGGGCGCGGAAGCGAAGCCGGTTTTTCTTGTCCTATCATTCGATTCGCCCCTGCAATGACCACAAGCAATACCAGCGCCTGCGAGATCCTGAACACTGTTTGCACTCGGCTCTCACCCGTCCCTCAGAAATGGCTCGCATTTTTCGCGGCTACGCGGTTAGCGCTTCACGAGCCGAGCGACAGGCCCGCCGGAGTATTGCTGCTGCCCGGTAATCAGGTTGAATCTTCAGCAACGGCACGGTGATTGGGAACGCAATTGCCGGTCCAATGGAAAGCGACTGAATCTGAAGGATGTCAGTTCATGCCAGACGGACGAGATCTCGACAATGGTGAAAAACTGGACAGCGGCAGCCTTACGTAATGCTCGCTAGCGTGCGAAAACGTCTCTTGTCAATCTTTAGCGCGCGAATCCTCGATTCAAGCGTCGAACGCGGAATCCCGAGGCGGGCCGCTGCTCCTGAGGCCCCGAATACGCGCCCGCGGCTTGCGCGCAGCGCATCCTCGACGATCGCCTTCTCGTGCGCGGCGAGCGAACTGGACAACCCGACCCCTCCTAATCGCCGACCCCGCTGGGATAACCAGCTCTCGTCGACCGTGAATTCGTCGGTCTCCGAGACGATCACGGACCGCTCGATGACGTTTTGCAGCTCGCGAACGTTTCCGGGCCATGGATAGGACCGCAGACAGTCGAGTGTCCGCTTGCTGACCCGTCGGAATGTCTTCCCGGCCCTCCGCGCGTACTCACCGATGAAGTACTCCACCAGCATGGGAATGTCCTCTCGCCGTTCCCGCAACGGAGGCATTTCGAGGGGAAACACGTTGAGCCGGTAAAACAGGTCCTGACGGAACGTTCCGTCCGCCACCGCAGCTGTCAAATCTCGATTCGTTGCCGCGATGACGCGAACATCGACCCGGATCCGCTCTCGCCCTCCCACGCGCTCGAATTCCCGCTCCTGGAGGACCCGCAGCAACGCCACCTGTGTTTCGGACGACAGCTCGCCCACCTCGTCCAGGAAGATCGTGCCGCCGTTCGCCAGCTCGAACCGACCGAGTCGCCGTTGCACGGCCCCGGTGAACGCGCCTTTCTCATGACCGAAGAGCTCCGAGGAGATTAAGTCGCGGGGAATGGCGGCGCAGTTGACGGCCACGAACGCTCGTGAGGCACGCCGAGACCGCCGGTGAATCGCTCGCGCGACGAGTTCCTTCCCTGTGCCGGTCTCGCCTGTGATGAGTACCGTCGAGTCGCTGCTAGCGACCTTGCACGCGCGGGAGAGCACCGCCATCAACGTTGGCGAGGCGCCAACGATCTCCTCGAACATCGAGGCTTTGTCGACTTCCTCACGCAGGGCGACGTTTTCCTGCTGGAGCCTCTCCTCGACAGTCTTGCGATCGTCGATATCGGTACAGGCGACATACCAGCGGATGATCTGTCCCTGGTCATCGCGAACTGGGTTCGAACGAGCCAAAAACCAGCGGTAACTTCCATCGCCCTTGCGCAGCCGCAACTCCAACTCGTAGGCCGACCCTGAAGAGGCGGCAAGATCAAAATAATCTCGCTCCCGCGCTCGGTCATCTGGATGAACGAATGCACTGCGCTCAGGCGTCTGCCGCCACTCTTCTAGATTAAGGCCCAGGTAATCAAGTCCGACGCGGTTGATATGAAGGCGTTCACCGTTGGGTCCGTATACACCAACAAGTTGAGGCGCGAAGTCCAGCATTTGTCGGAGTTCTGCCTCGCTCTTGCGCGCCGCCGTTATGAGTTCCTCATGCTCGGTCACATCGATCCCGGTCCCGACGAACCCCTGGAACATCCCGCCGTTGGTCGCAGGAGTGCCGACGCACCGCACATGCCGAACTGACCCGTCTGGACGCACAATCCGTTTCGTGAAGTCAAAGCCGCGATGCTCCGCCAGCATCGTCTGGATTTCCTGCGCGACGAACTCCCGATCGTCGGGGTGGACGAGCTCCATGTATTCCGGGATGCTCGGCGGGGTGCTGCCGGGGTCGAGGCCATGAATCGCAAACAACTCGGGAGACCAGTGCCCGAAACCAGCCGCGTTGAACGTCCAACTGCCCATGTGCGTCAGCCGCTGTCCCTCAGCAAGGTAGAACTCGGCTAATTTGTGTTCTTGAATGTCGAGATTGACCCCGATCCAGCTTTGCATCGCGTGACTCAATTCGGGTACAGGCAGCCCACATTTGAGGCTTCGCTTGACACTTTCAGAGCCTACTGGGAACACTATGTTTTGGCTCGCCATGAGTTCGCCTTTGACGTTTCCGATTTTCAGCTGGTGGACCTGGGATTTGCAGCAGCGAACAGAATCATCTCTTCTCCTATGACCCAACCGACCAAATTGGAGCATCGGCGCCACCTTGGCGGCCCAGCGCCTTCCTTCCCGTGGTCCGCATTGACGTGACTTTGACTCTTTCCTGTTTCGGAGGTAAATACACTTAGGCATTATTTTGCGGTTATTTTCGTTATCTATTTGCCGATGAATGAGTTGGACGGCGGTCGCGACGTGATTAGGCAAGGGAGTTTAAACCCGACGTATGAATGAGGAGTCGACCAATCTCGTCGAGCGAGTCCGATTTGGAACATTTGAGCTCAATGTCCGAACCGGGGAACTTGTCTCGATCGGAACAGAGCCTGTGGAACCTGAGGCTGCAAAGGTCCTGCTCCGGGAGCAACCCTTCCGCATTCTGCGAATTCTGGTCGAGCGGCAAGGCCAAATTGTTTCCCGCCAGGAAATACGGCAGATCCTTTGGCCGAACGACACCTTCGTGGACTACGACAGAAGCATTAACGTTGCAATGGCGATCCTGCGCAAGTCGCTCGCAGACGATGCCGACCACCCCAAGTACATTGAAACTCTGGCACGTCGCGGATACAGACTCATCGCACCAGTCGAATGGCAACAGAAGTCGACAGCCGCTCAGGACACACTTGGATCGCTCGCCGAAACGCTACCCAGGGTCGAAGGCCCGATGGGTGAGCGAGAATCGGGAACACCAAAACATTGGGGGAAAGCTGCGGTCGTGGCTGCATGTGCTGTGATTTTAGTCGTCGTCGGTTACATGACTTGGCGGCACTTTCGGACTACAGCACGAGCGCGATCGGAAAAGATCATGCTCGCCGTACTGCCGTTTGAGAATCTCACTGGCGATCCCACTAAGGAATATCTTGCGGACGGTCTGACGGAGGAAACGATTTCAGAGTTAGGCCGGCTGAAGCCGGAACAATTAGGTGTGATCGCGCGAACTTCCGTGATGGGATACAAGCACAAGGACACGCGCCTGGACCAGATTGGACACGAGCTTTCTGTGCAGTATGTGCTGGAAAACAGCCTCCGCGAAAGCGGAAATCACATACGCCTTACCTCTCAGCTGATTCAGGTGAAGGATCAAACTCATCTGTGGTCGAAGGATTACGACTATCCGGCAAAAGACATTCTTGCCATCGAAGACGATGTAGCCAAGACCGTTGCGCAGGAGATCCGGCTGCGTTTGACTTCGCGGCAACAAGCAGAGTTGGAGCAGCCGCACCCAGTCAATCCCGAAGCCTTCGATGCCTACTTGCAGGGGTACTACTTCTTTGAGCGGAACAGCGATAAAGATACGGAGATCGCTGGGAAGTACTACGAACGGGCGACGCAACTTGATCCCTCTTATGCGTTGGCTTGGGCCGGATTGTCTCGGGTACGCAAGTGGCAAGCCATGAGCGGTCTTATTCCCAGGGAGGAGGGTTACCGGCTTGCGCGTGAAGAAGTTGAGCGGGCTTTGGCGCTGAACCCGAACCTGGCAGCGGCCCATGACCAAATGGGACGGATTAAGCAGCAGGTCGACTTCGATTGGGCTGGAGCGGATGCTTCCTACCAGCGGGCGGTTGAAGTCGAACCCGGAAATCCCGAGGCTGTGAGCATGGCGGCTAGCTCAGCTCGTCTTCTCGGCCGCTTTGACGAAGCTCTTCGATTGAACCGCCGAGCCGTTGACCTGGATCCCCTCAATGCAGGTAGTTGGGAGAGACTTGGAGAAACCGAGTTCTTCGTGGGGCAACTAGACGAAGCCGCGGCGCATAGCAAGAAAGCATTAGGTCTGAACCCCGATGTTTGGCCCGGCCCTATCCTGTTAAGCAAAATCTATGTGATGCAGGGGCGGCCTGAGGATGCCTTGCCGAAAATCGAGCTCGTACGCTATGACCCCGAACGAGCGTTTCTGTATGCGATTGCTTACCACGCGCTTGGTCGAGAGAAGGAGTCGGACGCCGCATTGAGTGAGTTAATTGCGACACATCCAAGCAATTCGTTCCACATCGCCGAGGTTTATGCTTTCCGGAACCAGTTCGACGAAGCGTTCGAGTGGCTAGACCGTGCTTATGGCCAACGCGACGCCGGTCTGATCGTAACGAAAGTGGACCCGCTACTGAAGAGCTTGCACCACGATCCGCGATATGCCGCGTTATTGAAGAAGCTCAACTTCCCGACTTGAAACATCTGTTCCCCAGCATGGCAACTGCGCCGGAAGGCCAATTGCCCGAGCCGATAAGACGGGTGATTGGCTCCCTAAATTTGTCCAGCATCCCGCCATTGGCGAAATTTCACCATTAACGCAGCTACCCAATCTTTTGAATTCAGCATTTTACGCTGGACCTGTAATTGCCTCATGTGTACGCCATGAGGATTCATGCAGGCACTGACCGCGGCGACCTGGATTGTCCTGATGAAATCCGCTCGACGACTTCGTGCTGTTTGAAGGCCACAAGATCGGAGCACCCTACACCTCTCTCGATGGACAACCGCATGGGGAGGGTGACGGTGTCCAGGCGGGTTCGGTGTTTACCTAAGTTTGCCTTCCTTGCCTTGGTGCTGAGTTTCACAGTTGAAGCGGCGACCCAGAATGTCGAATCAATTCCCGTTCCAGGGACGAAGGCCTTTCCAGAGAGCATCACATCGACTTCCGACGGTGCGCTCTTTGTCGGGCGCCTGGGAGATGGTGGAATCGTGCGAATCAAACCGCGCACGGCCGAGAGCACCGTATTCGTCAAGCCGGGCGCGTCGGGCTCGCGCTCGATCTTGGGAGTCTTCGCGGATGAGGCATCGAGCACGCTCTGGGCCTGCTCGAACGACTTGAGTGCGTTGGGCGGATCTGCAGCGGGCAGCGATACATGGAGCGCGTTGAAAAGTTTCGACCTTAACACAGGAGATGCAAAACACAGTTTCTCGCTGCCCGGCTCACACGCGTTTTGCAATGACATCACTGTGGACGGGAAGGGATCCGTATACGTCACCGACAGCGCAAATCCCACCATCCTAAAACTCTCTGCCGGCGCCACAACCTTTGACGTGTTCGCGCAGGATTCTGCGTTTTCTCCGGCTCAAAGCGGTGGTGCCGGGCTCGACGGGATCGCTTTCGGCAGCGATGGCAATCTTTACGTGACGACCTACACGGCCGGCAAACTTTTGCGTGTGGAAGTCAAGGATGGAAGGGCCCGGCGCGTCACGAAACTCTCCGGTAACCGTCACCTGCAATTTCCCGATGCTCTCCGAGCCCTAGGCCACAACAGTTTCCTCGTGATCGAGGGTTCAGGAAGATTAGATCGCGTCGTGATCAGAGGCGACGCTTTCGCCGTCACGGCGATTCATGACGGTTTCGTGACTCCGACGTCGGTTACCCAGATTGGCACGACAGCGTGGATCAGTGAGGGCCAGCTAGCCTTTTTTTTCGATCCTTCGAAGAAGAGCTTATCGCCTTCTTTACCTTTTCGAATCTACGCCCTTCCATTGCGAAAGGAAGACAGTAAATGAGGTCTCAGCGCGTGAGGTATCTGACGTTTTGGCTACGCCTATCCTTTGCGCTCTTCGCCGCACATGGCGTGCATGCACAAGGTGTGCATGTTGAGTCGATGGCTTACCCAACCGTGACGGATGAACGGCTCCAGCATCCGGAAGCGGGCGATTGGCTGATGTATCGGCGAACCTATGACGGCTGGGGTTTCAGCCCGCTGAAGGAGATCACGTCGAGCAACATTCACAAGCTATCGCTGGCTTGGTCGATGAGCACTGACCTACTTGGCGCTCACGAAACGACGGCGATCGTCAATCACGGGCGTATGTTCATCTCGACGCCTCAAAATAACATCATAGCTCTTGACGCCAAGACCGGAACCCAACTGTGGAGGTACGCAAGGAAGTACCCGGACGGCTTGTTCCAACTCCATCCGACAAACCGCGGAGTCGCGCTCTACGGCGATTACGTCTACATGGCGACGACCGATTGCGCCCTCGTGGCTCTCGACGCCGCGACGGGAAAAGAGATTTGGAACGTCCCGCTCGATGACTACAAGACGGGTTGCTACTCGACCTTGGCGCCGCTTGCGGTGCGCGGCAAAATCATCGTCGGCTACTCGGGTGGTGAGTTCGGCGTCCGCGGCTCCATAAACGCTTTCGACGCGCTCACCGGAAAACGCATCTGGAAAACCTACACGGTGCCCGCTCCCAACGAACCGGGTGGTGACACGTGGAAAGGCGAGACCTACAAACGAGGCGGCGGATCGACCTGGATTACTGGGGTCTATGATCCTGCCTCAAACACGACGTACTGGGGCACAGGGAATCCGGGGCCGTGGGTCGCCGACGATCGGCCTGGTGACAATCTGTACACAGACTCGACGCTTGCTCTCGACGCCGACACCGGGACCATCAAGAGCTATCACCAGTACACTCCGCACGACAGCTTCGACTGGGATGAAGTGTCAGCACCACTCCTGATCGACACTGAGGTCGATGGGAAGCTCACGAAGACGGCTACCCATGCGGGTCGAAACGGATACCTTTGGATACTGGACCGCGACCGTCTCAAGTTCCTGCACGCCTTCTCGTTCGCTAACAATAATGTCTTTTCGTCGATTGACCCGAAGACGGGTCGACCCACGATCGACGAGTCCAAGCGACCGGGGGCGCACCAGGGCGCAGAGTTCTGCCCGAGCATTGGCGGCGGCAAAGACTGGCCGCCCGAGGCTTGGAGCCCGCAGACGAAACTCCTCTACATCCCGGCGAACGACAACATCTGCGCGTACCTCCCGAAGGGCCAGGTCCCAGACGACGACTCCAAGGGGTTTTATGTGGGGTACGACGTCGACAGCATCTTCGGATCGGTCCGCACCGGCGCTGGCGCTTCCGATCACCTGGGAGAACTTCAGGCTTGGGACCTAAACACCGGCAAGCGAGTTTGGCAGCACAATTTCAAGACGATCCTCTGGTCGCCCCTTCTGGTCACCGGCGGGGACATCCTCTTCGCTGGTGGGACTCCGGATCGCTTGTTCAGAGCGTTTAACGCCCGCACTGGCGAGGAATTGTGGAGCTTCCCGCTGCCGTCCGGCGCCATCGGTGTTCCCACGTCATTTGAGGTCGACGGCGAACAGTATGTCGCCGTGACAACAGGCTGGGATCTCGACGCGCGAGGCGTTCAGAACGGCCTCGACAAGATTCAGGGGACGAAGTCAAACGTGCCTCAGGCAGGCACCATCTTGGTGTTCAAGCTTCGCCAAGCGCCGTAGGGAACTAATCAAGATGCTAGAAGCGATTCTGAACGGTCTGGTCACCGAGTGGATTCAATGGACGCTGAGGAGCGACTCATGAAGAACGATTTAGAAAGCAGACCGGGAGAACGCGCGACGCCCATCATCGCGCGGCGTAAGTTCATACGTGCGGCTGCGGCAACCGGTATTGCCAGTATATTCCCAGCGAGCCTTGGGTCGTTGACTGCGCAGGGGACCGCCATGAAGGCTGCGCAACTCGTACTTCCCACGGCGACGAAGGATGTTACTCCATTCAAGATACAAGTACCGCAAGAGGCACTCGACGATCTCAAGGTTCGGCTGGCGTCCACGCGGTGGCCGGAGCGGGAAACCGTCCGTGACTGGTCGCAGGGCGTACCTCTCCAGAAGGCTCAGGCGCTGATCGCCTACTGGCGCGACAAGTACGACTGGCGCCGGTTCGAGGCCCGCCTCAACGCCTTCCCACAATACCGCACCCAGATCGACGGGCTCGGCATTCACTTCATCCACGTGCGCTCCCCTCACCGGAACGCGCTGCCGATCATTCTCACGCACGGATGGCCGGGATCGGTCGTGGAGTTCATGGAGATTATCGGGCAGCTCAGCGATCCTCCCCGCTACGGAGGGCGGGCGGAAGACGCGTTCCATGTCGTCGTGCCGTCGCTCCCGGGCTTCGCCTTCTCCGACAAGCCGGTGGAGACGGGCTGGGACGTGAACAGGATCGCCCGCGCTTGGGCAACGCTGATGCATCTCCTAGGCTACGACCGCTGGGCGGCGCAGGGCGGCGATTGGGGGGCGGGCGTGACGCACGCCCTGGCGCATCAGCGGCCCCAGGGCCTGATCGCAGCCCATGTGAACTGGCAGTTCGTCTTTCCCGAAAAGCTGCCGGACAACCCCACGCCGGCCGAGCGCAGAGCTATCGACCGGGCGTCGTGGTTCGCCAACGACCAGAGCGGCTATTTTCGCGAACACGCGACGCGTCCGCAGACCATAGGCTATCCGCTTGCGGACTCGGCCGCGGGTCAGGCGCTGTGGATCTACGAGAAGTTTCAGGCCTGGACCGACAATCACGGCAATCCTGAAGATGCGCTCGCGGTCGACGCGATGCTCGACAACATCAGCCTCTACTGGTTCACCGACACCGCCGCATCGTCGGCCCGCATCTACTGGGAGAACACCCGCGCCGGATTTGGAGGCCTCCCTTCCCGAGGCAGGATCGAACTGCCAATGGCGGCGTCGGTCTTTCCGCACGAGATATTCTGCCCGCCGAAGGCCTGGGCCGAAGCACTATGGCCGAACCTCTTTTATTGGAATGAACTCGACAAAGGCGGCCATTTCGCCGCGTTCGAGCAGCCAAAGCTCTTCACCGAAGAGCTGCGAAAGGCCTTCAGGTCACGGCGAGCTTAGCGATCTGGCTGTCGTCCGGACCCCGAGCTGGTGCTCCGCCGAGGACCAAATCTGAACCGAAGGATTGGGAGCAACTCATGAAAGACGATTTGGAACACAGAGCGGAAGTGGCGGTACCCGTCACCTCGCGGCGAACGTTCATACGTGTGGCCGTCGCAACCGGTGCGGCCGGTCTATTGTCGGCGGAGCTAGGGGTACTAAGTGCTCGCGGAAGCGCCGACAAAGCCGCGCAGATCGTGCTTCCCGCGGGGACGAAGGACGTCACTTCCTTCAGGGTACATGTACCGCAGGCAGCACTCGACGACCTTAAAAAGAGACTTGCCGATGGTCGTTGGCCTGACAAGGAAACAGTAACGGATTGGTCCCAGGGTGTACCGCTGGCTAGAGCACATGCGCTCGTTGAATACTGGCGCACTCACTACGATTGGCGTCGTGTTGAGAGCACTCTGAATGGGCTGCCACAGTTTCGTACGCAGATTGACGGTCTAGGTATTTACTTCATTCATGTTCGATCGAAGCACGAGAATGCCCTGCCAATTATACTGACGCATGGCTGGCCTGGGTCGATCATCGAGTTTATGCAGGTCGTTGGTCCCCTGGTGGACCCGACGGCCCACGGTGGTAAAGCCGATGAAGCCTTTCACGTCGTAATCCCCTCCCTCCCCGGTTTTGGCTTTTCGGACAAACCGACAGAACCGGGGTGGCGCCTTCCGCGCATTGCGAACGCCTGGGCAGCGCTGATGGCGCGCCTGGGTTACAGCCACTACGTCGCACAAGGCGGCGATTTGGGCGCTGGCGTATCGAGTTGGATGGCCAAGCAGCAGCCCTCGGGGCTTCTCGCCATTCATCTGAATCTTCCGATTCTCTTTCCACCACCACCACCGCCATCCGGCGGCTATACAGCCGCCGAACAGCCGGCGTTGGGTCAACTCGGCAAGTATGCGAGCGATGCCTCAGGTTATGCCTCCATCCAAGCGACCCGTCCGCAGACACTGGGGTACGGTCTTGCCGACTCACCGGCTGGGCAAGCAATGTGGATCTACGAGAAGTTTCAAGCATGGAGCGACAACAAGGGTGATCCTGCGGAGGCCATCTCTCTCGATCACATGTTGGATGACATCACGCTCTATTGGCTGACCGATACTGCTGCGTCTTCTGCGCGGCTCTATTACGAGAGTTTCGCTAAGGATTTCTCTCGAATGCCCCTCGATTTTCCCGTTGCAGTGAGCATCTTCAAAGGCGACTTTTTCACACCGCCGAAGGTGTGGGGCGAGGAGACCTATTCGAAGCTCTTCTACTGGAACGAGGTTCCGAAGGGTGGTCACTTCGCCGCGCTTGAGCAGCCCGATCTGTTCGTTGTCGAATTGCGCAAGAGCTTCGCTCAAGTGCGTTGACTGCTGGACGCTTTGGCAAGAAGACCAGGAAGAGACAAATGTCGGGAAAACTTGAAGGAAAGATCGCGCTTGTCACAGGGGGAACGGCCGGGATCGGCCTTGCCACTGCGGAGCGTTTCGTCAAGGAAGGAGCGTACGTCTTCGTTACCGGTCGGAGACAGGCCGAGCTGGATACAACCGCGAAGCTTATGAGCGGCCACGTCACGGCGGTCAAGGCCGACTCCTCAAATCTCGATGACCTGGACAAGCTTTTCGCGCAGATCAAAAGCGAAAAAGGCCGGCTCGACATCGTCTACGCGAATGCCGGCGGCGGCAGCTTCGCTCCGATCGGCGGAATTTCTGAACAGCACTTCGATCACACTTTCGATACGAATGTGAAAGGTACGTTGTTCACCGTTCAGAAGGCGCTGCCTTTGGTGCCGGATGGCGGATCGATCATCATGACGGCCTCCACAGCAGGCTCCACGGCTATGCCGGCGTTCAGCGTCTACTCCGCCTCTAAAGCGGCAATACGATCCTTTGCCCGCTGCTGGACGTTGGATTTGAAGGACCGCAAAATCCGAGTCAATGTCGTCAGCCCTGGACCTATCGAAACTCCGGGCATCGCGGGTCTTGCGCCGAATGAAGAACAACGGAGGGGGTTTTATAGCGCGCTCGCTTCGCAAGTGCCGTTGGGTCGCATGGGACAGCCGGACGAAATTGCCAAAGTGGCAGTCTTCCTAGCTTCCGAAGATTCAAGCTTCGTGACCGGCATCGAGCTCTTCGCCGATGGCGGCATCGCGCAGGTATAAGGAAAATACATCATGCAAACGTTCCCGAAAGTCGGTCTGGACGCTCTTCTGACACCGGAGAATTGTGCCTTACTCCTCATTGACCACCAACCTTTCCAATTGGCAAACGTAAACAGTCACGACCCCACAATCGTGATCAACAACGTTACAGCTCTAGCCAAAACCGCGAAGGCATATGGCATTCCGACGATTCTCACCACAGTCAATGAGGAACGCGGGGGACTAATTTTCAAGCAGGTCCAGGCAGTTTTTCCGGATCAGAAGACGATTAACCGCACTTTCATCAACTGCTGGGAGGACCGCCGGGTCGTCGAGGCGGTGAAGAAGGCGGGCCGGAAGAAGCTGGTCATGGCCGCACTCTGGACGGAGATGTGTCTTGCAATGCCCGCTATCCATGCGATGGGTGACGGCTACGACGTATACGTCGTCACCGACGCCTCGGGCGGCGTCACTCCTGAAGCACACGATATGGCAATCCGCCGCATGGTGTCTGCGGGAGCTCAACCGATTACATGGCTTGGCTTGGCGGGAGAACTTCAGCGTGATTGGGCGCGCACTGAGCGCCTTGGAGAAGTCGCTCAGCTTTTTATCGACCATGCCGGCGCTACTGGTTCTGTGTTCTTGTGGGAGACGCAGCTGCTGGGCGCCGCGCAAGTCAAGGGTGCCTAAAGCTTCTTGGGAGACGAAGCAAACCTCGTCTGCCGTCGGCCTGTGGTGCTAAAGAAGGAGGTTTTCATGGGTACAACATTTCGAAAGGAAGCGCTATGACACAAAGGGCAACGACCTCATTGAGCCTCCATTACCAAGTCAAGCCCAGTCAGAAAGAGGGGCTTCTTGTCGAGATTAAAGGCATGCTTGAGCGTTGTGCAAAGGAACCTGAATTCATCATGGGTATTCTTCACGAAACTCCCGAACGACCGAATGAATTCGTCCTCCATGAGCTATGGAAAGGAACACGCGCGGAGTTCGACGCGACCCAGGGGACGAAGCCTTACCGAAAGGCCTATATCGAAAACACCAAGAAATTTCTCGACAAGGTAGACGTTGAGTGGAACTTGCCGATCCTCGAATGGGGCACCAACCTGACGGGTCTTAAGCAGTCTTGAGACCGGCGGAGCGTTTTGAAAGGAAATACAGTTATGCCGAAAACACTAGGGTTGCAGTTACCCGAGGCTACCGAACAAGTACGTCTATTTCATATTTCGGTTCCGCAGGAAGCCATTGACGATCTTCGGGAGCGCTTGCGAGGTACCCGATTTCCCAACCAACAGCCAGTCAAGGACTGGTCTCAGGGAGTTCCCCTCGCTCATGCAAAATCGCTGATCGAGTATTGGGAATCTCGTTATGACTGGCGACGCTTCGAGACAGAGCTGAACTCGTTTCCAAACTTTCGGACATCCATCGATGGATTGGGTATTCATTTCATCCACGTACGCTCACCACATCCCGATGCGCTACCAATCGTTCTGACTCACGGTTGGCCTGGATCGATTGTGGAGTTCATGAAGATCATTAGGCCCCTTACGAACCCGACCGAGCATGGTGGTCGCGCACAGGATGCGTTCCATGTAGTCGTTCCGTCTCTTCCGGGATTTGGATTTTCTGACAAGCCAACCCAAACCGGATGGAACCTCCCCCGCATCGCCTCCGCATGGAGTCTGCTAATGCAGCGGCTTGGCTACAGGCGGTGGGTCGCACAGGGGGGAGACTGGGGCGCGGGAGTAACGACCGCACTCGGGCATCTTGTTCCCCCCGGACTCGCCGGAATACATCTCAATTGGCAATTCGTGTTTCCTACGGAAATGCCAGAGCATCTCAGTTTCGAAGAGCAGCGAGCGGTCGATGGTGCCAAACGCTTCCTTGGCGACGGCAACGGCTACTTCCGCCAACAAGCGACTCGGCCGCAGACGATCGGATATGCGTTGTCGGATTCACCGGCGGGCCAGGCGATGTGGATCTACGAAAAGTTTTACAGTTGGACTGACAACAACGGCTCTCCCGAAGACGCGCTGTCGCGGGACCAGATGCTGGACGACATTTCACTCTACTGGTTCACAAACACCGCGGCATCGTCAGCACGGATCTACTGGGAGAATAAGGGCAGTTCATTTTCAGGAGGCAAGCTCACCTTGCCTGTGGCCGCAACCGTCTTCCCGCGAGAGATATACCGCGCTCCAAAGACCTGGGCCGAGCAGACCTATTCGAATCTCATTTACTGGAACGAGGCTGAGCACGGCGGCCATTTCGCCGCGTTCGAACAGCCGGACATTTTTGTCGAGGAAATGCGGTCGGCGTTTCGAAAATTAAGGGAGCAATGACGAAATGTCATCGGTTGCCTCTTTTGCGACAAGTTACCCTGAGCGGCCCCGGCGAGGCGCTGTCCATGGAGTTTAAGGAAGGAACGACGAATGGGATCGAATGATCAAGAGAAGATAAAGATCGCTCGCGAATATTTCATGAGAGCTGACCAGGGACGTCCAGACATCCTTGAACTGTTCAACGAAGATGCCGAAGTCTATTTCCCTAAATTCGGAGTTGGATTCGGACGGAACTCGTTTCTTGAAATAGTTAAGGGATTCGAAGGAACCTTGGAATCCATTCAACACGATTACGACCGTTTGACTTTCATTCCTTCAGCCGACTATCTCGTCGTTGAAGGAACTTCACAGGGCAGAATGTCCGGCAAGTCATGGGCTGGGGGCAAAACTCCCGGTGGTCGTTTCTGCAACGTCTTCAAGTTTCGAGATGGACGAATATCGAGCCTGCACATCTATCTTGATCCCGACTATACAGGCGAGGATGAGGCGCGGTTTCGATGGGGTAAGGACCGTCAGTGGTGAAAGCGATGACCATCCGTCAGGTGGTTTTTCTTTCAATGGGAAAAGGATCAGCTGGCCCTTGGCACCGTGAACCGATATT
>Ga0207646_10001973_pt1 | contig 24629 bp, 20 predicted proteins | sample KBSK5502metaG_FD_184343 | JGI IMG/M metagenome (GOLD analysis project Ga0207646, IMG submission 184343) | Corn, switchgrass and miscanthus rhizosphere microbial communities from Kellogg Biological Station, Michigan, USA - KBS K5-50-2 metaG... | ecosystem: Host-associated > Plants > Roots >...
CCAGCGTCCGCATGGTGCCGAGTGCCAGCGATGGATCGAGCGGGAGCACCATCCACGAGGTGATCAGCGAGTCCCGCCCGAAGATGGTCATGAACCATGGAGCGCCGGCCGCGATGACCGCGCGTTCGGCGTGCTCGGGGTCGAAGATCCGCAGCGACCCCAGGTCCTCGGTGCTCGCCGCGAAGACCGTGGCCAAGCGGGGGTCGGATGCGCGGACCAGGGGAGTCTGCCTGCGCCACTCGGCCAGCCGCTGCTCTGGCCCGGGTCGCCCGGGGCGTCGGGGGCGCCCGGGGCGCCCGGGGCGCCCGTCGCGGGCCGGCCGGCCGCCGTCGGGAAGGGCGGGCGCGGCCCTGAACTCGATCAGGTCCCTGCCGTTCAGCGACGGGATGATCTGGAGCGACGTGCTCCAGGCCCCGTGCGCGGGCACGACAGCATGCCAGGTCAGCTGGCTGGCGGACACCTCGAGCTCGGCGTCGGGGTGCCGGGCGCCGGTGATCCTGGCTCCGCGCAGCGCGGAACCGACCTGCCGGTTCAGCTTGACCGAGTCCTCGCCGACGTCGACGGTGATGCCTTCCGCGCTGGCCGGGTTGCCATGCACCCGGCCCTCTTTCACCTCGAACACGTCGGCGAAGTCGGCCCCGACGCCGATTCGCAGGCTGACCGGGAGCGGCTCGGTGCTCATGTTGCGCAGCGTGATCTCTTCGCTCATGCCGTCGTTGACCACCCGGCGGCGGGCCACCAGCATCGTGCTATCGGCGAGCCCGGGCAATGGCGGCATCCGACTGAGGAACGTGCATGCGAACGGCTCGCGCGCCTGCGGCGCGAGCGGCTCAGGCACGTGCCCGTTGATGCTCAGCTCGAGCCTGCTGATCAGCCGGGTATCCCGCACGAACAGACCTTGCGAGCCGCCTGGCCGCACGTCGCCCGATGTCTCGCAGATACAGAAGGTCGTGCCCTCGAGCAGCGTCACGAGACCGCTCGGCGCGCCCATCGTGGTGGCGGGCGCGCCGTCGAACGTCCAGACCTGGCCCATCTGGTGCGTGCCTCCCGTGTGGACTGGCCGCGCCGCTGCCCCGCGATCCGGCTCGCACGTTCCTTTACGCAGGGCCGCCGGGCCTTGGCCGGAGTTTGGCCGCGGCATGACCGCACTGCGTGTTTCAGTGATCGCTACCCGCGGCGTGACTATGGCACACCACCAGCACACGGATACCCTCGGACTGGCTCACGCGCAATCTCAGGAGGGTAAAGGTGCCAGCCAGCGACGCGGCGCTCATCGGCTCATCTGCGCAGGCCGGGCTCGCCTCCCGTGCGGGTCAGGGCAGCCCGACGGTGGGCGTGCTGGCCCTGCAGGGCGATGTCGCCGAGCACCTGCGCGCTATCACGGCCGCCGGCGCCAGGCCGGTTGCCGTGCGCCGTCCCGCCGAACTCGAGGTGGTCGACGGCCTGATCATCCCCGGCGGTGAGTCGACCACGATCTGGAAGCTCGCGGCCATCTTCGACCTGGTGCGGCCGCTGCGCGAGCGGATCGACGCTGGGATGCCCGTTTTCGGGTCCTGTGCCGGGATGATCATGCTGGCCAGCGGGCTGGTGGAGCGGGCCAGCGACCAGGAAACCCTGGGTGCGATCGACATGACAGTCAGGCGGAACGCGTTCGGCCGCCAGGCAGACTCGTTCGAGAGCGACATCGACATCACCGGTGCCGGACACCCGCCGTTCCGCGCCGTCTTCATCCGGGCTCCCTGGGTGGAGGAGGTCGGGCCGGGCGTCGAGATTCTGGCGACTGAGCCCCGCACGGGTAGGATCGTCGCCGTCCGCCAGGGTCCGGCGCTCGCCACGGCGTTCCACCCCGAGCTCACCCAGGACAATCGCGTGCACATGATCTTTACTGACATGGTGAGGGAACAGCGATGAGCGGCCACTCCAAGTGGGCCACCACGAAGCACAAGAAGGCCGTCGTCGATGCCAGGCGCGGCAAGCTCTTCGCCAAGCTGATCAAGAACATCGAGGTGGCGGCGCGCAGCGGTGGCCCGGACGTGAGCGCCAACCCGACGCTGTATGACGCTGTGCAGAAGGCCAAGCGAAGTTCGGTGCCCAACGACAACATCGACCGGGCCATCCGCCGCGGCGCCGGGCTTGAGGCGGGCGGTGCCGCGTACGAGACGGTGATGTACGAGGGTTACGCGCCCGGTGGTGTGGCCCTGCTCGTCGAGTGCCTGACCGACAACAGGAACCGGGCCGCTTCGGAGGTCAGGACAGCGCTGACCCGAAACGGCGGCTCGATGGCTGACGCTGGCTCGGTCTCATACCTGTTCAGCCGCAAGGGCGTGGTGATCGTGCCCAAGTCGGAGTCGCTCGGCGAGGACGACGTGCTGCTGGCCGTGCTTGATGCCGGGGCCGAGGAAGTCAATGACATCGGCGAGTCTTACGAGGTGGTCAGCGAGGCGACCGACCTGGTGCCGGTCAGGACCGCGCTGCAGCAGGCCGGGATCGACTATGAGTCGGCCGAGACGCCGTTCCTGCCCTCGGTCGAGGTGCCGCTCGATGAGGAGACCGCCAGGAGAGTGTTGCGGCTGATCGACCTGCTCGAGGAATCTGACGAGGTCCAGGACGTGTACGCGAACTACGCGGTCTCCGACGAGATCATGGAGAAGCTGGGTTGAGCCGTCGAGCTCGTTCGGCCCAATGAGCCCGCCCCTGGACGAGCCGGGGAGCGAGCTCGGCGGGCTCACGATCCGGCCCATGCGCGCCGACGACGACCTGGACGCCGAACTCGACCTGCGGCACCGGTCCTTCGGCCCGATGAGCAGCCAGAGCCGCGAGAACTGGCGCGAGGAGATGCTCGGCTGCATCGCCGACGGTCGGCAGTTCGGCGCATGGGACGGCGGTCAGCTGGTCGGTGCGGCGAGGTACTACGACATGCGGCAGTACTGGCACGGCCAGGCGGTCCCGATGGCCGGCGTGGGCGGGGTCAAGGTCGCGCCCGAGGCCCGGGGCCGCGGCGTCGGCCGGGCGATGATGCGGGCCCTGCTCGGCGCGCTGGCCGGACGCAGCTACCCGCTGTCGGTGCTCTATCCGGCGACCGCGCAGATCTATCGCTCGCTGGGCTGGGAGATGGCAGGCGGGCATTACCGCGCCGAGGTCCCTGGCCGGTCGCTCCTGGCGCTGCTGCCGCCCGATCCGGAGCTCCCGGCGCGGCCCGGCGAGCCTGCCCCGGGCGTGCGCCGGGCAGGCCCCGACGACGCCAGCAAGGTCATCGCGGTGCTCGGCGCCATCTACGCGGCCGGTCGCGACTGCGGGCCTGCGACCCGCGACCCGGCCAGTGTGCGACGCTGGCTCGGCGATCCCGGCCTCTTCTCCTATCTGGCCCCTGACGGGTTCCTCGGCTACGGCTGGCACGCCGGCGGCGACAAGGAGATCATGATCCAGGTCCTGGCGGCCGGGTCGCCGCAGACCGCCCGGGCGCTGTGGGGGATCGTGGCATCGCACGCGTCGGTGACCAGGGTGGTGCACGCGATCCTGGGACCGACCGACCCGCTCAGCTGGCTCACCAGGGAGCCCGATGTCAGGCTGCGGCGGCACTGGCACTGGATGCTCCGGGTGCTCGACCCAGCCGCCGCGGTCTCGGGCCGCGGCTTCCCTCCGGCGGCGCGCGCCAGCGTCCCGCTGCTGCTCGCCGACCCTGACCTGCCGCGCAATGCTGGCCTTTATACCTTGACCGTGCACGACGGCGCCGGATCCCTCGTTCCCGGAATAACAGGGCGCACGGGCGCATCGCCTGCCGCCGCGCCGGTCGCGCTTGGGCCACGCGGCTTCGCCGCGCTGTACGCGGGCGTGCCGATGGCCACGCTGCGCGCTGCCGGGCTCGCAGCGGGCGATGCCATGCACGACGGGGCCCTCGATGCCCTCTTCGCCGCCCAACCCTTCCTGCCCGACTACTTCTGAACCTTTCTGCCGCTGCCCGCTTACTGGCCCACCCGTTCAGCCGTGCGGTGACCATGCGGGGATGCCGACACGCCGGAGCCGCGGGAGCGGGTGCGGCAGGGCTAGAGCCGGTAATGTCGCTGGCGAACAGATGTTCGGCTGGGACTCAGGCGGTGGCCGCATGCGGGTGCTCGGTGTCGACCCCGGCCTGACCCGGTGCGGCCTCGGTGTTGTCGAAGGCGGCCCTGGCGTGACCCTGAGGCTGGTCGGCACGACGGTGATCACGAGTCCGGCCGGCACCGACATCGGCAGCAGGCTGCTCATGCTCGAGGAGCAGATCGATGCGTGGCTGCGCGAGCACAAGCCGGGGGCCGTTGCCGTCGAGCGGGTGTTCAGCCAGCACAACGTCAGGACCGTGATGGGCACGGCGCAGGCCGGCGCGGTAGCGATCATATGCGCGGCCCGGCTCGGACTGCCGGTCGCGCTGCACACGCCCAGCGAGGTCAAGGCGGCGGTGACCGGCAGCGGGCGCGCCGACAAGGCGCAGGTGACGCACATGGTGACCAGGCTGCTGCGGATGCCCGACCCGCCGCGCCCAGCCGACGCCGCCGACGCGCTGGCGCTGGCCATCTGCCACCTGTGGCGCGGCGGCGCGCAAGCCAGGCTGGAGGCAGGGGCAGCGGGGCAGCAGGTCAGCGGCAGCGGGGCAGCGGGAGGAGCGGGAGCCCGATGATCGCGCATCTGGATGGCGTGGTGGCGGTGGTCGCCCCGGAAGGAGCGGTTATCGACGTGGGCGGAGTCGGCCTGCTCGTTCAGTGCTCGCCGGGAACGCTCGCCGGGCTCAGGCCGGGGGAGCGGGCCAAGGTCAGCACGTCCCTGGTGGTCCGCGAGGACGCCCTGACCCTCTACGGGTTCAGCAGCGACGACGAGCGCAACACCTTCGAGTTGCTGCAGACCGCGACCGGCATCGGGCCGAGGCTCGCGCTTGCCATGCTGGCGACGTTCAGCCCGGACGGACTGCGCCGCGCGGTCGCCGCCGAGGACGTGACCGCCCTGACGAGCGTGCCTGGCATCGGGCGCAAGGGCGCGCAGCGAATCGTGCTTGAGCTGGCAGGCAGGCTCGGCTCGCCAGCCGACAGCGGGCGGGCCGGCCACGGTCCAGGCGCCCCGGGGGCCACTGGCGCCGCGGGCACCGGAGCCGAGGGCCTGGCAGCCCGGCTCGGAACGCTGACCTGGCGGGATCAGGTGCGGGCCGGCCTGGTCAATCTCGGCTGGCAGGCCAGGGACGCCGATCAGGCGATCGCGATGGTCGAGCCTGATCTACTGGCCGCCACACGCACCGGCCGGGCGGAACAGGATGCCGCCGGTGCCGCGGATGCCGCCATCGCCGCCGACGCCGGTTCCGATGGCTCAGGCCCTGGTCACGCGAATCCGGAGGTCGACGTCGCCGTGGCGCTGCGGGCGGCCCTGCGGGCGCTGGGGCGGAGATGAGCGCTAGCGATACGGACAGGTTCGTCTCCCCGCTCGCCGACGCCGACGAGCGGCAGATCGAAGGCGCGCTACGTCCCAGGCAGCTCAGCGAGTTCGTCGGCCAGGCCAGGCTGCGCGAGCAGCTCACGCTCGTACTCGAAGGCGCGATGCGCAGGGGCAAGTCTCCCGACCACGTGCTGCTGTCCGGGCCGCCGGGCCTCGGCAAGACCACGATCGCGATGATCATCGCGGCTGAGCTCGGCGCGCCGCTGCGGATCAGCAGCGGCCCGGCGATCGAGCGGGCCGGCGATCTCGCCTCCGTGCTGACCTCCCTGAACGGCGGCGAGGTGGTCTTCATCGACGAAATCCACCGGCTCGCCAGGCCGGCTGAGGAAATGCTGTACCTCGCGATGGAGGACTTCCGGGTAGACGTGATGCTGGGCAAGGGTCCTGGCGCGACCGCGGTGCCGCTCGACATCGCCCCGTTCACGCTCGTTGGCGCCACGACGCGGTCAGGCTTGCTGCCCGCACCGCTGCGCGACAGGTTCGGTTTCACCGGGCATCTCGACTTCTACGAGCCCGAGGAGCTCGGCGTGATCATCCGCCGGTCGGCGGGCCTGCTCGGCGTGACGCTGCGGGACGAGGGCGCCGACGAGATCGCAGGCCGGTCCCGCGGCACGCCGCGGATCGCGAACCGGCTGCTTCGCCGGGTCAGGGACTTCGCTGAAGTGCGCGGCGACGGGGTGGTGTCCAGAGCGGCCGCACGGGCGGCGCTCGAGCTGTACGAGGTCGACGAGAGCGGCCTTGACCGGCTTGATCGCGCTGTCCTAATGGCCCTAGTTGAGCGCTTCGGCGGCGGGCCGGTCGGCCTGTCCACGCTCGCCGTGGCCGTCGGCGAGGAAGCCGAGACCGTCGAGGTGGTGGCCGAGCCCTTCCTGGTCCGGGGCGGCCTGGTGACCAGGACGCCCCGAGGCCGGGTCGCGACGCCGGCCGCTTGGGCCCACCTCGGGCTCGAGCCGCCGGCAGCAGGGCAGCCGGCGGGCGGTCCCGGGGATGGCGCAGCCACCATCACGCTGTTTGACTAAGGTGGAAGGGCCACGGTGCCGTGGCGCAGACCGGTACATTCGGTTGCGGGCCGGTCACGATCACTCTGCGAACGTCGTAGCCTGTTTGTGCGCGGCCCCCGCGCCGCTAAACTTCGGCAGTTGGTCTTATCCAGCCGCCTGGCGCCACAGCCGGTCCCGCCGGCCTGGTTGCTGCGCTGAACCCCGGCCGCCGCGCCATCAACCGGAAGGAAGCCCCGCGATGGGGACCATGTTTCTCGCCGCTGGCAGCACCAAGAGCGGTAACCCTGCCTTCACCTTCATCATCCTGGCCGTCCTAGTCGGCCTGTTCTACGTCCTGATCATGCGCCCGCAGCGGAACAGGCAGCGGAAGGCGATGCAGACCCAGAGCCAGGTCATGCCGGGCCAGCGGGTCCGCACGACGGCCGGCATGTACGGCACGGTGGTATCGGGTGACGACCGCGACGTCGTCATCGAGATCGCGCCCGGGGTGCAGGTCACGATGCTGCGGCGGGCAGTCATGGAAGTGATCTCCGATGACTCCATGCCGTCGCACGAGGACATCGAGCCCGACGAGGCCGACGAGCCGGCCGCCGAGGCGGAGACGGCGACGGAGGATGAGACCGACTCGCACCGCGATGAGCCACCGCGGCCGACGACCGGAAACTGACCGATCGCGGCGTCTGACCGTACCGTGGGCCGCTCACACGAAGGACAGGCATAGGTGGCACCCCCAAGCAACAGGTCGTCAGGGCCGCGGACTCCGGCGGGGGGTTCGGGAGGCTCGTCCTCCCGGGCCCGGACCGCGTCCCGGCCACCAGGCGGCTCGTCAAGGCAGCAACCTGGCGTAGCGTCCAGGCCCTGGCGATACCTCGCGGTCCTTGCCGCACTGCTTGTCGTCATGCTCGGCACGATCATCGGCGGCGCCCTGGCGCATCCAGGCGACTGGCACAGCAAGTTCAAGGTCGGACTTGGCCTCGACCTGTCCAGCGGGACCACGATCACCATCAAGACCGTGGTTCTGCGTTCTGGCGGCCGCACGCCGACCAGCTCGGAGATGGCGCAGTCGATCGCGATCCTGAACAGCCGGGTGAACGGCCAGGGTTTCACCGGCGCGAAGGTGCAGCAGCAGGGCACCGACAACATCGTGGTGTCCGTCCCTGGTAAGAGCCCACAGGAGATCGCGCCGCTGCTGAGCTCCGCCGTGCTCAGGTTCCGCCAGGTGCTGCTGACAGCGCCCGGCTACCCGACCCAGCTGCCCGCGACGTCCCCGGGTTCGACGCCGTCGGCCGGCGGGTCCCCGTCGCCGAGTACTTCACCATCCGCGAGTTCGTCCTCGCCCAGCCCCACCCCGAGTCCGTCGGGATCGCGCTCTGGCGCAACCGCGCAAGCTGCCGGCTCGCACGTGCTCAATCGCGCGGCCCAGACGAGCGCGAAATCCTCGAGCAGCGCGTCCGCTTCGCCGTCCCCGTCGGCCTCGGCCAGCCAGAGCGCGTCGCCGAGCACATCTCCCACGCCGAGCCCGAGCCCGTCGCTGACGACCAGGCTGCCGACGGCCGCCGACGCCGCCGGCGACATCACCAAGGTCAAGAGCGCGGCAGTCATCCGGGACTTCGACCGGCTGAACTGCAAGAACAAGGACTGGCAGAAGCAGATCTACGGCGACAACCCGAACAAATGGGATGCTCAGGGTTCGCAGACTGTCGCGTGCGACTCGCAAGGCAACAAGTACGTGCTCGACGTGGCCAAGGTTCTTGGCACGAATCTCACCAAGGTCGCTGCCGTCCTGAACCAGCAGAGCGTGTGGGTGGTCAACTTCAACCTGGACGGCAAGGGCCAGAAGGCCTTCGGCGACCTGACCAGCCAGATGGTGTCGAAGTACTTCAACACCCAGACGGGGCAGGCGACGTCGGTGCTCGACCAGTTCGCCATCGTGCTGGACGGCAAGGTCGTCTCCGCGCCGCAGGTCACTAGCGCGATCACGACTGGTTCCGGTGAGATCACCGGTCCCGGCGGCAGCTTCACCCACGGCCAGGCGACCCGGCTCACCAACGTGCTGAAGTACGGAGCGGTGCCGCTGGCCTTCCTCAAGCAGTCGACCCAGTCCATCTCGCCGCAGCTCGGTGCGTCTCAGCTCAGGGCGGGCCTGATCGCCGCAGCCATCGGCCTGCTGCTCGTGGTGATCTATTCGATCTTGTACTACCGCGGCCTGGCGATCGTGTCGGTCTTCAGCCTCGCGACCGCCGCGCTGCTGTCCTGGCTCGCGGTCATCCTGCTCTCCAAGTACCAGGGCTTCACGCTCTCGCTCGCTGGCGTGGCCGGGCTGATCGTCGCCATCGGCATCACCGCTGACTCGTTCGTCGTGTACTTCGAGCGGTTGCGTGACGAGGTACGGGAGGGTCGCTCGCTCCGGGCGGCGGTCGAACGAGGCTGGCAGCGGGCCAGGCGGACGATCCTGGTCTCCGACACCGTCTCGTTCCTGGCGGCCCTGCTGCTGTACATCATCGCGATCGGCGACGTGCGGGGCTTCGCGTTCACGCTCGGCCTGACGACCTTGATCGACGTCGTGGTCGTGTTCCTGTTCACCAAGCCGATGGTTACCCTGCTAGCCAGGACCAAGTTCTTCGGCCGGGGCCACAAGTGGTCGGGTCTTGATCCGGCCAGGCTCGGGTCGAAGTCGCCATGGCGGGGCTCGAGGGCTGCGACTGCGAGGCCGGCCACCGGCGGCGCGGCAGCGACGTCGGCAACCGCGGCCAGGACCACCCCGAAGGAGGCGTGATGTCCGGGCTCGGCAACATCGGCGGCCGACTGTACCGCGGTGATGTGTCCGTCGACTTCGTCGGCCGGCAGAAGCTCTGGTACAAGATCTCCGGCGCGATCCTGGTGGTCAGCATCGCAGCGCTGCTGATCTTCGGTCTGAAGTTCAGCGTGGACTTCAAGGGCGGCTCGGTCTTCAAGTTCACCGCTCCGGCAGCCACATCGACGCAGGTGTCGAACACGGTCACCAATGCCGGGGGCGGCAGCACGATCACGGTCCAGCAGGTCGGCGGGAAGAGCTGGACAGTCCAGACCCCGGTTCTGTCGCAGCGGAAGCAGTTCGCTGTCCAGGATGCGATCAAGTCGAGGTTCGGACTGAAGAATGCCGGCCAGGTCAGCCTGCAGTCGATCGGGCCGAGCTGGGGCAGCCAGATCTCGCAGAAGGCGCTCGAGGCACTGATCGCCTTTCTCATCGTGGTCGTGTTCTATCTCTCGCTCGCGTTCGAATGGCGGATGGCGACCGCCGCGCTCGTCGCGCTGCTGCACGACATCGTGATCACGGTCGGCGTTTATGCGCTGCTCAGATTCGAGGTCAGCCCGGCAACCGTGATCGGCTTGCTGACGATCCTCGGCTACTCGCTGTACGACACCGTGGTGGTCTTCGACAAGGTCAGGGAGAACACGGCCGGCCTGCTCGCGACCCGGCGGACCACCTACAGCGAGGCAGCCAACCTGGCCCTGAACCAGACCCTGGTCCGGTCGATCAACACCTCGCTGATCGCGCTGCTGCCGGTGGCCGCGATCCTCTCGGTCAGCGTGTTCCTGCTGGGCAACGGCGAGCTCAAGGACCTGTCCCTGGTGCTGTTCGTCGGCATGCTGTCCGGCACCTACTCATCGATCTGCATCGCCACCCCCGTGCTGGCCGACCTCAAGGAGCGGCAGCCCGAGTTCAGGCAGCTGCGCAAGCAGATCGCCCAGCGGGCTAGCAGCGCCAAACGACAGGCGAAGGTAGCGGTTGGTAATGCCACTAGTGCCGGTGCTGTGACCGCCGACGCGGCGGAGCTGCCTGACCAGGCCGCCGATACCGTCGAAGCGCAGGATACACCCGTGACGGCAGCGCGGCCTGCGGGCGGTTCAGGCGGGTCCCGGGCTGCCTCCGGGCCGCGGCAGCAGCCAAGGCGGGCCAGCGCCTCGCAGCGCCGCCCGTCGGGCAAGAAGAAGCGCAGGTAGGCGGCCTTTGTCCTGGACCGGGGCTAATCTGGGCGGCGCAGGCAGTCCGGCCGGCGCCGGTCCGGACGAGATCGCTGCCGTGCTCCGCAGGCTGGTCAGGGACGTCCCTGACTATCCGCAGCCGGGCGTGGTGTTCAAGGACATTACCCCGCTGCTGGCTGACGCCGCGGGATTCGCCGGCACTGTCGCCGCGCTCGCGGCCGGCCACGAGCGGATCGACAAGGTAGCCGGGATCGAGGCCAGGGGGTTCATCCTCGCCGCACCGGTCGCCTACAGGCTCGGGGTCGGTTTCGTGCCGGTACGCAAACGCGGCAAGCTGCCAGGTCCGACCAGGGCGGAGAGCTACGAGCTCGAGTACGGCACAGCTGCGGTTGAGGTCCACGTAGACGCGTTCGAGCCGGGGGAGCGCGTGCTGATGATCGACGACGTGCTCGCCACCGGCGGCACGGCCAAGGCAACCGCCCAGCTGATCAGCCGCTCCGGTGCCGAGGTCGTCTCGCTCGGCGTCCTCATCGAGCTCGGCTTCCTCGGCGGCCGGGCCAGGCTGCCTGACCTGGATATCCGGCCGCTTCTCCGCCTTTAGCTCGCTGACCTTCGCAACCGCGACTTTCCGCCCAGCCCGCTACGGCGGGCCTCGCATGCGGGAACACGGACGCGGATACACTAGTTGCTTCAACTGACGCGAGGAGCGGCAGTGGCCGGTGACGTAGCAACGGCCGGGAAGGCCGGGAGCGGAGTCACCCAGGAGGCCGCGGGGCGGAGCCCTGATGAACGAGATCTGCCCGTGGCTGGCAATGGGGTGACCCCGGGATTTGACGCGCCCGATGGCCAGCCAGAATCCGGCGAACAAACCAGTCCCATCGGCCTGATCGCGACGGACACTGCCAACTCGCCGACCCGGTCGATGCCGCGTGACCTCTCCACTGCCGAAGGGTTCGGCCCCGGGTCAGGTTCGGGACCGGGTTCCGCCGGTCACGCCGGGGTCAGGCGCCGCCTCGGCCGGTTCACCTCGCCTCGCGGCGGCGGCGTCAACCCGGTGCTCGAGCCGCTCATCAAGACCGTGCGCTCCACCCACCCCAAGGCCGATGTCAAGCTGATCGAGCGTGCTTACGACATGGCGGCGAAGTGCCACGCGAACCAGTTGCGCAAGAGCGGTGACCCGTACATCACGCACCCGCTCGCGGTGGCCACCATCCTGGCCGAGCTCGGCATGAATCACGAGACGCTGTGTGCCGCGCTGCTGCACGACACCATCGAGGACACCGCCTACACCCTTGATGAGCTGCGCCGCGACTTTGGCGACGACATCGCCTCGCTCGTTGACGGCGTGACCAAGCTGGACAAGGTCAAGTACGGCGAGGCCGCCCAGGCCGAGACGGTCCGCAAGATGGTCGTCGCGATGTCCCGCGATATCCGGGTGCTCGTCATCAAGCTGGCCGACCGGCTGCACAACATGCGGACCCTCCGTTACCTCCCGAGGCCCAAGCAGGAGCAGAAGTCACGCGAGACGCTGGAGATCTACGCTCCGCTCGCGCACCGGCTCGGGATGAATACGGTCAAGTGGGAGCTTGAGGACCTCGCGTTCGCGACCCTTTTCTCCAAGCGCTACGACGAAATCGCCAGGCTGGTCTCGGAGCGCGCACCGCGGCGCGAGGCATTCATCCAGGAGGTGATCGAGGAGGTCTACGCCGACCTGCGGGAGGCGAAGATCAAGGCGCGGGTGACCGGCCGCCCGAAGCACATGTACTCGGTTTACCAGAAGATGGTCGCGAGGAATGTCGGCTTCGACGAGATCCACGACCTGGTTGGCATCAGGGTCCTCGTTGATACCGTCCGCGACTGCTATGCGGTGCTCGGGTCCGTGCACGCCCGGTGGAACCCGGTCCCAGGGCGGTTCAAGGACTACATCGCGATGCCGAAGTTCAACATGTACCAGTCGCTGCATACGACCGTGATCGGCCCTGGCGGCAAGCCGGTCGAGCTGCAGATCAGGACCTGGCGCATGCACCGGCAGTCCGAGTACGGAGTGGCTGCGCACTGGAAGTACAAGGAAGAGGTGGCGACCGGCCGGAGCCCGTCCGACCTCGCCTGGCTCCGGCAGCTTGTCGACTGGCAGCGCGAGACCGCCGACCCGGCGGAATTCCTCGAGTCGCTGCGGTTCGAGGTCGGCAGTGCCGAGGTGTACGTGTTCACGCCGCGCGGCGAGGTCATCGCGCTGCCCCAAGACGCCACGCCGGTGGACTTTGCCTACGCGATCCACACCGAGGTGGGCAACCGCACGGTCGGCGCCAAGGTCAACGGGCGGCTCGTCCCCCTCGAATCGCCGTTGTCCAACGGCGAGACCGTCGAGATCCTCACCTCGAAGGCGACCGACTCCGGTCCCAGCCAGGACTGGCTTGGCTTCGTCAAGAGCGCCAGGGCCCGCAACAAGATCAAGCACTGGTTCTCCAAGGAACGCCGGGAGGCCTCGGCCGACACCGGCAAGGCGATGATCGCCAGGACTATGCGCAAGCAGGGCTTGCCCTTGCAGCGGCTCGCGACTGCTGACGCGCTGCAGTCGATCGCGATGGAACTGCGCTACCCGGACCTGGCCGGGCTCTACGCGGCCGTCGGCGACGGCCACGTCAGCGCCCAGTCGGTGGTTGGCAAGCTAGTCAGGTCGGCTGGCGGACTTGCCGGAGCCCAGGAGGACCTGGCCGAGGCCACCGTCCTGACCAGGCCGACGAGCCCGCGGCCGGTCACCGGCGACTCAGGCGTGACCGTCGAAGGGGCCGCCGACGTCTGGGCCAGGCTGTCCAAGTGCTGCACGCCGGTGCCCGGCGATACCATCATGGGCTTCGTGACCAGAGGGAACGGCGTATCGGTCCATCGCACGGACTGCATCAACATCTCGCACCTGATTGAGTCAGAGCCCGAGCGGATGGTCAAGGTTGTCTGGGCCCCGCGGGAGAGTTCGCGCTTCCTCGCGGCCATCCAGGTTGAGGCACTGGACCGGACCGGCCTGCTCAGCGATATCACCAGGTCGATCTCCGAGCAGCACGTGAACATCCTGTCCGCGTCGGTCACGACGCGGCGTGATCAGGTCGCGCTGAGCAAGTTCACCTTCGAGATGGGTGATCCCGAGCACCTGCGCCACGTCCTGCGGGCCGTCCGGACGATCGACGGCGTCTACGACGCTCACCGCGTGACAAGCTAAAGCGACGGCCCCCGTTGGCCGGCCGCAATCGGCTAGCCTCCGGCTAGCTTCATCAGTCACACCAGCATCGTGAACCACAATGGCTGCTCGAGTTACAGGCGCTGAGTCGCTGCCGGGCTGTTGCGATGTATGGGTGCGCCCACCCATCACCCAGGATCGTGCATGGGTGTGCCACCCATACACGACAGGCCGGGCCGGGGAGCCTCGCCGGGCGGGGAGCGGGGCCGGGCCGGGAGCGGGCCGGGCGGGGCGAGGCCGTTGGCGCGGTCGGCGCGGTTGGGCGTCAGCCTGCGAGGTCGGCGAGGGTCTTCTCCGCCTCGGCCAGCCACGCCCGCCGGGTCGCCAGGGCCGACGTCGCGCGATCGCGGGCGGCCTGGTCATCCTCCCGGTTGGCGTGCTCAAGCTGACCCTCGAGGTTCGCGATCGTCCTGCGGATCTGATCGACCGTGTCCCTGGCCCTGGACAGCGCCTCGGGATTGGTCCGGCGCCACTGGATGTCCTCGGCCTTGCGGACCGCGTCGTCCACCTTCTTCAGGCCGCCCTCCAGCCGCTCCTGGGCCTCCCTGGCAACGGATCCGATCTTGTCCCACCGCTGGTGGATCGACCGCAGCGCGGCCCGCGCGGCCCTAGAGTCCGTCACCGGAAGCAGGTTCTCGGCCTCGGCGAGCAGCTCCCCCTTGGCCGTGGCCCGCTCGCGCAGCTGGCTGTCCTTGGCGGACATGGCCGCTGAGCGGGCGTCGAAGAACGTTGTTTGGGCAGCCCTGAACCGCTTCCACAGCTCGTCCTCGGCCGCCCGGTCGGCTCGTCCTGCCTCCTTCCACGACGCCATCAACTCGCGATAGGCGCTGGCGGTGGCGGCCCAGTCGGTCGAGGTCGATAGCTCCTCGGCGCGGCTGACCAGCTCCTGCTTGCGCTCCCGCACGCCTTCCCGCTCCTGCTCGAGCGCGGTGAAGTAGCTCTTGCGCCGCTTGGCGAAGGCGCTCCTGGCAGCAGACATCCGCTTCCATAGCGCGGCCTCCGCCTGCCGGTCGCCGTGCGGTGCCGCCTTCCACTCGTCGAGCAGTTCCTTCAGCCGTTCCCCGCCGGACTTCCAGTGGGTGGCCTCGGCGGCAAGCTTCTCGGCCTCTGCGACGATCCGTTCCTTGACCGCGATCGCCTCCACCCTGGCGCGATCCCGCGCTGCCTTGTGCTCTTGCTGACGCTGCTCGGCCTGCTCACTAAGGGAGGCGAGGCGGCGCTTGAGCCCCTCGAGATCACCGACCGCCTTGGCCTCGTCGATGGCGGCGTGCAGCCTGGTGATGGTCGCCTTGACCTGGCCAGGAGCGAGATCGGTGGCGGTGATTCTGCGCTCGAGCAGGCTGACCTCGGTCGCGAGCGAGTCGTATCTGCGGGTGAAGAAGGCGAGCGCCTCATCGGGGCTGCCAGCCTGCCAGATCCCGACCACGCGCTCGCCCTCTGAGGTGCGCACGTAGACAGTCCCGTCCTCGGCTACCCGGCCCCACGGATGGCTTTCGGTGCTCACCGCTTACCTCCAGCTCGGTACCTCACCAGAACATGCCCGGCCTGGCATGCCTAATCAGGTCTTCTTGATGCTCACGCTCTCGATCACGACCTTCTCCTTCGGCTGGCCGGCACCGGTGCTGCTGTCAGTACCGGCGGCAGCCACCTTCTGTATGACGTTCAGACCCGCCGCGATGGTGCCGAACGGGGTGTAGTTCGGCTGCAGCGTGGTGTTCTTGTAGACGAGGAAAAACTGGCTGCCGTTGGTACCTGGCCCGGCATTGGCCATCGCCACTGTTGCCGCCGGGTAACTGGCTCCGGCCAGGTTCTCGTCGGCGAACTTGTAGCCAGGTCCGCCACTGCCCGTGCCGGTCGGGTCGCCGCATTGCAGCACAAATATGCCGCTGGTGACCAGGCGGTGGCAGTGGGTGTTGCTGAAGTAGTTCTTCCCGGCCAGGTAGACGAACGAGTTGACCGTGCACGGAGCCTTGGAGTTCAGCAGGTTGATGACGATGTCGCCGCGGTTGGTCTTGATCGTCGCCTGGTAGGTCGCCTTCAGGTCGGGCTTAGCAGGCGGCAGGCCGACCTTGCGCGACGCGGGCGGGCTCGGGGTATAGGTACACGTCGTCGCCGTTCCCGACGAGGTGGGGCTGGGAGTGCCCGAGGCACTGGCTGACGGGCTCGGTGAGGCCGACGGGGTCAGCTTCGTGGCGCTGGCGCTGCTGCTGGACAGGTGGACGATCGTGTAGGTCACGATCCCGGCGAGGACGAGCAGGACCACGGTCCCCGAGGCCCACTGCGCCGTCCGGCGAGCCCGGCGCTGCCTGTCGACCTCGCGAGCTTGGCGCCGCTCGTAGCGCTCCCTGGCCAGCTTGCGCTGGCGCTCCTGCTTACCAGCCACCCGCCTTACCCTCCCGGTATGAACCGCTAGGTGTCCTATTGAAACTTCGCGCATGTTATCTGGACCAGGCAAGTGCCTACACCTGGTGTTATCGGTTCGACGCAGCAACCGCGCCGTCTTGTAACTGGCGATTCTGGACACCGAGTGCCGTGCCGTGGCTGGCCGGCGCCAGATGCGGGCGCCCATCGGTAGCCTGGTGAGCATCGCGAGCCAGTAACCCGCGCGCGGAGCGAGGTCAGCGACCCGACCTGCCGTCCGCGCAGACCAGGAGGCCACCGTGCTGATCGCCGGATTCCCTGCCGGCTCGTTCGCCGCGAACTGTTACATCGTGGCTTCGGGACCAGGCGCGGAGTGCCTGATCATAGATCCCGGCGAGGACGCCGAGGCCGGCATCGAGGAGATCCTCTCCGAGCACCGGTTGCGGCCCGCCGCCGTGCTCGCCACGCATGGCCACATCGACCACGTCTGGTCGATCGCGCCAGTCTGCGGCGCGAAGGACATCCCGGCCTACATTCATCCAGCGGACCGGGCGCTGCTTAGCGATCCGGCGCGCGGGCTGTCATTGCTGGCTGGCCAGCAGCTGTTCGGCGGCATCACCTTCAGCGAACCCGCTGACGTGCGCGAACTTGCTGACGGGATGACCCTCGAGCTGGCCGGGGTCCCCGTGGTCGTCGACCACGCTCCAGGGCACACCCCGGGTTCGGTCACGTTCCGGCTGCCCGAGGTGATCTTCAGCGGCGACTTGCTGTTCGCGGGCTCGATCGGGCGGACCGACCTGCCGGGCGGCGACTACCAGACCATCCTCGATAGCCTGGCACGGGTCTGCCTGCCGCTGCCGGACGCGACCGTCGTGCTCTCTGGTCACGGCCCGCAGACCACAATCGGCGCGGAGCGGGCATCCAATCCGTTCCTGTCGGGGCTGTCGCCCGCCTCCGGTCCCGGGCTGTCGCCCGCCTCCGGCCCGGCGCGCGGGCTGTAGCGGCAGCACGGTCCGGTGCCCAAGCAGGTTCCGACGGAAAGGGCTGAATCCAGATGATCCGCACGCACGAGGTCGGCGCGCTGCACGCCTCACAGGCGGGACAGCAGGTCACGCTGGCGGGCTGGGTCGCCAAGCGCCGGGATCACGGCGGCGTGGTCTTCATCGACCTGCGTGATGCCAGCGGCGTGATCCAGGTCGTCGTGCGCGAGGAGGACGTCGCGCACGAGCTGCGCGCGGAGTTCTGTGTGCTCGTCGCCGGGGAGGTCAGGCGCAGGCCGGCCGGGAACGAGAATCCCGAGCTGCCGACCGGCGAGATCGAGGTTGCCGCCGAGCGGATCGAGATCCTCGCCGAGTCCGACCCGCTGCCGTTCCCGATCGACGGCCCCGACGGGCACGCGGAGCTGAATGAGGAGGTCCGCCTCAAGTACCGCTACCTGGACATCAGACGATCGGAGATGGCGGCGGCGCTGCGGGCACGCTCGAGGGCCGCGTACCTGGTCAGCGACGTGATGAGGGACCACAACTTCGTGAACGTGGAGACGCCGTTCCTGACCAGGTCCACCCCGGAGGGCGCCAGGGACTTCCTGGTCCCGGTCCGGCTGCAGCCAGGCACCTGGTATGCGCTGCCGCAGTCACCGCAGCTGTTCAAGCAACTGCTGATGGTCTCCGGGCTCGAACGCTACTACCAGCTGGTGCGCTGTTTCCGCGACGAGGACTTCAGGGCCGACAGGCAACCCGAGTTCACCCAGGTCGACATCGAGATGTCGTTCGTCAGCAGAGCCGACGTGGTCGAGGTGGCCGAAGACCTCGTGCAGCGGCTGTGGCGGGAGATCGCCGGCTACGAGCTGCCACGCCCGGTCCCACAGCTGACCTACGCCGACGCGATGGCCAGGTTCGGATCGGATAAGCCGGACCTGCGGTTCGGCTGCGAGCTGATCGACCTGACGCATTACTTCTCCGGCACGGGCTTCCGCGTGTTCCAGGCCGAGCATGTTGGTGGCCTGGTCATGCCGGGCGGGGCTGGCCAGAGCCGCAAGGAACTCGACAACTGGCAGGACTGGGCCAGGTCGCGCGGAGCCAGGGGACTGGCTTACGTGCTGATCGCCCCCGACGGCACGGTGTCCGAAGCCGGTCCGGTGGCCAGGCACTTGTCGGCAGATGAGCGGGCCGGCCTGCCCGCTGCCTCCGGCGCCGCGCCCGGCGACTGCGTGTTCTTCGGCGCAGGCGCGCCGGCCGCGGCGCGTGGCCTGCTCGGGGCGGCGCGATTGGAGATCGGCGCGCGGTGCGGCCTGATCGACTCCACGGCGTGGGCGTTCACCTGGGTGGTCGATGCGCCGATGTTCGAAGGCGACGGGGAGGGCGGCTGGACCTCCGTGCACCACCCGTTCACAGCGCCGCTGCCTGACTGGGCGGACAAGTTCGCCGCCGAGCCAGGCGGAGCTCTCGCCGACGCCTACGACATGGTCTGCAACGGGACCGAGATCGGCGGCGGGTCGATCAGGATCCACAGGCCCGCGATGCAGCAGCAGGTCTTCGACGTGATCGGGCTGTCCCGCGGCGAGGCGCGGTCGCAGTTCGGCTTCCTGCTCGACGCGCTGCGGTACGGCCCGCCACCGCATGGCGGCATCGCGTTCGGCTGGGACCGCATGCTGATGCTGCTGACCGGCAGGGAGACGATCAGGGACGTGATCGCCTTCCCGAAGGCGGCTTCCGGCAGCGACCCGCTGACCGGGGCACCGACGCCGATCACGACTCAGCAGCGCAAGGAGGCCGGCGTGGACATGGTCGTGCAACCGTCCGCGGCGCGGGCGCCGCAGCCAGCCGAGCCAGCCGGCCAGGCCGCTGAGCCACGCTGATCGGGAGCGCCCCAGAGTATGGTCGAGCCGTGGCCGCGCGGGATACACGATCGCAGCAGGGCGCCAGCCTATTCGACGCTGCAGGCGAGGAAGCTGCCAGGGCGGTGGCGCCGCTCGCCGTCCGGATGCGGCCCAGGGACCTCGACGAGGTCCGCGGCCAGCCGCACCTGACCGGACCCGGTTCGCCGCTGCGCAAGCTCGTCGAGCATGCTGCGCCGATGTCGCTGCTGCTCTGGGGACCGCCGGGGACGGGCAAGACCACGCTGGCCTACGTGCTGAGCCAGGTGACCAGCCGGCGGTTCGTCGAGCTGTCGGCCGTCTCGGCCGGAGTCAGCCAGGTCAGGGCCGCGATCGACGCAGCCCGCGCCGAACTCGGCCTGACCGGGACCCAGACGCTGCTGTTCATCGACGAGGTGCACAGGTTCAACAAAGCCCAGCAGGACGCGCTGCTGCCCGCGGTGGAGAACCGGTGGGTTTCCTTCGTCGGCGCGACCACTGAGAACCCGTCGTTCTCGGTGGTCGGCCCGCTGCTGTCGCGGTCGCTGCTGCTGACGCTGCGGCCGATCCCCGACGAGGACATGCGCGCCCTGATCGACCAGGCGATCAGCGAGGAGCGCGGGCTCGCTGGCACGGTCACCCTCGCCGACGACGCCCAGACCGAACTGCTGCGGATGGCTGGAGGTGACGCCAGGCGTGCGCTGACCTACCTGGAGGCGGCCGCGCTCGGGCTCGAACCCGGCGGCGTGATCGACATGGCCGTTCTCGAACGCGCCGTCGACCGGGTCGCTGTCCGCTACGACCGGGCCGGCGACCAGCACTACGACGTGATCAGCGCCTTCATCAAGAGCATCAGGGGCAGCGACGTAGATGCGGCCCTGCATTACCTGGCCCTGATGATCGAGGCCGGCGAGGATCCGAGGTTCATCGCCAGACGGCTGATTGTGCACGCGAGCGAGGACATCGGGATGGCTGACCCGTCTGCTCTCCCCGTCGCGGTCGCCGCGGCGCAGGCGGTCGAGTTCGTGGGGTTGCCGGAGGTCAGGATTAACCTAGCCCAGGCGGTCATCCATCTAGCGCTGGCGCCGAAGTCCAACGCGGTCATCAGGGCCATCGGCGCGGCGTCAGACGATGTGCGGTCGGGCCGGTCCGGCCCGGTGCCCGCGCACCTGCGTGATGCCAGCTACCGGGGCGCGGCCAGGCTGGGTCACGGCAAGGGTTACCTGTACCCACACGATTTCGCTGAAGGTATCGTCCGGCAGGACTACCTGCCCGAGGCGGCGGCTGGGCGGCAGTACTATGAGCCATCCAGGCACGGCGCGGAAGCCAGGTACGCGGACCGGGTCGAGCGGATCAGGTCGGTGCTGGACGGCACAGCCGGCAGCGACCGCGAGCAGGAGCCTGCCGGCCGAGATGGTTGAAACCCCGCTGAGCGGCAAGCGATAGGCCCGCAGGCGATAGGGTCGGCCCATTGATTGCCGCACGGGCCGGGAAGGGATCGGGGGGCCGATGAACGCCGGGCAGCTGGCAGCGTTGATCGCGGCTGGGTTCTTCGCGGTCGCCATGTGCGCGGCCGTCTACGTGCTGGCCAGGCTGGCGAGGCTGATAGCGGCGGCGGCCGCGCTGGTGACCAGTTACCAGGCCGGAGCCGACGAGGTGCTGGCCCGCACCAGGGCCGCCGTCGAGCGGGCGGATGAGCAGCTGGCCAGGACTGGCGCGCTTGCCGACGGCGTCGACCAGGTAGCCGCGAGCATGTCGGAGCTATCGGTCCAGGTCTCGGCCGTCGCGGGTACCGCCAGGCTGATCGCATCCGGGCTGGGAGCCCCGGTCTTGCGCCTGGCGGCGGCCGGCCACGGCGTCCGGCACGCGCTGGCCATGCGCCGGTCGGCTCACGGCCGCGATGTCCGCGCAGATGGCGCGGCCGGCCAGGTTAGGGCTCTCCCAGATCGGCCGCAGCGATGATCCGCCGGGCGACATGGCTGGTGCTCGGAGCGGCAGCGGGCATTGCCGGCTACCGGAAGCTGGCCAGAGCAGCGAAAACGCTGCTGCCGCAGGGAGAATTGCTGGGGCCCGTCAGCCGTCGATCCACTCGCGACGCGCGCCCGGGGCGGGCATCAGGACGCGGCGCCGACGCCGGAACCGCGGCATTCGTCCGCGATGTCCGCGCCGGAATGGCTGACTACCTGGATCGGCACCGCGATATATGAATCGGCGCAGCGCGGTTCAGGCAATACGCTCGTAGGTCAAGCATGGCCCGCCCCCAGGACGCGCCGCGGGACGCGGGCACCAGCAGCAGCGACAACCCTAAGGATGGCCGTTGATGGAGTCGGCAGAGATTGCCCGCCGTTTCCTTGACTACTTCGCCCAGCGCGGGCACACCGTCGTCCCGTCGGCCAGCCTGGTCGCCGAGGACCCCACGCTGCTGCTGGTCAATGCCGGGATGGTGCCCTTCAAGCCGTACTTCCTCGGCCAGCTCGTCCCGCCGTTCCCGCGCGCAGCCAGCGCCCAGAAATGCGTCCGGACACCGGACATCGACGAGGTGGGCAAGACCACCAGGCACGCCACGTTCTTCCAGATGCTCGGGAATTTCTCGTTCGGCGACTACTTCAAGGAACAGGCGATACCGCTCGCCTGGGAGCTGCTGACCAGGCCGCAATCGGACGGCGGCTTCGGGTTCGATGAGGGCAGGCTCTGGGCCACCGTCTACACCGGCGACGACGAGGCCTACTCGATCTGGCGCAACCAGGTCGGCGTGCCGGCCGACCGGATCCAGCGCCGCGGCCTGGCCGACAACTACTGGCACATGGGCGTGCCAGGGCCCGGCGGTCCGTGCTCGGAGATCTACTATGACCGGGGTCCGGAGTACGGCAGGGATGGCGGGCCGGAGGCCGACGAGGACCGTTACCTTGAGGTCTGGAACCTGGTGTTCATGCAGTACCAGCTGAGCGCCGTCCGGAGCAAGACCGATTTTGATACCCAGGGTGAGCTGCCGTCGCGCAACATCGACACGGGCATGGGCCTGGAGCGGATGGCCGCGCTGCTGCAGGGCGTCGACAACATCTACGAAGTCGACACGATGTGGAAGGTGCTCGAGCGGGCAGCGGAGCTGACCGAACAGAAGTACGGACGCGACCACGCCAGCGATGTCGCGTTGCGGATCGCCGCCGACCACGTCAGGTCGGCGGTCATGCTCGTCGCGGACGGCGTCATCCCGTCTAACGAGGGACGCGGCTATGTGCTCCGCCGGATCGTCAGGCGCAGCGTGCGGAACCTGAGGCTGCTGGCCGGATCCCAGCGGGGCGGCGACGGCGGCCAGGCCGCCGCGGGCGAGCGCTACCTGCACGAGCTCGCCGCGGTCGCGATCGGCGCGATGGGCGACCAGTACCCGGAACTGGTCACTGTTGCGCCCAACATCCACACCGTGCTCGACGCGGAGGAAGCCGCGTTCCTTGGCACGTTGCGGACTGGCACGGCCATCTTCGACGCGGCAGTGGAGGAAGTCACCCGCAGGGGGGAGCGGACGCTAGCCGGCGGGCAGGCGTTCCAGCTGCATGACACGTACGGCTTCCCCATCGATCTGACCCTGGAGATGGCTGCCGAGCAGGGCCTGGTGGTCGACGAAGAAGGCTTCCGGCGCCTGATGGCCGAGCAGCGCCAGCGCGCTAAGGACGACGCCGCGGCGAAGAAGACGGGCAACGCCGATATCTCCGTCTTCGCGCAGTTCCTCGAGCGGACCGGCAAGGTCGTGTTCACCGGCTACGACGAAGTGGCCTCGGACGGGACAGTGCTCGGGCTACTGGCCGGAGGCGTGCCGGTGCCGGCGGTGGGGGCCGGCACCGAGGTGGACATCGTGCTTGACCGAACGCCGTGCTACGCGGAGGGCGGCGGCCAGCTAGCAGACATGGGCATCATGCGATCGGCGGGCAGCGGCGCGAGCAGCGGGGCGACCATCGAGATCCTGGACGTCCAGGCGCCAGTCCCCGGGCTGGTCGTGCACCGGTGCCGGGTGACCGCCGGCGAGATCACCGTCGGCGACATGGTGCGCACCGAGATCGACATCGAGCGCCGCCGGGCTATCTCGCGATCGCACACGGCGACTCACCTGGTGCACCGGGCCTTCCGTGGCGCGCTCGGCGAGTCAGCGGCCCAGGCCGGCTCGGAGAACTCGCCAGGCCGGTTCAGGTTCGATTTCACCGCGATCGGTGCGGTGCCGCCAGCCGTGCTGGCGGACGCCGAGGACGAGGTCAATGAGGTGCTGATCAACGACCTCGACGTTCGTGCCTTCCACACCTCGATCACGCAGGCGCGGGCCATGGGGGCGCTCGCGCTGTTCGGGGAGAAGTACGGCGAGCAGGTTCGCGTCGTCGAGGTGGGCGACTATTCGCGGGAACTGTGCGGTGGTACGCACGTCGCCAGGTCGGGCCAGCTCGGCCTGGTGAAGATCCTGGGCGAGTCCTCCATCGGATCGGGCGTGCGGCGGGTCGAGGCGCTGGTCGGCATTGACGCGTTCCGGTTCCTTGCGCGGGAGAGCCTGTTGGTCAGCCAGCTCACCGAGCAGCTCAAGGCGCAGCGGGCTGACCTGCCCGATCGGATCTCGGGGATCGTGACCAGACTCCGCGACGCTGAGCGGCAAATTCAGCGGACGCAGTCGGCGCAGCTTGCCGACGTCGCCGCCGATCTGGTCTCGCGCGCGGCCGAGGTGAACGGCGTCGTCTACGTTGCGCATCAGGTGCCCGACGGCACCCCGGTGGACGGCATCCGCAAGCTCGCCCTCGATGTCCGCGGGCAGATTCCTGCCGAACGAGCCGGGGTCGTGGTGACGGCCGGAGTTCCCGCCGACAGGCCGGCGGTCGTCGTGGCAACCAACGATGCGGCACGGGCGCGTGGCCTGACCGCCGGGGCGCTGATCGGCACGGCGACCGCCGTTCTCGGCGGCCGTGGCGGCGGCCGGGACGATATTGCCCAGGGCGGGGGCTCGGCGCTTGGAACGCGCGCCGCTCAGGTCCTAGCGGAGGCGTTTCGTGCGGTTCGCGATGTTATTGCCGGCGTCGGTTCTTCGGGTAGCGTAACGTGAGACCGTGCCGCAGCCGACTTGTGTCAGTTCTGAGATCAGGCACCCGGAGCCCGATCCCTTGAGACCGGGCATCCGGCTCGCCGTCGACGTCGGATCAGTTCGGCTCGGGGTCGCGAGTTGCGACCCTGGCGGCCGCATTGCAAGCCCGCTGGTTACGGTGCGTCGCGGAAGGGGTGACCTGGCCGAAATTGCCCGCCTCGCGGCTGGCCGACGTGTGATAGAGATTGTCATCGGGCTTCCGACGGGACTTTCTGGAAATGCTGGACAGGCCGCTGACCAGGCACGAGACTTTGCCGAAGCGCTCGCAGACCTGGTCGAGCCGGTGCCTGTCAGGCTCGTCGACGAGCGTTTCACTACCGTCATCGCTCACGCCGCGCTTCGCCAGGGCGGCCGCAATTCCAAGGAGCGCCGTACCGTGATCGACCAGGCTGCCGCAGCGCTGCTGCTTCAGGGGGCGCTCGACGCCGAGCGTCAGACCGGCAGTCCGCCTGGCGAAGTGGTCGGCCCGGCCCAGGGCGGTGGCTGATGACAGGTAATGGGGGGCGCTGGCCGCGGAGCGGCCGACGTCGGCGGGACCGCAATGACTATGGCGGCGAGGACGACTACAGCGATCGCCCAGGGCAGAACGGCCGCGGTGCGGCTTATCCGGATGCCGACGAGTACGGGCAGCGGGTCAGATACGAC
>Ga0207646_10001974_pt1 | contig 24627 bp, 18 predicted proteins | sample KBSK5502metaG_FD_184343 | JGI IMG/M metagenome (GOLD analysis project Ga0207646, IMG submission 184343) | Corn, switchgrass and miscanthus rhizosphere microbial communities from Kellogg Biological Station, Michigan, USA - KBS K5-50-2 metaG... | ecosystem: Host-associated > Plants > Roots >...
CGAATCGCAGCGCGACCGTGTCGAGTCCGTGCACGCGACCGTAATAGGCGAGGTAATACTCGATGCTCAGCTTCGCGATCGCGTAAGGTGACTCGGGGTCCTTTGGATAAATCTCGGCGTTCGGCGGCGTGTTGAAATCACCGTAGAGAACGCCGCCGGTTGAAGTGAAGACGACGCGAGTCCTGGCGCCGCTGGCACGAACGGCCTCCATCAGATTGAGCGTGCCGAGGATGTTGATCGTCGCGTCGTTGATCGGGTCCGCGACGCTCTTGCGCACATCGATCTGTCCGGCGAGGTGGGCGATGACGTCGAACTTTCCCTCGCGAACCAGTCGCGCGAATTCCGGTGTATTGACCCCGATCTCGTGGAAGTTTGCCTTATGCGGGATGTTCTCTCGCTTTCCGGTGGACAGGTTGTCGACGATCTCGACCTGAAAGCCTTTGTCGAGAAACAAGTCGGCGACGTGTGAGCCGATGAAGCCGGCTCCGCCCGTGACGAGAGCTCTAGGCAATGTCCGAGGATTCTCCTTTCTCAGTGTCGTCGAGTTCCCTGTCTTCCAACGCGAATAAATACCGCGCCGCATCGACGACACCGAGACCGCGGCCGTTCGCCGCGGCGGCCTTCAGTCTCACGCTCGGTTCGTGCAGAAACTTGTTCATCAGCGATTTGGAGAAGTGCTCAATCGCATCGGCCTGCTCGGGTGAGAGCGGCCCCAGGCGCCGGAAGGCCGCCGCTAGCTCGGCGCTCCGCAGCTTGTCCATCTCTTCCCGGAACTCGCGCACGACGGGGACGACGGCCAGTCCAGCGACCCAATCCCAGTACTTCTGCACTTCGGCGGCTATGATCTCGCGGGCGGCGGGGACGTTCTCCTCCCGCTGCCCGAGATTGGCTGCTGCCGCCGCCCGCAGGTCATCGAGATCGTAAAGGAACACGTTGTCTAGATCGCCCACCGCGGCTTCGACATCCCGCGGCAACGCGATGTCGAGGATGCAAAGCGGCCGATCGCCTCTCGCTTCGACCGCGCCACGGACGCGATCCACCCTCACCACCGGAACCGGAGACGCGGTGGAGCAAATGAGGACATCGACATCGCGAAGCGAATCCCAGCACTGCTCGTAGTGCATCGCCGTTGCCCCGTGTCGATCTGCCAGTGATTGCGCGCGCTGGTGGGTGCGGTTGGCAACGATCGCCACCCTTACGCCTTCGGCGAGCAGGCACTCGAGCGCGAGCTCGGCCACATCGCCTGCGCCCAGTATCATCGCGCCCCGGCCACTAAGCCCGCCGAAAATCTTCTTCGCCAATTGCACCGACGCCGAGCTCACGGACGCCGCGCCGCGGCCGATACCGGTTTCCTCGCGCGCCCGTGAAGCAGCGAGCAATGCACTCTGGAACATTCGATTGAGAATCGGTCCCGATTCCGCGCGGCATTCTTCCCACGCGTTCTTTACCTGACCCTGAATCTGAGCCTCGCCAAGAATCATCGAGTCGAGACCGGCGGCGACGCCGAAAAGATGCGTCGTGGCCTCGCGATCACGTCTGACATAGACGAATTTGGCGGCGTCGTTGCCGAGGCGCGTGGACAGAAGCGTCGAGATGCGCGCTACGGCGCCCTCATTTTCCTCGACGGCGTAGATCTCGGTGCGGTTGCACGTCGAGAGCACGACGCCTTCGCGAATCAGCCGCTCCTCTCTGAGTCGGGCCAGCGAGTGCAGCGCCTCCCAGGGCCTGAACGCGAGCTTCTCGCGCACTTCGATCGGAGCTGTCGTGTGGCTGACACCGACGACTATCAACGCCACGAGTTCACCTTCTCGTTGAAGGACCCGTCCTCAACCGAATCGCAAAAATCGTCGCCGAGGAGCTTGGGAGCGGCGGTTTTCCAGCTCTGTTCGTCGCGCGCGAGCAGTCGCGACCTCAATCCGCGCAGCGCCGACACCGCTCGCTCGTAACGGCCGTCAAAACGCTCGGCGATTGCGTCACGAATTCGCGCCGCCGCGCCGGGAACTCCGCCCGACGAAACTGCAATCGTGACGTCGCCGGACCGATGCAGCGCCATGGTGTGAAAGTTTCCTTCATCGGGATAGTCGGTAATGTTGACGAGTTTGCCGCGCGAGTGCGCGTCGACGGCGATTTGGGCGTTGACCTCACGAGAGTCGGTCGCCGCAATCACCAGCGTCGCCCGTTCGAGATGGTCACTGCGATACGACTCGCGTATGATCGTCACCTGTCGCAATCGCTCAGCGTCCTCGAGCTCCGAAGTCACCAGCGGCGAGACCACCCTCACCAGGGCTCCGGCTTCGACCAGCGCCAATGCTTTGCGTGTACCCACGGCGCCGCCACCGATCACAACAGCGGTGACACGCTCGCCGTGCAAAGCGACGGGGAAGTCGCTCACAGGAACTGCCCTCGGTTCAGCGATGCGATGCGGAACACCACATACAACGCGATGACGCTGGCAAAGGTTACCGCCGACATCAGCGCCGCTCGTCGCGCCTGCCAGCCACGCAGCAAGCGACCGAACACCAGCGCACTCACACCGAGCCAGGCGGCAATTCCCCAGATGATTTGCGGTATCAAAACTGCCCGATATTGGAACGAATAAGCAGTGGCGAGCGCGACACCGAGCGTGAGACCGAGAAAGCCGGTGATTGAGGCCAGCTGGTTGACGCGATCGAGCGTGTCCAGTGGAGGGAAAAACCTGAAGATGGCCCCGAAGCGGGCTGACTTGAGCTCACGCCGTGCCACGAGGTACATCGTTCCCGCGGCGGCGGCGGTCGCGTACGCCGCAATGCCAATGAAGCTCAACACGATGTGCATCGTCAGCCAAACGGCGCGCGCGCCCTGTGGCTCGAGGAACGGCCGCATGCCGGCGAGATTCGCCGTCATCGTCACCAGGGCGGCGACTGGCGCGGCAACCAGGGTCAGACTCACTTCGCGCGCCACGCTCTCGACCACGACTAGGGAAAGAGCGAGCACGAAACCGGCGAAGGAAAGTCCGGGTCCCAGGCCTGTGAGTGATACGGCTCCCGTCTCTTTGGTGAGCCCGGCTAGCGCCGTAGCGTGCGCGCCTATTCCGAGGACGAGCGTGATCACCACCGCCGCCACGGGCGCCTTCACGCGGCGCGCAAAAGGCAGCGCTGCGATGGCCGCCGCAGCGAGGTAAAACGTGACAGCAACGAAGTGGGCGATCGCGATCATCTTGATCGCCCTAATTTAATTCCCCGCTGCTTATTTAGCGCATTAGGCGCGCAACCGCCGTGCTTAGTCGGTGCTCGCCATCTTGCCAGTCAACCGCACCGGCATTCCGTCCCGGATCGTCGGCTGTATCTGCCTGATGATGATGGCGGTAGCTCCGTAAGTGGTTACGCGCACTACCTGCGCCACCGCGGCAATCGTTGGCGGAGCGGGGTTCTCGTCTGCTCTTCCCGTCGAGTTGTCGATAAAGGTTATCTCATCGCCAACCTGCACTCCGTTCTTGGAGCTGGGCGAGATGATGACGTAGTGACCAATCGAGGGAAGAACCGGCTCGTTGTGGACGTAAACCACCTTTCCTCTCGGGCCGCCGGCAACCGGCGACAAGGTCCCACTTGGCGCGCGAAGATCCGGAGCGACAGTGAGTCTCTGGTCGAGCATGATCTCGGCGAACTGCTTCATGATGCGGGCGACTGGCCGCTGGCCGGGAGCGAGGCTCTCGATGCGGAGAATGCCGGTTGGAATTACTACCTGGCCGTTGTCGCCCAGATCTGGACCGAGGACGTACGACATGTATGAGTCGCCAATGCGCGGCACGGAGCCGCGCGGCAGATCGACGTAGAGATCGTCGTTGATCTGGTATCTGGACTGAACGATGGTGGTCTTGATACCGGGGCGGTCGACACTGGAGACCAGTCGGCCGGCACCGCGCGGCCCGCCGCCACGTTCGGCATAGGGCGCGGCTTCCACTTCCCCCTTGCGAACACCGCCGCCACGTAAGCGCCCCATAACGGCCCGCTGCTGTTCGGCCACCGCCCGACTCATCGGCGAAGCGAAGACGGTCAGGTCGGAGCGACCGCCAGTGACCTGCTGCGTCGGCTCGACCGGACGCGTGACAACGTGCGAGACGACTTCGCCCGCGCTATCCGCGATGGCGAGGGCGCCCGGCTTCACTTCGTTGCCCCAGATGCGAATGACTTCGCCCGGGTAAATCCAGTGCGGATCCTTTACCACATCGGTATTGCGGCGGAAGATCTCCGGCCAGCGGAACGGATTCTTGAGATAGAACTGCGCCAGGTCCCAGAGGGTATCGCCCTTTTTCACCACGTGCTTGACTTCCCTGGTGGAGTCGGAGCTGACGACGAGATTATTGGTGGTGTCGACCTGGACGGGAGCGGGACGAGCAGTATCGGGATTGGTCGGAACCTGCGCGGCGGCACGACCGGCCACGGCCAGGGTCAACGCGACGGTTAAAGTCGTTGCGGTTCTTGACGATGTCTTCAGCAAATGACCGATCACTCGTGCTCCCGGAGCTTTGACGGATGGATAGTCGCCCGCGCAGGGCGGGTCAACAATTGGACGGGCCCGCGGCCGGGAAAGTCACGCGTGGGAAGATCTCCAAGTCAAGGCGGGCCGCTGCTCTGAGGTCAAGGCGGGCCGTAGACCTTGGCGCGATCTGGCTTGGTTCAATACTAAAGCAGGGAGCTTCAAGCTTAGTCAGCTTTATAGCTTCGAGCTCACATACTGGCGTTTTAGATGCGCGCAGTTCGCGCATCGCGATTCTTCGGCGAGATCTATCGGAAACCGCGAAAACTCGAACGTTCGACGCTGTAATCCACCGGAATAGCTCGGCGCTACAACGCTGTCAAAGCTTGCAGCTCCCTGCTTTCGTTTTGTGGATGCGAAAGCGGCCCTGCGTCGCAGGGCCGCCCGATACTATCTACCGCCCGCCTTGATCAAAAGGGCAGATCGTCGTCCGTCTCTTCCAGCGCCCCCGGGAAATCCTCGAAATCCGTCCCGGCCGAGGCTCCAGTAGCTGTCTTGGCGCCTGCAGCAGCCGGCGCGCGGCTCCTCCCGCTGCCCTCATTGTCGAAATCACCGGAGGCACCGCGACCGCCACCCAGCATGATCAGCTCCCGGACGTTGATCTCGGTGCTGTAGCGCGTCTGGTTTTCCTTGTCCTGCCACTGGCGATACTCGATGCGTCCGTCGACGTAAATCTTGTCGCCCTTCTTGCAATACTTCTCGACGACATCGGCCAGTCCGGAGCCTTTGCTGTTCCACACCACACACCGGTGCCACTCGGTCTTCTCCTGCTTCTCACCATTCGGCGAATTCCACTGGCGGCTGGTCGCGAGCGAAAATGTGGCGACCCGATTGCCACCAGTCGTCGACCTCACCTCGGGATCGCTGCCCAGGTTTCCGATCAGCATCACTTTGTTCAGACTTCTGCTCACTGTGCCTCCTGGCGAGAGTTCGTTTCCCGCCCAGAATAGTATAGATGGGGCTCAGACCCCGGGCAAACCAACGATTTCAACGGTCAGCAAAACTGCCCGCCTTCCTTTCTTCGCCGTCTTCGGCAACTTCCAGAATCCTGCGCATCACCAGCGCATCCTCGACCGGTCGCCGATAGTAGTTCTTGCGACGGCCGATCTCCTTGAACCCACGCGATCCGTACAATCCAAGCGCGGCACGATTTGACTCGCGCACTTCAAGAAACGCCGCCCGTACACCCAGCCCCGCCAGCTCGATCAGAACCGCATCCAGCATCTGACCGGCGAACCCCTGCCCTCTGAACCTCGGCTCAACAGCGACGTTGAGGAGCTCGGCATCCTCACCGACCGCGAACGCGATGACGTAGCCGGCGACTTGGTTTTCCGGCTGGAGGACGAGTACCTGAAAGATAGCGGGATGACCGGCGAGGAGACGTCGAAAAGATTCCTCGCTCCACGGATCAGCGAAGCAGGAGCGCTCGATCCGCACTACATCGTTCAGGTCGAACTCAGTCGCAGGTCTGAGTAGCGCAGTCACGTCGTCAGCTTGCGACCGTGGGCGGCTTCCCACCGAACCTGTGCTTCGGCGAGACGACCGTAGTCCGGCTCCCACGAGGCCAAGTCGACGGGACCATCGTGGATCAAAGCCTCGAGGAGCGGAGCGACGCCCCGCGCATGCGGATGCGCATCGATCTGCTGACCCGGCCCAATCACTTTCAGCATGTAATCAGCTACACGAAAATCGTCCAGCCGCTCGCTCGAGATGATTGTCGGCGGTTCGGTTTGACTGGCAACTCCCTGATGTAGTGCGATGCGAGCCGCGTAGAATTCGCCCCGCATTGCGTCCAGCACCGACAGATATTCCCCCGAGGGGAGGGGCGGTCGTGCGCCAGTCACGGTAAGCAGAAGCGATGACACGGCGAAGAGATCGATGCCGTAGCCGGCTGCCAGGCCCTTGGCCACCGAGCCCGCCACCCGCAAGCTCGTAAAACTCCCCGGCCCCGACCCACAAACGATACGCGCGACCTCCCCGCGCTTGACTCCCGCATCCCGGAGACATTCCGCGATGGCCGGCATCAACTTCTCTCCCCTCCCCGCTCGCGGTGCCGCCCCGTCTTCCTCCTTCAGCGTCCGCTCGGCGACGATCTTCGCGCCGCGCAAGAGCGCAACACTCCCCTGGTACGTCGATCCGTCGAGCGCGAGAGTGTAGGATTCCGTCATCGAGAGTGTCGACTATCCCGCGAGAAGAATCCGCTTGGACGGATCGTCGGGGATGTAGTCGAGATCGATCGGAAGATGATCTTCGGGCAGCCGTTCGCCAGCCCGCTCCGGCCACTCCACCAGCACTAGTGATCGCGAGCTGACGATTTCGTCCCAACCGAGGTTGGTGAGCTGGTCCGGCGAATCGAGGCGATAGAGGTCGATGTGAAAAACCGCCGATTTCGGTGCCCGATACTCGTGCACAAGCGCGTAAGTGGGACTGGTAATCTCTTCGCGGACACCGTAGCCGACGCAGATGGCGCGCGCGAGCGTCGTCTTGCCGACACCGAGCTCACCCGTCAGTGTCACCACCAGCGGCGAAGTGATCGCGCGACCGAGCTTTTCTCCCCAGTGGCGCAGCTCGCTTTCGGTGAGCTTGAGGTGGCCTTTGGCAGCGCGGGAAGGAACGAGGTGCCGATGAGCGGGCATTCTAGCGGCCGTGAAGGCCCGCCAGCGATCCTCGACTTTCTGCGGCCTGTCGGCCTGCCTTGGCTTTCACCTCGAACAGCTCGTCGCGGATGCGCGCAGCCGTCTCGAAATCGAGATTGGTCGCCGCCTCCCGCATCTGGGCCTCGAGCTCGGCGATCAACGCCGGCAAATTGTCCTTGCCGTAATGCGCGCTCGCTTCGGCGACCCGGCGGCCCCGCTCTCTTTCACGCTCCTCGCGCTCCGTCCGGGCGTCGGCAACCCGCGTGATGAAGCGAACCTGATCGACGCTCTTTTTCACGCTCATCGGCGTGATGCCGTGCTCGCGGTTGTACGACCGCTGCAATTCGCGACGGCGATTGGTCTCTTCGATGCAGCGCTGCATCGATCCAGTCACCCTGTCGGCATAGAAAATCGCTCGGCCGTTGAGATTTCTCGCCGCACGACCGACCGTCTGAATCAACGACCGATCGCTGCGCAGGAAACCTTCCTGGTCAGCGTCAAGGATTGCTACCAGGGAGACCTCCGGTAGATCGAGTCCTTCTCGCAGCAGGTTGATTCCGATCAGGACGTCGAACTCGCCCAGCCTGAGTCCGCGCACGATCTCCATCCGCTCGATCGCGTCGATGTCGGCGTGCATGTAGCGCACGCGAACTCCCATTTGCTGCAGATAGTCGGCGAGATCTTCTGCCATTCGCTTGGTCAGAGTCGTGACGAGCACGCGCTCGCCTCTGCGCTCACGGATGTGAATCTCGTTCAACAGATCGTCTACCTGCCCTCGCACCGGCCGCACTTCGATCTCCGGATCGACCAGCCCAGTTGGACGAATGATTTGCTCCACGACCACCCCTTCCGACAACCGTAGCTCGATCTCGGCCGGCGTGGCGCTGATGTTCAACGCGCGCGGCGTCAGCGACAGAAACTCGTCGAACATCAGCGGCCGGTTATCGAGGGCGCTCGGCAGCCGGAAGCCGTAATCGACGAGCGTCAACTTGCGCGCGCGGTCGCCGTTGAACATCCCCCCGATCTGCGGCAGCGTGACGTGCGATTCATCGACGACGACGAGAAAATCTTCCGGGAAGTAGTCAAAGAGACACGCCGGTCTCTCACCCTCCGCTCGTCCCGACAAATGCCGCGAGTAATTCTCGATTCCAGCGCAGGTGCCGATCTCGAGCATCATCTCGATGTCGAAATTCGTGCGCGACTCCAGACGCTGTGCTTCGAGCAGCTTCCCCGCCGCCCTGAGATCCACCAGACGTTGTGCCAGCTCTTCTCGAATGAGCGCGACGGCGCGCTCGATTGTCGGGCGAGAGGTGACGAAGTGCTTCGCCGGGTAGACCGCCGCCTTGTCCAGATTGGCGATGGTATCCCCTGTCAGAGGATTGATTTTACTGATTCGCTCGATCTCGTCGCCCCACATCTCGACGCGCACGCCTTGCTCCTCGTACGCAGGCAGGATCTCGACGGTGTCGCCCCTCACGCGGAACGTGCCGCGCTCGAGGCCCATGTCGTTGCGCGAGTACTGGATCTTTACCAGCGAGCGAAGAATGTCGTCGCGGGCGATCTTCTGACCCCTGGTCAGCGTAACCATCTGCTCGCGATAGGAGCGCGGATCACCCAGACCATAAATCGCCGAGACGGTGGCTACGATAACCACGTCGTCGCGCTCCATCAGGCTCGATGTCGCCCGCAGTCTCAGGCGATCGATGTCCTCGTTGATCGAGGCATCCTTCTCGATGTACGTATCGGTCGTCGGGACGTACGCTTCCGGCTGGTAGTAGTCGTAGTACGAGATGAAGTACTCGACCGCGTTGGTGGGGAAGAAGCTTTTCAGCTCACCGTACAGCTGCGCCGCCAGAGTCTTGTTGTGCGAGAGCACCAGCGTCGGCCGTCCGAAATTCCTGATGACGTTGGCAATCGTCATCGTCTTTCCGGATCCGGTGACGCCGAGCAGAGTCTGGAACCGATCTCCCCGCTCCAGTCCCCGTGTCAGCTCTGCAATCGCTTTTGGTTGATCACCAGCGGGCGCAAAGGGCGCCTGCAGATCAAATACCGCCTTGGCCATTCTTTATGTCGCTCGACAGACGCTCGCGGCGCGCCACCTCGGTCACACCCTTCACGCGTCTTGCCGCTTTCAAAATTTTTTGCAGGTGTGCAAGGTTGCCGACTTCCACGGCTAGCTCACCAATAACGTGTCCGTCGGAGCTGTGTAGCTCGAAACTCCGGATATCGGTGCCTGTCGCCGAGACGGCAGTGGCGACGTCGGCGTAGAGCCCACGTCGATCGGTCGCTTCGAGCGCCAGACGCACCATGAACTTCTCACCTTCCAGCTCCTTCCAGTCGATCTCGAGCCGGCGCTCGGGCTCCTGAACCAGCATCAGCAGGTTTGGACAGTCCGAGCGGTGAATGCTAACGCCTCGGCCCCTCGTTACATAGCCCACAACCGGGTCGCCGGGCACGGGCTGACAACATTGGGCGTAGCGCACCATAAGCCCATCGACACCCTGGATGCGGACGCCTTTCGTCGTTCCGCGAACCTTCTCGACGAGCCAATCGAGTGGCCCGGACTTTTGCACCTCAGCGGCACCTTCGGTCTCCGGATACAGCTCCCTTAGCACCTGCGACACATTGACGTCGCCCTGCCCGATCGACGCGATCAGATGATTCAGATCGTTGAGGTGAAGCGCCTTGGCAACTTTTACCAGCTCAGAATCCTCGGGCTTCGTCAGCCGCCGCCGCTTGATCTCGCGATCGAGGATCTCCCGGCCGAGTTTGATGGAGGTAGCGTGCTCCTCGATGCGCAGCCGTTGACGGATCTTGTGACGGGCGCGGCCGGTGCGAACATGCGCCAGCCAATCGCGACTCGGCTTGGCCGATGGCGAAGTGATGATCTCCACCGTCTCCGAGTTCTTCAGCTCGCGGGCGAGGCTGGCGATGCGGCCGTTGATGCGAGCGCCCTGACAATGCAGTCCGACTTCGGTGTGGACCGCGAAGGCGAAGTCGATCGGCGTCGCTCCTTTCGGCAGCTGAATGACATCGCCGGTTGGAGTGAAGACGAAGATCTCGTCCTGATAAAGGTCGAGCTTGAGGAACTCGAGGAATTCGTCGGGAGTCTTGGCATCGAGCTGAAGCTCCAGCACCTGCCGGAACCACTGCAGCGCGCGATCGAGCTCGTCGGCGCTGCGCGAATCCTCCTTGAATCTCCAGTGCGCCGCGATTCCGTATTCCGCGGTGCGGTGCATCTCGCGCGTTCGGATCTGGATCTCGAACAACTGCCGGTTCGGCCCGAATACGGTAGTATGCAGCGACTGATATCCGTTCGATTTCGGCTGGGCGATGTAGTCCTTGATGCGCTCCTGCAGCGGCGTGAACTGGTCGTGGATGACGCCCAGGGCATGGTAGCAATCAGGGACCGAATCGACGAGGACGCGGATAGCCAGCAGGTCGTAGATCTCCTCGTACGGCTTGTCCCACTTCTTCATCTTCTTCTGAATCGACCAGAGATGCTTTGGCCGTCCGGTCACTTCGACGTTCAGGATTCCCGCCTTTCTCACATGCTTCTCGAGCGGGTCCCTGAGCAGGGCGATCGCTTTTTCTCTGTCGGTGCGAGTCGCCGATACTTTCTTGGCGAGCGCCTTGTACTCGCCGGGCTCGAGATGCTTGAACGCGAGGTCCTCGAGCTCCCACCGCACGCGGGCCATTCCAAACCGATGGGCAAGCGGCGCATACAGATCGCGAGTTTCCGTGGCGATGCGCTTCTGTCGCTCCGCCGGCAAAAATTCGAGTGTCCGCATGTTGTGCAAACGATCGGCGAGCTTGATCAGAATCACCCGCGCATCCTTGGCAATTGACAGCAGGAGCTTGCGGTAGTTCTCGACCTGCCTGTCCTGCGAAGAGTTGAGCGGCAGGTGCCCGATCTTCGTCAGCCCGTCGACGATCTCGGCGATCTCTTTGCCGAATTCGGTCTCGATGTCGTCGACGGTGACTCCCGTGTCTTCGACCACATCGTGGATAAGGCCACTCGCAACGGTGGTCGAATCCAGCTGCAAATCGACCAGGATCTTGGCGACCTCGACGCAGTGTGAGACGTACTTGTCCCCGGAGAGCCGTTTCTGGCCCTCGTGCGCCCGCTCGCTGAACCGATAGGCGCGCTCGAGCAGCTCCCGATCCAGACGTTCGGGGAGTCCCGCCTTGATCCAGGAGGGGAGTGTGTCTTTTTCCTTGACCGCGCCTGCTGTCACAGCAGCCCTGCCTCCGCGAAGCTTATGTAGCGCCCCCTACCGATAATAACGTGGTCCTGCACTGGTATGTCGAGTACTTTTCCGGCCTGTACGAGCTGTTCAGTTACTACCCTGTCGTCGGGCGAGGGTGTCGGGTCCCCGCTCGGATGATTGTGGACGAGAATGATCGCCGCCGCTCTCTCCGCGATTGCTTCCCGGAAGACTTCCCGGGGATGTACGAGCGACGAATTCAGAAGCCCGCGCGTTACCGTGATGTCGCGCTCGAGCCGGTGCTGTGAATCGAGCACGGCGACGTGAAATTCCTCGACGGGGAGGTCTTCCAGTCGTTGGGCGAAGATCTCGAAGACGTCGCGCGGCCAGCGGACGGGCGCCCCTTCCTGCCGTTGCGCCTTCCCAGCTCGAGCGCGGCATGAATACAAACCGCACGAGCCGTTCCTACGCCGCGCACGCCGGTGAGGGTGGCTACGGGTTGGGTCGCAAGAAGGCGCAGCGAGCCTCTACACGCTGATAGAATCTCCTGGCCAATCCCGAGAGCCGAACGACCCTCTGAACCACTTCCTAGTAAGATAGCGAGCAGCTCACTCGAGCTGAGGGCGTGGGCGCCGTGACTTCGCAGCCTTTCCCGAGGCCGCTCGGCGGCGGGAAGCTCTCGAATTGTAAGTGTCATTCCGTACCCCTCGGTAATTGGAGTACGCATCATTGTGTCCTCAGAGACCTTATCTCCGATCGACGCTCGGCACTTATCATCGGCCTGTTGCGAATGGGGGGATAACTACACCGCTGGTCGCTATCGCCTTGACAGCTGAGCGCTGAGCGCTGCAGGCGACAGGACGAACCGTTTTGGCATTTGAGCAACTGCATGTCGTCCCCAAAACGCCACCGCAAACTGTCCCGTCCCGTTGAAGCGACAAGCTCCAAGCTGTAACGCTACAAGCGACCAGCGGTGTACTTCGCCCTTGATCTTTTTAGATCAGAGATTCGCCCCGTGACACTTCTTGAACTTCTTCCCCGAGCCGCACGGGCAAGGATCGTTGCGCCCGACGTTGGTCCAATCCCCCGACTTGGCACCGGGAACACCAGGAACTCCCGTGACGCCCCCGCTGGTGGCAAGCTTGCTCATCGACGACGTCTTCCCGCCGACGTGGACAGTCGGATCGGGCTTCACACTGGCGCCCTTCTTCGGGGCCTCCGTCGGACCGACGTCCAGCGCTTCATCGGTTCCGTCGCCGTCGCCTGAGCCCACCTCTTCGAGCACGCCGAGCGCGTTGTATTTCTTCTTCGGCGGAGCGGTGGTCGCGACTCCCCCACCGCCATTTCCGTCGATCTCCGGTCCGCTGAGGAACATCGGCGGCAGCGGCTGCCGTTCCTCGAACGTGATAGTCGCCCTCAGGAATCGCTCCGTGAACGTGTTGTGGATGTCCCCCATCAGATCCACGAACATGTTGTACGCTTCGTGCTTGTACTCGATGAGCGGGTCCTTCTGACCCCACGAGCGATAACCGATGGCGTTGCGCAGCTGATCCAGATCGTAGAGGTGGTCTTTCCACTTCTCGTCGATGACGTGGAGCATGACGAGCGCGAGCAGCTGCTCCGCGTATTCGCCGAGGCTCGCCAATTTGTCGGCGAACGCCTTGCGACCTGCCTCGATCGCGCGCTGCTCCGCCATCTCCTGGCTGGTGGGAAGGTTGCCGTCCTCGAAGCCCGGAACGTTCAGCATGTAGTGCATCAGGAGGTCCTGACGCACTAGCGCGAAGTCCCACTCCTCCTGCGAGTCGAACTCGTTCAGCATGTTCTCGACGCGCTTGCCGACGCCCTTCTCCACCATCTTCTCGGCTTCGGCTTTCGCCTCTTCCCCGCCCTCGAGCGCGAACGAGCGCAGCGAGTAGATCACCTCGCGCTGCTGGTTCATCACGTCGTCGTACTCGAGGAGTCGTTTGCGCGACTGGAAGTTCTGCAGCTCGACCCGCTTCTGCGCCTGCTCGATCGACCGCGTGATCAGCGAGTGCGTCAGCATCTCGCCTTCTTCGGCGCCCATCCGGTCCATCAGTCTCGCGATCCGGTCGGAGCCGAAGAGACGCATGAGGTCGTCTTCCAGCGAGAGGAAGAATTGCGAGGCGCCTGGATCTCCCTGACGTCCCGCGCGTCCACGCAGCTGACGGTCGATGCGCCGCGACTCGTGTCGCTCGGAGCCGATGATGTGCAAACCGCCGCACTCGGCCAGGTCCTCGAGCTCGTTCTCCGCATTCTTTCGCTGCGACGGCTTCGACTCGGTCACGCCCGGGCCGAGCTTAATGTCCGTTCCGCGGCCGGCCATGTTGGTCGCGATCGTCACAGCACCAGGCTGGCCGGCGAACGCGACGATTTCAGCTTCGCGCTGGTGGTACTTGGCGTTCAACACGTTGTGTGGAATGCCGGCGCGCTTGAACATGCGCGACAACGTCTCCGAAACTTCGACGCTCACAGTACCAACGAGGACCGGGAACCCAAGCCCGTGGAGGCGCTGCGTCTCCTCGAGAATCGCGTTGTACTTCTCGCGACGCGTCTTGTAGACGAGGTCCTGACGGTCGTCGCGAATCACCGGCCGATTGGTCGGGATCACCGACACGCCGAGCTTGTAGATCTCGTGGAACTCGGTCTCCTCCGTCTCGGCGGTACCGGTCATGCCGGCGAGCTTGTCGTAGAGACGGAAGTAGTTCTGAATCGTGATCGTGGCGAGCGTTTGCGTTTCGCCCTTGACCTGAACGCCTTCCTTGGCTTCAACCGCCTGGTGCAGACCCTCGGACCAGCGACGCCCGTGCATGGTGCGCCCGGTGAACTCGTCGACGATCAGCACCTGACCTTCCTGCACGACGTAGTTCACGTCGCGCTCGAACAACGCGTGTGCGCGGAGCAGCTGGTGAACGATGTTCAGGCGCTCACTCGTCGCCGCATAGTTGCGGTTGACCTCGTTGAGCGCTTCGAGCTTCTCCGCCGGTGACAGCTCCGGGTCGTGCTCGATGGTGTGCACCTCGTGCGACAGATCCGGCAGCACGAATTCATCGTGCCGCTGCGGCGACATGAAATCGACGCCCGCGTCAGTGAGGTGAACGGTGTGCCCTTTCTCGTCGAGAACATACAGCATGTCGTTCTCGATATCGCGGTACTGCTGCTTGCTCGCCGGTAGTCTGCGGTCGGCGATGTGGGCAAGCTCCATCTTCTGCACGAGCTGCTTGGCTCCGGTCTCCTGGAGAACCTTGAGCAGTCGCTTGTTCTTGGGGCCACCCAGCTGCGCCTTGTAGAGATTGAGCGCGGCCTCGTCGTTGTCACCCGCCTCGAACGCCTTCTCGCCGGCGGCGACCAGTGCATTCACCAGATCAGTCTGCTTCTTGACCAATCGCGCGACCGCGGCGTTGTGCTGGGCGTACTCCGCATCGCTCTCATTTCCGACGGGACCCGAGATGATGAGCGGCGTCCGCGCTTCGTCGATGAGCACCGAGTCCACTTCGTCGACGATGGCGTAGACGTGGTTGCGCTGAACCCGATGTTCCAGCGACTGCACCATGTTGTCGCGCAGGTAATCGAAGCCGAACTCGTTGTTGGTGCCGTACGTGATGTCGCACTCGTACGCGGCACGGCGCTGCATGGTGCCCGGCTCGGTATCGTCGATGCAGCCGACGGTCAGGCCGAGGTATTTGTAGACGTGCCCCATCCACTCCGAGTCGCGCCGGGCCAGATAGGAGTTGACCGTGATCAGGTGCGCGCCCTTGCCAGGCAGCGCGTTCAGGTAGAGCGGCAGCGTCGCGACGAGGGTCTTTCCTTCACCAGTCGCCATTTCTGCGATGCGACCCTGGTGCAGCTGGATACCTCCCATCAGCTGCACGTCGTAGGGCACCATGTTCCACTCCGTCTCCAGCCCGGTCACCGTCAACTTGGTCCCCAGCAGTCGACGTGATGCCTCACGAACGGTGGCGAAGGCTTCGGGAAGAAGCTCGTCGAGTACATCCGCAGTGGCTTTGCGGAGCTCCTGTTCCACACCGCCACGCCCGTCGACCCCGCTCAACTCGTTGTCGATTGCATCGCGCGCGGCCGGATCCGATGTCTGGCGCTTGCGCTCCTTCAGCTCGGCGATGCGACCTTCGAGCGCACTGGTGACCTCGCTAATGCGCGCGCGAAATTTCGCCGTCAGTGAGCGGAGCTCTTCCTCGGAAACGGTCTGGAGTCTGGCGTAATGCTCGTTGATCTCGTCGACGATCGGCTGAACGCGCTTGCGCTCACGATCGTGGCGAGTACCGAACACACCGCTCAACAGCCCTGTCAACGCCATTTACTGATCTTCCTCAGGCGGTACAGTCCGCCTCAACGATACAGCCCGCGAGCATCGATGAACCGCTCGACGCTTTCGGGCACGAATCCCTTGATCGATTTTCCTGCGCGGACCCGTTGGCGGATCTCCGTGGACGAAACGTCGATGCGCCTCGTCGAAATTGTGACCGCACTTTTCGCCGAAGCAGCAGCCCGGGACCTTTTGGGATGTGACCTCTGCATCACTGCCAGAGTCGCGAGCTCATGTATGCGCTTGGGATTATTCCATTGCCCAAAGGTCCCCAGCGCGTCCTGACCCAACAGAAGAAAAATCCGAGCACCCAGATACCGTGCCGACAAATGCTCCAGCGTATCGACCGTGTAAGATAACCCGTTGCGGTCAATTTCCGTCTCGTCTACCTGGTAATTGGCGTCGTCGGCAACCACGAGCCTGACCATCTCCAGTCGGTCCAGCGCCGACGCCACCGCCGGAGTCTCGACCTTCAAAGGTTGCACGGAAGTGGGGACGAAAATAAGACGATCGAGATCGAGGGCGTCACGAGCATCAGCGGCGAGAAGAAGATGCCCGACGTGGGGAGGATCGAACGTGCCGCCGAAGACGCCGATCCGCATTGGCTAGGTCACCGGGGTCGCCGGCGCTGGACCGCAACGCTCCAGCACTTCGCGGTCATTCGGATAGGCTTTCCGCATGTCGTTGCAAAGGTCGCGCGCGTCTTCGGTGTATTTGATGGCGCGGTAGGCTTCGAGCAGCCGCAGATACGCGTCGCGAGTCTTCTTTGCACGCGGATGCAGGCGAATCACGTCCTTGAAGTAAATGATAGCCGAGTCGAACGCCTTTCGCTTGAGATAGAGATAACCGGTGTCGTAGTCTTTCTCAGCGAACCATTGATCGAGCTTGTCCAGCTCGTTTTTTGAGCGAGCAGCGTAGGGTGAATCCGGAAACGTCGACACGACCGCCTCGAATGCCGCCTGCGCCGATTTGCCGTAGGTGGCATCGAGTTGTGGTGCTCGCCACTCGTGCTCGTACGCCTTTCCCGACAGGTAAAAAGCATCGTCGACCAGCGTGTCCTGCGGAAACGCGTCGATCAACCGGTTATAGGTCCCTGCCGCCAGCAGATACTCGCCATTCTTCGTCTGCGATTGAGCGAGATAGTAGTACGAAAGCGGTAGCCTCGGGTCGCGCGCCGGAAGATCCAGCGTCAGCTTCTCGAACGCCTTGGCTGCGTTGTCGTACCGACCCGCCTTGTACTCCGCCATCGCGACCTGGAAGAGCTTGTCGCTGGATGTATAAATCTTGGGATCGAAAGGGGGCTTGCAAGCCAGCGGTGCCGCGAGCAGCAAGGCCAGCAATAATGTTTTCGACTTGAACATCCGTATGGTATTACCCTCTGCGGCTGAGCGGGTTCATGCGGATGGGCGTCCGATCGAGTGGTATCGCACGCCCAGCTCCCGCATCTTCTCGACGTCGTAAAGATTCCTGCCATCGACGATGACCGGCTGCTTGAGCGTGCGCTTCACCCGCTCGAAATCGGGGTGGCGATACTCGTTCCAGTCAGTGACAACTACCAGCGCGTCCGCGCCAACGAGCGCCTCATAGTTAGTCTCTGCAAAATCTATTCGGTTGCCGAGCAAAACCCGGGCGTGACCCATCGCAGCCGGATCGTGCGCAGCAATCGAGACTCGTTCCTTCAGCAACGACTCGATGAGCGTGAGTGACGGCGCTTCCCTCATGTCATCGGTCCCCGCCTTGAACGCCAGGCCCCAGAGCGCCACTCGTCTGCCCTCGAGTTGCTCGCCCAGAGCACAGCGGAGCTTTTCCAGTAAAACTTTCTTCTGCCGCTCGTTGGCCGACTCCACCGCTGAGAGCACGTCGAGATTGACGCCGCTTTCTCGCCCCATTTTGACCAGCGCTTTGACGTCTTTCGGGAAGCAGGAGCCTCCGTAACCCGGGCCCGGGAAAAGGAACGACTGCCCGATGCGGGTGTCGCTCCCGATACCCTTCCTGACGTAATCGACATTGGCACCGAGCTTGTCGCACAAATTGGCGATCTCGTTCATGAACGAGATCCTGGTGGCCAGCATCCCGTTCGCCGCGTACTTCGTCATCTCGGCCGAAGAAATGTCCATCAGCAGGATCGGCTTGCCGGTACGGACGAAGGGAGCGTAGAGCTCGGTCATGACTCGCCTGGCGTGAGACGACTCGACGCCGAGGATGACGCGGTCCGGCCGCATGAAGTCTTCGACAGCGGCGCCTTCCTTCAGGAACTCGGGGTTGCTGCAGATGTGAAATGGGAACTTGGCTTCGCCCGCCACGGCCCTCGCGATCTTCGCCGAGCTGCCCACCGGGACGGTCGACTTCGTTACGACGACTGTCTCGCGGGCCATGTGCCGGCCGATCAGCGTCGCCACTTCCAGCACGTGCTGAAGGTCGGCAGATCCGTCTTCTCCGGGAGGCGTGCCGACGGCGATGATGACGACCTCCGCTGCTGCGACCGCGGCGGGCAGCTCCGTGGCAAACGACAGCCGCCCTTCTTTCTGATTCCGTTCGACCAGAGAATCGAGACCGGGCTCATAAATTGGCAGGTCCCCGCGCTGGAGTCGTTCGATTTTCTTGCGATCGATGTCGACGCAACAGACCGTGTTGCCCGTCTCAGCGAAGCAGGCGCCGACTACGAGTCCAACGTAGCCGGTGCCGATGACCGATATGTTCACGCGGGTGAGCTACGCTGTGGCGTAAGAGCTGGGCGATGCGAGCGAAACGATCCGCCCCTTGCCCTTGGCCAGTTTCGCCGTCGCGTTTCTGGTATCGACGACGACCCTTGCCAGATGAACCACACGCTGGTAATCCACCTTCGTGTGATCGGTCACGATCACGACCGCGTCGGCGCGCGAAATCTCGTCGTCGGTGAGAGGAACGCTGGCGTGCTCATGGCCATCCTCGCGATACTTGGGGACGTACGGATCGTGGTAGTGCACATCGGCTCCCTGCTGCTCGAGCAGGCGGATCACATCGAGAGCGGGACTCTCGCGCATGTCGTCGATGTCCTTCTTGTAGGCAACACCGAGGACCAGCACTCGGCTCCCGTTCACCGCTTTCTTCTCTTCGTTGAGAGCCTGGGCGACCTTCCGCACGACCACGGCCGGCATCTCGCTGTTGATCTCGCTCGCCAGATCTATGAAGCGCGTCTTGTAGTTGAGCGTTCTCATCTTCCAGGCGAGGTAATGTGGATCGAGAGGAATGCAGTGTCCGCCGATGCCGGGGCCGGGAGTGAATTTCATGAAGCCGAATGGCTTCGTCGCCGCTGCCTCGATCACTTCCCAGATGTTGACGCCGAGCTTGTCGCAGACGATCGCCATCTCGTTGACGAGGCCGATGTTCACCGACCGAAAAGTGTTCTCCAGCAGCTTGACCAGCTCCGCCGTCTCAGTGCTCGACACGGGAACCATCGTGTCCAGACATGTCGCGTAAAGCGCCGTCGCGACCTCGGTGCAGGCGGGCGTGATGCCACCGACGATCTTCGGGGTGTTCTTCGTATTCCACGTCGGATTGCCGGGATCGACGCGCTCGGGGCTGAAAGCGAGGAAGACATCTTCGCCGACAGTAAGTCCCGCGGCTTCAAGCTTGGGCTGCAGGAGATCGCGAGTCGTGCCTGGGTACGTCGTGCTCTCGAGGACAACCACGACGCCGGGACGGCAGTTGCGACCAACCGCGTCGGCGGCGGCAATTACGTATCCCATGTCCGGATCCCGGGTCTTGGCCAGCGGCGTCGGCACGGCAATCGAGACCGCGTCCATCTCCTGCATTCTCGATTCATCCGTCGTAGCCTCGAACTTTCCCGACTTCACCAGCCGCGCCAGCTCCGTGCTCGGCACATCCTGAATGTGGGACTTGCCCTGCATCAACGACTTCACGACCGGCTCGCTGACGTCGTACCCAATCACCTTGAATCCGGCCCTCGCGAACTCCAGCGCCAGCGGCAGCCCAACGTATCCCAGGCCGACTACGCCGATACACGCAGTTCTGTTCTCGATCTTGGATAGCAGCTGATCTTTGAGTTGCACGTTGGACTCTTTCGGTGAGTTTGTTTTGTCAGCGGCCGTAAAAACTGCGCACGGCGTCCACGACTTCGTCGAGCTGGGACTGCTTTAGCTCCGGGTAGACCGGCAGCGAAATCACTTCCTGTGTTGCTCTCTCACTCTCGGGAAATGCGCCCCTCTTGTAGCCGAGATACTCGAAGCAAGGCTGGAGATGAAGCGACAGAGGGTAGTAAATGGCGGAGCCGATTTCCTTGTCGCGCAAATGACCCTGCAAACCGTCGCGCTTGGCAACACGCAGCGTGTACTGATTATAGATGGACTCGTTGGCAGGATCGACGGTGGGCGTGCGCACGTCGTCGAGGTCGGCAAACGCCGCGTCGTAGTAAGCGGCGTTCTTCCGCCGTGCCGCGCTCCACGTCGCCAGGTTCACCATCTTCGCCGACAGCACCGCCGCCTGCAGTGCGTCGAGCCGGCTGTTGTAGCCGACTTCTTCGTGGTAGTACGTTTTCATCCCGCCGTGGACGCGGAGCCGTCTGATGCGCGTAGCAATCTCGTCGCTCTGCGTGACGACCATTCCGCCATCACCGTAGCCGCCAAGATTTTTCGAGGGAAAGAAGCTCAAGGTTCCAATGGTCGCTGCCTCACCGGCCATCACCCACTTGCCGTCGATCTTGCGACGAGCGCCAATGGCCTGCGCCGCGTCCTCGATGACGGGGATATCCCCCGCAGCGTCCATGATCGCCTCGATCGGCGCCATCTGTCCGAACAGGTCGACTGGAATGATTGCCTTTGTCGACGGTTTGACTGCCGCTGCAATCGCATCGGTCGAGATGTTGAAGGTGTCGGGATCGACATCAGCGAACACAACCTTCGCACCGACGTTGTGCGGTGCTCCCGCCGTGGCGAAGAACGTAAATGGCGTCGTCAGGACTTCGTCGCCTCGACCAACATTTAATGCACGCAGCGAGAGCAGAATCGCATCTGTCCCATTCGCGACGCCGATCGCATGCGTAGTGTGCGAAAGCTGCGCGACTTCCCGCTCGAGGCGCTCCACCGGCTCGCCGAGAATGAAAGCCTGATCGTCGATGACCTTCGTCATCGCATTGATCACGGAGTCGCGTATCGTCGCGTGTTGTGCTTTTAGATCGAGAAGTGGTACTGCCATCGGCTGCGCTATGGAATCAGAAAAGGTGGAAGCTGTTAAAGATATACGGTTAAGGCTCAGACTTGCGCCCGGAGTGGCAACGGAACTTCGCGCCCCGTCTTGGCGGACTCGTATATCCCCAGGATCAGCTCCAGCGACTTCCGTCCCGCCCGACCGTCGGTATCGGGCTTTGCGTCGCCCCGGAGCACCGCCAGAACGTTGCGGTAGTAGCCGTGGTGGCCGAGGCCATAGACGTTCGGCGGATTCGTATCCGCCTCCTGGATCAGTTTGTCATCGTCGTCGTACTCGGCGAATTGCCAGGTCTCGACTTTGTTCACCGCGGTGCCGCCGATCTTGACCGAGCCTTTCTCGCCGAGGACGGTGATCGAGCCCTCGAGATTACGCGGGTAGGTGAGCATCGTGACTTCGATCGACCCTAGCGCGCCCGACCGGAACTTCAGGATGGCGACGCCGGAATCTTCCGTCTCGATGCGCCGCGCCAGCGTCGCCGTCTTGGCCATCACGCTTTCGACGGGACCCACCAGCCACTGAATCAGATCGACGTAGTGCGAAGCCTGATTCATGAAGGCGCCGCCATCGAATTCCCAAGTCCCGCGCCAAGGCGCCTGGTCGTAATACTCCTGCGGACGCGCCCAGTGCACTGTACAGCTCGCCAGGTAAATCCTGCCGAAACGATTGCGATCGATGGCGCGCTTCAGCAGCTGAATCGGTGGATTGAGCCGATTTTGCTTGACGACGAATAACTGGACCCGCGCCTTGTCGCACGCGTGCACCAGCGCGTCGGCGCCGGTCAGCGAGATCGCCATCGGTTTTTCCATCACCACGTGCCTCCCCGCCTGCGCCGCTTCCACCCCCTGATCCGCGTGCAGACCCGAGGGCGTCGCAATGGTGATGACGTCCGCCTTGGCATCCTTCAGCATCTTCTCATAGGACGTGAAATGCGGGACCTTCCACCGCGCGCCCGCCTGCGCCGCGCGCTCAGGGTCCGTATCGCAGACGGCGACTAATTCCAGGCCGTCGATTTCATGAATCGCCTCGAAGTGGTTCTTGCTGATCCTGCCGCAGCCGACGAGCGCGATGCGGAACGTTTTCTCCGAGCTCACCTCGAGACTCTCCTCAATCGACCGCCTTCGAGCTTGTAGCGCGTGCCGCAAACCTTGCACACCTCGGGATTCTCGTCGGGCAGTCGCTCCCCGCACTGACACATCCAGCCCACGCGCTTCGCCGGCACTCCGACCATGAGCGCGTAAGCGGCGACGTCTTTCGTGACGACACTTCCCGCCCCGACGAACGCATACTCATCCAGCGTGATGCCGCAGAGCACCGTCGCGTTCGCGCCAATGGTCGCTCCGCGTCGGACCAGTGTCCGCTTGTACTCCTTTTTTCGCGATACGTGGGCGCGTGGGTTGACGACGTTCGTGAAGACCATCGACGGCCCGCAGAAGACATCGTCCTCCAGCTCGACCCCCTCGTAGACCGAAACATTGTTCTGAATCTTGACGTTGTTGCCGATCCGAACCCCGTTCATGACGACGACGTTCTGCCCGAGCGAGCACCGCTCGCCGATCTGCGCGCCCCCCAGCACGTGGCAGAAATGCCAGACCTTGGTATCTGACCCGATCTGCGCGCCGTCATCGACGTAGGCAGATTCGTGGATGAAGGGCTTGGCCACTAGACGCCGGCTTCCTTGGGAATCCGTGCGTGCCACTCCTGCAGCGACAGCACCGAAGGGGCTCGCGAGCGCAGCGACAGAATTGCGTCGCACGCCGCATTGGCCGCCGACAGCGTCGTGGTGTAGGCGACGTGATTCGCGATCGCCGCCTGGCGCATCGTGTAGTCGTCGCGCTGCGATTCCTTACCCAGCGGCGTGTTGATCATGAGCTTGATCTCACCGTTCAGCATCAGGTCGACGCCGTTCGGACGGCCCTCAAAGATCTTGAGCACGCTCTCCGTTGGAATCCCGCGCCCGCGCAGATACTTGGCGGTGCCCGCTGTCGCGACGAGCCGGAATCCCATCTCGTAGAAGCGGCGCGCGATCGGAGTCACGCCGCGCTTGTCGGAATCGTTCACCGTGATGAAGATCGCGCCCTCGGTCGGCAGCACGTTGTCAGCCGACAGCTGCGCCTTGCCGAAAGCGCTGCCGAACGAATCGGAGATTCCCATCACTTCGCCCGTTGACCGCATCTCGGGTCCGAGAATCGGGTCGAACTCGCGGAACTTGTTGAACGGGAAGACGGCTTCCTTTACCGAGATATACGCCGGAGCAACTTCCTCGGTGAACCCTATCTCCTCGAGCGTTTCACCCAGCATCACCCGCGCGGCGATGGCCGCCAGCGGCACGCCAATCGCCTTCGACACGAATGGAACCGTGCGGCTGCCACGGGGATTTACTTCGAGGACGTAGACCTTCCCGTCCTTGACCGCGTACTGCACGTTGATCAGTCCAACGACATTGAGCGCCTTCGCCAACGCGATGGTGTGCTCGCGCATCTCCTGGATGTCATCTTCGTCGATCAAATAAGGCGGCAGCACGCAGGCCGAGTCGCCGGAGTGGATTCCGGCATCCTCGATGTGCTGCATCACACCGCCGATGACGACGCGCTCGCCGTCCGAAATCGCGTCGACATCTGCCTCAAAAGCGTCCTCGAGGAATCGGTCGATCAGGACCGGCTTGTCCTCGGAGACTTGCGCGGCGCGCTCGAAATACTGCGTCAGCGAAGGCTGGTCGTAGACGATTTCCATCGCACGCCCACCAAGCACATACGACGGACGCACCAGCACCGGGTATCCGATTCGCTCGGCGGCCTCCACCGCTTCCTCGAGGCTGGTGGCGGTCCCGTTTTCCGGTTGTCTGATTCCCAGCCGCCGCGCGATCGCGTCGAACCTCCTTCGATCTTCCGCGATGTCGATTGCATCGGGCTGCGTGCCGAGGATCCGAACGCCGGCCCTGGCGAGACCACTCGTCAATTTCAGCGGCGTCTGACCGCCGAGCTGGACGATCACTCCCAGCGGCTGTTCGCGCTCGACGATGTCGAGCACGTGCTCGAGACTGAGCGGCTCGAAGTAAAGCTTGTCCGAAATGTCGAAGTCGGTGGAGACGGTTTCCGGGTTCGAGTTGATCATGATCGTCTCGTAACCTTGTTGGCGTAGCGCCAGCGCCGCCCGCACACAGCAGTAGTCGAACTCCACTCCCTGACCGATTCGATTGGGCCCGCTGCCGAGGATGACGACGGACTGCTTCCCCGTTTTCGGCGCTTCACTCTCCTCGTCATAGCTGCTGTACAGGTACGGGGTCGCGGAAGGAAATTCGCCCGCGCAGGTATCTACCATCTTGTACGCCGGCACGATCCCAAACCCAATCCTGCGCGCACGCGCGGCGCTCTCCGTTTCTCCGCGCAGATCACCGAGCTGCTTGTCGGAGAATCCCATTCGCTTCATGCGCCAGAGCGCATCCCTGTCGATGGTCGGCAGCCCAGCGAACGATTTTTCCGCGTCGAGCAGCTCCGCCATTTGCGCCAGAAACCACGGATCTATGCTCGTCAGCTCATAGATGTCGTCGATCGAGAGGCCCGCCAGCAGAGCACGCTTCACCTGGAAAATACGCTCGGGCGTCGGCTGCCGAAGCGCGGCGCGGAGCGTCTCCGGCGCGTCGTCGACCAGGCGGTCGTCGATGAGTGTCGGGGCGATCGTCCAGCCCGGGCGGCCAATCTCCAGCGCCCGCAACGCTTTCTGG
>Ga0207646_10001975_pt1 | contig 24619 bp, 21 predicted proteins | sample KBSK5502metaG_FD_184343 | JGI IMG/M metagenome (GOLD analysis project Ga0207646, IMG submission 184343) | Corn, switchgrass and miscanthus rhizosphere microbial communities from Kellogg Biological Station, Michigan, USA - KBS K5-50-2 metaG... | ecosystem: Host-associated > Plants > Roots >...
CGAGACGTGAACCGGCGGCCAGCGGCATCAGGACACGAGACTAAGGCCGAGGTCCCTCAGCACTTCCGGGCGGCGATCGATGTCGGTCACGATCCATTGGCCGTCGCGGCGCTCGATCTCGATCACCACGGACTTCCACCCCTTCGCGCTCGGCGTGTTCTCGGAATGGCGGATGCGCAGGCCGCCCCATTTTTCCGGCGGAACGCCGCGCTCGCGCAGCCACGCTTCAGCCCGCTGCATCACCACCGGTGGATCGGTATGGTCGCATGCCATACGTGAATAATAGCGCGCGTGCGGTTGGCGATCACACGCGCCCTGAGCCCCAGGATCGCGCAGTGCGAGCTGACGTTTCTGCCGCGCCAGCCGATCGATCCCGCGCGCGCGGCTGCACAGCATGACGTCTACGAGCGGCTTCTGGACGCGCACGGCTGCACCATCGTGCATGTGGCGGATGTACCCGAGCTGCCGGATGGGGTCTTCGTCGAAGATACATCTATAGTAACGGATGATATAGCGATCATCACCCGCCCCGGCGCGGCGTCCCGCCGTGGAGAAACCGAGAGCGTGGCTGTGGTGTTGCAGCGCTATCGGCCACTGCGTCGCATCGAGGCGCCCGCCACGCTCGATGGCGGCGATGTGTTGGTTCTCAATCAGAAGATGTACGTTGGACTTTCGCACCGCACCAACATGGCGGCCGTGCAGCAGCTCGATGCGGTTCCGATACAGTTTCAAAATTGCCTGCATCTCAAATCCGCCGTGACGGCGATCGGCGAGAACACTCTGCTCTTGAATCCAGCCTGGGTCGATCCGAAACAATTTCGCGGCTTCGAATGCATCTCTGTCCACCCCAGCGAACCGTTCGCGGCGAATGCATTGCGCATCGACGACACGATTCTCTACAGCGCTTCCTATCCCCGTACGCGGCGCGCGCTCGAAATGCGCGGCTGTCACATCGAGCGGGTGGATGTCTCGGAATTGGAGAAGGCGGAGGCCGGCGTCACGTGCTGCAGCCTCATATTTGATGCCCCCGCTGTCGTGTGATAGCGTCCGCCGATCCATAAATAAATAGCGCAGCCCGGCGCCCAAAAAAAGGAGGAGGTTCATGCGTCTATCGCGATGGAATCTGATCCTGGGAGCGACTCTTGTAGCTGCGAACGCCTTCGCGGCCCCCGTCTGGTGGGGACAGTGGGGCCAGAATTCACTGCACCAGGGCTCGGTGTCGGTCGCCGGTCAGACCGGTTCGAACATCCTGGCCAACATCGTTTATGACCCGTTTGTCTCGAAGGAACAGCAGGGACCGTACGCGGCTGGCGGCCTTCTTGTGCATTACCAGACGCCGCTCGTCGACGGCAATGATGTCTTCATGGAGTGCAAGACCGGCCAATACTCCAACATTAAGAACTGGGTGGTGCAGACCTGGTGTGAGAACAAATTCAGTTGGGTCAACGGCATCCTGACGCTGCAATGGACGCACGTCAACGACTGGAAGCCTGTACCGTTTTCGCCCGACAAGGACGGACCGGGATGGGAGCCTGTGTACCATGGCGCGCTCACCAGTGCTGCCATGTATGTTCCCGGCTTCGGCGGCACGGTGTGGAAACTCGATCGCGGCACCGGGGCCGTGCTGGCACACATCAATCCGTTCGCGACGATCGATGCGAACACATACGCCGTCGGCCCTCTGAGCGCCGACAGCGCCGGCAACATCTATTACAACGTGATGCAGATCAACGGCAGTGTGAAGGATCCTTGGCTGGCCGATGTACCCAATTCGTGGCTGGTCAAAATCACGACCAATGATGTGCCCACTGCGGTTGCGTGGTCGACGCTCGTTCCCGGCTCTCCTGCGGCAACGGACCAGTGCAAATTCCGCTACTCGACGGCGAATCTCCCCTGGCCCGTTCTCAACCCCGACGGCACCCCGGCGCCTGTACCGACCGTCACCTGCGGATCGCAGCGGCCGCCGGTCAACACCGCGCCGGCAATCGGACTTGACGGCACCATCTACGACATCAGCCGGGCATCATTCGACGATTATTACGGCTATGTCATCGCGGTGAATCCGGATCTGACATCGAAGTGGGCGGCCTCGATGCGCGAACATTTTCACGATGGGTGCGGCTCGCCGTTCCTTCCGCCGAACGGCGCGCCGGGGGGCTGCCGCTTGGGCCTCACGGTAACCGGCGTCAGTCCTCCCGATGGTTTGCCGGGCACTGGACGCGTGCTCGACGATTCCACTTCCGCACCGGTAGTCGCGCCTGACGGCTCGATCTACTACGGCTCCTATACCCGTTACAACTACGCGCAGGGTCACATGATGCGTTGGTCGAGCACGGGCCAGTACCTCGATACTGCCGCGCCATGGGGCGGGTTCCAGTTCGGATGGGATACGACGCCGGCGATCTTTTCGACCGGCACGAGCTTCGCCGTGATCACGAAAGAGAATCACTACAGCGGCCTCGGCTCGTATTGCAATGACGCGACGATCTGTCCGATCGACCGCAACGCGACCGATCCTGCGTACCCCGAGCAGTTCTTCGTCACCTCGCTGACGCCCGATCTGCAAATCAACTGGCGATTTCAAAACACGAATACGCTGAGCTGCACGCGAAACTCCGACGGCTCGCTGTCATGCACGTCGGATCATCCCAACAGCTTCGAGTGGTGCGTGAATGCGCCTGCGGTCGACAAGAAGGGGATCGTCTTCGCGAACAGTGAGGACGGCAATCTGTACATGATCGACCGTAACGGTCGCCTGGTGAATCAGGTCTTCACGAATCTGGCGATCGGCGCGGCCTATACGCCGCTGTCGATCGGTCCCGACGGAAAGATCTACACCCAGAACGACGGCAGGTTGTTCGTGACCGGAAACTAACGAGCTAGTCGGCGAGCTCGCCGTGGGTAATGGGGCGTCGCAGTTGGGCGCCCCAACTCATTCTCAAAGCCCCCAATCCTGCGCCGCTCGATCGTCTTGTGGATCATCCGTTCGAGAGCCTTGACCGAGGCTTCGTCATCGGGCGTCACGAAGCTGATGGCGTCCCCCGTCGCTTCGGCACGCCCGGTGCGGCCGATGCGATGCACGTAATCTTCAGGCTGGGGAGGGAAATCGAAGTTGATGACATGCGAGATGCCGTCGACGTCCAGTCCGCGCGCGGCGATGTCGGTGGCCACGAGAACGCGCACCCGTCCCTTGCGAAACGAGTGGAGTGCGGCCGTCCGTTGGTTCTGAGATCGATTCGAGTGCAAGGTGGCGGTCTGGATTCCAGCGTGATTCAGCTTGCGCGCGATCTTGTCCGCGCCATGTTTTGTGCGCGAGAAAACGAGCACCGAAGTCAGCGAGCGGTCCGCCAGAATCCGGATCAGCAGATCGATCTTGCGTGCTTTCGCCACCGGATAAAGGAACTGCGCCACGCCGTCGGCGGGATTGGCGCGCGGTCCCACTTCAACCAGATGCGGCGATCGCAGAAACTCCGCGGCGATCTGCTCGATTTCCTTCGAGAAGGTCGCGGAGAAAAGAAGCGTCTGGCGCTGGCGCGGCAATGCTGCCGCGATGCGGCGAATTTGCGGCAGGAAGCCCATGTCGAGCATGCGATCCGCCTCGTCGAACACGGCGTAGCGAATGCTGCGCAGGTCGACGTGGCTTCGCATCAGATCGAGCAGACGTCCCGGCGTGGCGATGATGACGTCGACGCCTCGGCGAAGAGCATCGATCTGTGGTCGCTCGCTGACGCCGCCGAAAATCGCGACGCGCTGGACGCGGTGATTGCGCGACAGTGCGCCGATGGCCTCATCGATCTGAGCGGCGAGCTCGCGCGTCGGCGCAAGGATCAGCACGCGCGGTACATGGCGCCCGATTGCCGGCGTGAGCGCCAGTTGCTCGAGCAACGGCAACACGAATGCGGCGGTTTTGCCGGTGCCGGTCTGAGCGATGCCGATGAGGTCGCGGCCGCCGAGGATGTGCGGAATGGCGGCGGACTGGATTGGTGTCGGCGTCTGATAGCCGGCGGTTTGGATGGATTGCAGAATTTTCGGGCTGAGCCCGAGTGCACGAAATGGCATGACGAAACGAAAACCCTTCTGGTTCTTGAATTACTGCCGGACTGTCAGGGATTTCGTCGCGAGAGCCGCGACAGCAGGCGAGTTAGGTCTGGCAACCGGATTCGACCTCTAAATATTCTGGGCTGTGATGTTTGCGATTTCGCCGATGGAGACCGGCCGTCGGAGGAGTGCCGCCCATTTGAATTCAGACAGCCATGACGGCTCGGGCATGCTTGCGATTCCGATCGCGGGCACGCCGACCTTGTATAGATTCTCGACATCCTCGCGCGTGACGCCGCGAAGGTCGACCACGATCAGGTCGGGAAAACGGGCGCCGAGCGATGCCAGGGCGTCGGAGGCGGTCAGGTAGCCGACCGCGTCGAAGCCGCGTTCGAGCAGCTCGGCGCGCAGCAAGGCCCGGGGCCATTGTTCCGAGTCGATGATCCAGATGACTGACACCGTTTCGTTACCCTGCGTGACCGTTAGGGTCATAAAATGACCGTCCGGTCATGGCTGCCCGTCAGCTTCGCAGTCCCTGGGAATCCTACAAGCGACAGAGCATTCAGGAAGCTGTGATTCGTCTGATCTGCCGCGAAGGGCTCAAAAGCGTCACGATGGAGCGGGTGGCGCGGGAAGTCGGCATCGCGAAGGGGACGATTTACCTCCACTACCGCGACAAGCAGGAACTGCTCGATGAAGTGAAGTCCTCCGCTCTCGCGCCGATGATGCACAAGGTCGAACACATCCTTCGCGCCGACGGCCCTGCCGATCAGAGACTGCGCGACGCGTCGCTCGCTTATCTCGCTTACTTCGACCAGCATCGCGACCTCTTTCGAGTTTTGATTTACGAGCGCGAGGTCATGCGCGTGCAGGGAAGCCGCTACCAGAGCACGCGTTATCAGCGGCTGGTGCATGAGGCTTCGCGCGTCATCGGCGAGGGCGTTCGGACGGGCGCCTTTCGGGATGTCGATCCGCACAGCGTCGCGGCGATGTTCGTCGAGGCCATGTTCGCGCTCATGAATCAGCGCCTTCGCAGCGAGAAGCCGGCGCCGGTCGAACAGGACGCCAGTCTCATCGGCGATCTCTTCATTCATGGTCTGGAGCGGAGGAGAAAAGCGTGAATTGTCATCTCGAGCGTAGCGAGAGATCGGTGTGGTTGGGAGGCGCGAGGCACGGTATTCGTGCCTCCCGCCCACACCGTTTCCTCCCCCTCGCTGCGCTCGGGGTCGGAATGACATTGCTCCTGGCATGCGCCACCGCGCGCGACCCTGGAGTGAGCAGCGCACCAGCCACTCCGTGGCCGGCCCCCGCCTTCGCCGTTCCGCCCCCCCTCCCCAAGCCAGAGCCCTCCGACCTCGGCACTCTGACCCTGCCGCGCGCGATCGATCTCGCATTGCAGAACAATCCCTCGACGCGCACTTCATGGCTCGAAGCCCGGGCCGCGCAGGCAGTGGTCGGCAGCCGGCGCTCCGCGTATTACCCCGAATCCGATTTGAACGCCTCGTACACGCGCACGCGACAGGCGACGCAGGGCGGCCGAACGATTTTCAACAGCACCACGTTCGGTCCGCAGCTCGTGCTGACGTATCTGCTGTTCGATTTCGGAGGACGCGCTGCGCAGGTCGAAGAGGCGCGGCAGGCGCTCATCTCCGCCGACTTCACGCACAATCAGCAGATCCAGAATGTCATCCTGCAGACGCAGCAGGCGTACTTCGGATATCTCGATGCCAAAGCGCTTCTCGACGCCCAGGACGCCACGTTGAAGGAGCGTCATGCATCGGTGGACGCGGCCGACACGCGGCACAAGGCCGGAGTGGCAACCATTAATGATGTCCTGCAGGCGCGCACCGCGCTCTCGCAGGCGCAACTGACATACGAGACGGTCGAGCAGAATCTCCGAGTTTTTCAGGGAACACTCGCGATCGTGATCGGTCTGCCAGTGACGACGAAGTTCGATATCGGAACGTTGCCGACCGAAGTACCGATTCAGGAAGTATCAACCGCGGTGGAGTCGCTGATCGCGCAGGCGGAGTCGCAGCGCCCCGACTTCGCGGCCTCGCGCGCGTTCGTTGCACAGGCGGATGCGCGGGTGCGCGAGATTCGCTCGCAAGGTTTGCCGACTGTCGGCTTGAATGCCGCGTTCAATCGCACCACCTTCCGCGGCGTCGCGAGCGGCACCGCTTCGCCGTATTCGATCGGCGTGACGATGCGATTCCCGTTCTTCACGGGCTGGCGCTGGCAGAACGACCTGCGCGCCGCGCAGCTCAACGCCGACATCGCACGCGAGGACGCCCGCGGTTTTCAGCAGCAGGTGGATTTGCAGGTGTGGACCAGTTACTACGGCCTTTCAACAGCGAGCCAGCGCGTTCGTACCAGTCGTGATTTCCTCAGCACCGCACAGCAGTCGGCAGATGTGGCGGCCGATCGATATCGCAGCGGCGTTGGCAACATCCTCGACGTGCTGACGGCCGAGGCGGCGCTGGAGACGGCCAGGGCGCAGGAGATCCAGGCGCGCACGGATTGGTTTGTGGCAGTGGCCCAACTGGCGCATGACACGGGCGCGCTCGAACCGGCGGCGGAGACGACACGATGAAAACCTTGAATGCAGAATGCAGAATGCAGAATGCAGAATTGAGAAAGAGACGATTTCTTAATTCTTCATTCTGCGTTCTGCGTTCTGCATTCCTCATGGTCATTGCCACAGCTGCTTGCACCGGCACAAAGCAAAAACCAGTGGACGAGAAGATCCCTGTTACGGTCGCCAAGGTCGAGCAGAAGAATGTGCCGATGCAGATTCGCGTCATCGGCAACGTGCAGGCTTTTTCGACAGTCTCCGTGCACGCGCTGGGCAACGGCCAGTTGACGCGGGTCTGGTTCAAAGAGGGAGACAACGTCAGGAGAGGGCAGCCGCTTTTCACGATCGATCCGCGTCCGTACGAGGCGGCGCTGCAGCAGTCAGAGGCCAATCTGGCGCGAGATGAAGCACAGTATCGCAACGCGCAATCGGAAGCTGCGCGCTACGCCGAGCTGGTGAAAAAAGACTACGTCACCAAGGAAGAATACGAAAAGATGACCTCCGGAGTGGAGGCCGCCGAAGCCGTCGTGGCCGCCGATCGCGCCGCGGTCGAGAACGCCCGGTTGCAGCTTTCCTACTGCAACATCGTGGCGCCAATCGACGGCCGAACCGGCGGCCTGATGGTGCACGCCGGAAACATCGTGCACACGAACGACACCAATCCGCTCGTTGTGATCAATCAGGTCACGCCGATTTATGTCCAGTTCGCGGTTCCGGAGAGTCAGCTTGGTTCGATGCGTTCACGAAGGGATCTCGCTGTGCCGGTGACTGCTTCTCCCCAGGGCGGCGGGGCGACCATCGCAGCCGGGCGCCTCAGCTTCATCGACAACGCCGTCGACACCACTACCGGTACGATCACCCTCAAAGCGCTCTTTGGCAATGAGAATCGCGCTCTTTGGCCGGGGCAGTTCGTGACGGTGGCGGTAACGCTGAAGGATCGGCCCAAGGCCGTCGTCGTTCCGTCACAGGCCGTGCAGACGGGCCAGCGTGGACAATATGTATATGTAGTGAAGGAAGATCGCTCTGTGGAGATGCGCCCGGTGAAGGTCGCGGAGACCGTCGATCAGCAAAGCATCATCGAGAATGGCCTTGGGCCGGGCGAAACTGTGGTGACTGACGGACAATTGCGGTTGACTCCGAAGAGCCATGTGGAAGTGAAGAATGCCTTGTAGCCTTTGGAGTGCGGTGCCTTGGCACCGCTTTCTCGGCCGCGGCTTGCCGCGGCCGCCGGCAGCAAGCAGCCATCTGGAAAGCGGCGGCAAGCCGCCGCACTCCAAAGAAATCCTATGAACATCGCAGCCATCTTCATCCGCCGCCCGGTCATGACCACGTTGGTCATGGTGGGGATTCTTCTGTTCGGGATCATGGCGTATCGCCAGCTTGCGGTGAGTGACCTGCCGAACGTCGACTTCCCCACGATTCAGGTCTCGGCAAACTTGCCGGGCGCGAGCCCGGAGACGATGGCCTCTTCGGTGGCCACACCGCTCGAGAGGCAGTTCTCGACCATTGCCGGTCTAGACTCGATGATCTCCTCGAGCTCGCTGGGCTCGACATCGATCACGCTGCAGTTCAATCTCAGCCGAAATATTGACGCCGCCGCGCAGGATGTTCAGGCGGCCATCGCAGCCGCGGCCCGACAACTGCCGCCGAACATGCCGGCGCCGCCGTCGTACAACAAAGTCAATCCCGCCGATACGCCGGTGCTCTTCCTGGCGATCAATTCCGACACCATGCCGTTGTACGACTTGAACGAATACGCCGACACCATGATGGCGCAGCGGATCTCTACCGTGCAGGGCGTTGCTCAGGTTCAGGTATTCGGCTCTGCGAAGTATGCCGTCCGAGTTCAGCTCGATCCGCGCCAGCTCGCCAGCCGCGGAATCGGGATCAACGAAGTCGCCGACGCCATCCGCAACAGCAACGTCAATCTTCCCACCGGCATCATGTACGGCCCGAACGTCAATTACACCGTGCAGGCGAACGGACAGCTCCTGCGCGCGGAAGACTACCGGCCACTGACGGTTGCCTATCGCAACGGCGCACCGGTCCATCTCGCAGAGTTGGGGAACGTGCTCGACGACGTCGAGAACAATCAATCTGCGGCCTGGTTCCGGGACAAGCGCGCGATGATCCTGGCAATTCAGAAGCAGCCGGGCACGAACACCGTGGAAGTCTCCGATCGGGTGCGCGCGCTTTTGCCAAAGTTCCGGCAGGAGCTGCCGGCAACGGTCAATCTGGAAATACACCGCGATCGGGCTGATTCGATCCGAGCTTCGGTCAGAGACGTCAAGTTCACCTTGTTGCTGACGCTGTTCCTGGTCATCCTGGTGATCTTCCTTTTCCTGCGCAACATCTCCGCGACCATCATTCCAAGCCTCGCGCTGCCGATGTCGATCATCGGAACGTTCGCGGTGATGTACCTGCTCGACTATTCGCTCGACAACTTGTCGCTGATGGCGCTCACGCTGTCGGTTGGATTCGTCGTCGATGACGCCATCGTCATGCTCGAGAACATCGTGCGGCACATGGAGATGGGTGAGAAGCCGCTCGAAGCGGCATTTAACGGCTCCAAGGAGATCGGATTCACGATTCTGTCGATGACGATCTCACTGGCCGCGGTCTTCATTCCGATTCTCTTCATGGGCGGCATCCTCGGCAGACTGTTCCACGAATTCGCGGTCACCATCGGCGCGGCCATCCTGGTGTCGGGCTTCGTGTCGCTGTCGCTGACGCCGCTGCTCAGCGCGCGATTCCTCCGGCCGCACAAAGATGAGAAGCACGGAAGGCTGTACCAGACATTCGAGCGATTCTTCGATCGCATGCTGGCGTTTTATGAGCGCGGGCTGAAGGTCGCCATGCGGCAGCGGTTCGTCGTTCTCATGGGATCGCTGGTGGTGCTGGTCGCGACCATCGCACTTTTCAAGTTCGTTCCGAAGGGTTTCATCCCGCAAGAGGATCAGGGTCAGATCCAGATCACCCTGGAAGCCGCACAAGGCATCTCGTTCCCCGAGATGATGCGTCACGAGCTGGCGGCCATGCAGATCGTGATGGCCAATCCGAACGTGGCGACATTCTTCGCGCGGGCGGGCGGCGGACGGACCAGCGGAAACTCCGGGTTCATCTCGATCCGCACGGTGGCTAAGAACGAGCGCAAGGATTCGCTCGACGACATCGTGGCGGAGCTGCGGCCCAAGCTGAACGCCATCCCCGGCGTGCGCGTGTATCTGCAGATTCCCCCTCCCATCAACATTGGTGGTCGAGGCTCCTCATCCAGCTACCAGTACACCATGTACGGGGCCGATACCAATGTGCTCTATCCCGCTTCGGAGAAGATGCTCGAAAAGATGCGTCAACTTCCCGGCCTGACCGACGTCGCGACCGACCTCTTGATCAAAAATCCCACCGTGGTCGTCGACATCGACCGGCAGAAGTCGGCAGCGCTGGGCCTCAACGTCATGCAGGTCGAGGACGCGCTCTACTCCGCCTACGGAACGCGGCAGGTCTCCACGATCTATTCGACCAACAATACCTATCAGGTGATCATGGAGCTCGAGCCGGAGTTCCAGGCCTCACCGAAAGCGCTCTCGATGCTGTATGTGCGCTCGAATTCGGGACAGCTCGTTCCACTGGACGCTGTTGCCAAGATAACCACAACCTTTGGCCCAACTGCGGTGAACCACTCGGGACAGCTCCCGTCAGTGACCATTTCCTTCTCTCTGAAGCCCGGCTACGCGCTCGGATCGGCGTTCGATGCCATCCGAAACGCGGCCAAGGGAGCTCTGCCATCAACGGTGTCGAGCAATTTCCAGGGGACCGCGCAGGCATTCGAGTCATCGTTGCAGGGATTGGGAGTTCTGCTCATCATCGCGATCGCCGTGATCTACATGGTCCTCGGCATCCTCTACGAGAGCTTCATCCATCCGCTGACGATTTTGTCCGCGTTGCCATTTGCAGGATTCGGCGCACTGCTGACGCTGATGGTCTTCCGCGTCGACCTGTCCATCTATGCTTTTGTCGGCATCATCATGCTGGTCGGTCTGGTGAAAAAGAACGGCATCATGATGATCGACTTCGCGATCGAAGCGCAGAAGCAGGGAAAATCGCCGGAGGAGGCGATTTACGAAGCCTGCGTGGTGCGCTTCCGTCCGATCATGATGACCACCATGGCCGCCCTGATGGGCACCCTCCCGATCGCCCTCGGCTTCGGCGCCGGAGCGGAATCTCGTCGTCCGCTCGGACTGGCAGTCGTCGGCGGCCTGCTCTTCTCCCAGACCCTGACGCTGTACGTCACGCCGGTCTTCTATCTCTATATGGAGAAACTGCGGCGCAAGCCGAAGTCGGAAGAGCCCGGCCGCCCCGAGGAGATCGAGGAACTGACGTTCGAGCCGGAGCGCGAGCCAGAGCCGGTCGGCGTCGGGTATCAAAAAACGATACCGATCACTCCACACTAAACTATCCCCATGCTCCGCATCGAGATCGCGATGGCCGCCGTGGTGGTCGTCGCGATCGCCGCCTACATTCTCGGCAAGCGCCATGCGCGACGGTTACATCATGCACAGCGGATCCACGTCGATCGCTTCAAGCTGAAAAAGAGGCACGCCGACATCGAGCTCGAGGTCTTCGGCTCGCGGGAAGTCGTACAGGCCGTGCAGGCCTACGCGAAGGAACACCACGTCACCACCGAACAGGCGATGCAACAGGCTCGGACCTACCTGCACGAAATCGTGCCGAAGTTCAACCTGCTGGCCTACTACCGATTTGGTGCTCCGATCGCGCGCGCGATCATGCACTTTCTTTATCGCCCGGTCGTCGAGCGCACTCTGCTGCGCGTTTTCAATGACCGCTCGCCGAAGGGTGCGGTGGTGGTCTACGTCATCAACCACCGATCAAATGCCGACTACGTGCTGGTCGCGCACATGTTGTTCGAGTTCATCTCGCTGTCCTACGCGGTGGGGGAGTGGGCGAGGGTGTGGCCGCTCAATCACGTTTTCAAATGGTTCGGAGCGTACTTCGTCCGCCGACGGTATCGCGAACCGCTCTACCACGCAGTGCTCTCGAGTTTCGTCGGCACGATCACCAAGAACGGCGTGACGCAGGGGATCTTCATCGAAGGGGGCCTGACGCGCGACGGGGCATTCCTCAAGCCGAAGCTCGGGATGCTCGACTACATCGTGCAGGCCAAGCGCGACCCGGAGTTTACGCAGCCCCTGTTCATCATTCCGACTTCCATCAACTATGACCGCGTGCTCGAAGATCGCAATCTGACCGAGGAGCAGTTGGGGCGGGAGGACCGCTCGACGCGTGGAGAGAAACTCCGGACGACCTTCGACTTTCTCTTCAAGAACTTCTGGCGTGGAGTATTCGGGCGGTTCAAGCGATACGGCTACGCTATCGTCAGCTTCGGTGAGCCCATCGCGGTCGACGCGTTCATCGGCGAGCATCCGTCGATCCTTTCGCCAGACTTCACACAACGCAAAGCGGATCTTCAGGCGCTCGCCGAGACAGTGATGAGTCAGATCTCGGCGGCGCTGCCGGTGACTCCGGTGTCGCTGGCAGCCCGCATTTTCGCGGAGTCTCGCGAGCCGCTGACCGATTCCGAAATGATCGAGCGGATGCATCGCTGTCTCGAGCAGTGGCGCGATCGCATCTGGCTGCTGCGTGAAAAAAACGCAGAAGAAATCTGGCGCACGGCGCGACGGGTCCTCGAGTTGCGGCGTCTCATCGAGCCGGCCCAGCGCTGGCGTTCGGATCTTTTCGAAGGCGAAGGCCTGCCGGTGCTCGAGGACGCCTGGCGATGGAATCCGGCGGAGATTCTCCTCCGCGACTACTACGCCAACTCGCTGCTGACCTTTGCCGAAGTGAAACAGCGCGGATGGCCGGAGCGACCGGTTGAGCAATCTCTTCCTGCTACACTTCGCGCGTCATGAAGCGGGCAGCTTTGCTATTGCTGGTCGCCACCTCCCTGCGAGCCCAGTCGTCCGCCTATCTCGAGGTGACCGCCACCAAGATCGAGGAGGACCTGCTCTCTGTTCCGTCCGTCATTACCGTCATTCATGGCGACGATCTGGCCCGCCTCGGCGTCCGTGATCTTTCCTCCGCGCTGGCCCTTGCAGGTGGCATCTCGATCGCTCCCGGAAGCGACGAAGGTCCGGCCGGCAGTGTGCCCGAGGTCTGGGGGCTGCGAGAAGTCGACGCCTTTCTTCTGCTGGTGGATGGAGTGCCATGCGGCGGAGCTTTCAATCCACAGACGACGGCGATCGATCTGACGAACATCGAGCGCATCGAAGTCGTCCGCGGATCGGCACCGGTGACCTACGGCGCGACCGCCTTTTCCGGCGTGATCAACATCATTCATCGTCATCCCGGCAAGGGGACGTTGGCGGGAGTTTCGGGCGGCAGCTTCGGTTCGGCTTCGGCCGCCGTGACCTCGACGGTGTCGGCTACGCAATCAATCTCCGCTGATTACGACCGTCAGCGTTTCCGCGACGACCGCACCGGCAGCGATCGCGGTCACCTGCTGTATCGCGTCGAGCATCAGACCAGCGCCGGCCGATGGCAATTCGACATCGACGCCTTGCGCCTTCTGCAGGATCCGGCCAGCCCGCGTCCGCGCGAGGGAAGGCAGCTCAGTCCTCGAGTTCCGATCGACGCCAACCACAATCCCGCCGACGCCCGGGTCGATGGCAATCGACTGTATGGCTCGGCGTCCTACAGCACTTTGTGGGGCGGCAGCCCGTGGACCACTACTTTCGCGCTCACGCGCACGACCAACGACATCGTCCGCGGATTTCTGAGCGACCTCGATACCACAGACGAGAATGCCGAGGGATTCGGACAGCGAAGATCGATTAACGATCTATACGTCGACTCGCATCTCGTGCGCACAGTCGGTTCACTCCGTTTACTGATGGGCGCGGATTACCTCGGCGGCAGTGCGCACGCAACGACGCGTGTTTTCGGATATCAGGTCGGGCTCAATGGCGCCAATCCGGAATCGAGTCGTGACATCCCGTCCGAAGGAGAACTTGCGCTTCGCGATCGCAGAAATTTTGCAGCCCTCTACGCGCAGTCAGAATGGAAGCCCGCGGCGAAGTGGCGCGTCGATGCCGGCGTGCGGCTGAATCATGCCCGCGAAAGCCGCCGCACGCGCGACGCGGATGCATCGGATCGCGACGATCGCGCCACTACTCGCGCCAGCGGCTTCTTTGGCATTAGCCGCCGGCTTTGGCCAGAGATGACACTGTTCGCCGATTACCGCAACACCTTCAAGCCGGCGGCCATCGACTTCGGTCCCGATTCTGAGGCCGACATTCTCGAGCCCGAGCGATCTCAAAGCTACGAGCTCGGCGCAAAGGGACGCCGCAGTGGCGACCGACTCTTCTGGCAAGCGAGCGCTTTCATCATGAACATTGAGAATCTGCTCATTGCCGGGCCCGGCCCGCTCCCCGGATTACAAAATGGTGGCAAGCAGCGTTTCAAAGGCGCCGAGATCGAGGTGCGGTACACCATCGCGAAACCGGCGAAGCTGTTTGCCTCATACAGCCGTCACGATGCACGGTTCCGCGACTTCGTCCAGACATTCGACAGCGTGCCGATGCAGCTCTCCGGGAATCGCATCGAGATGTCAGCACGCGATCTGGCTTCGATCGGATGCATCCTCGGCACTCGCAACTGGAACGGTTCGCTGACGGCGAACTACGTCGGGCCGAGGTTTCTCAACAAACGGAACACTGCCACCGCCGGCGGATACTCAGCGGTCGATGCCGGCATCGGCCATGTGATCGGGGGTCACGAGCTCCGGTTCGACGTTCGCAATCTCACCAACCGCCGCGATCCGGTTGCGGAAAGCGAATTGGGAGATGCCCAGTATTACCTGATGCCCGCTCGATCGCTCCGGCTCTCATACCGGCAGACGTTCTAAGCCCTGACGCCTGACAACTGCCCTTTCACGTTTTTCCGACGCCCGCCTTCCGTTTGCTTCACGACTCCGGACTGACACTGTCTCCCGTACCGGAGGTGAACAAAAAATGGCTCTCAGATCTCATCCACGTTATTTCCTTATTCCGCCGATGTTCGCGACGGCAGGCCCGGAGAGTGTTCGCATCATCGATCTTTCTCTCAAGGGCGCCCGTCTCGAGCTCAATGCCCCGCTGCGGGTCGGAAGCCGTCAACGGCTGCTGGTCCACACAACGGAAGGCGTAGTCGACGAAAGGGTGACCGTACTTTGGTCGCAAATCGACGATCTCTGTGTGAACGGAGTGGACCGGTATCTCGCCGGCGTCGAATTTGATGAGCAGCCGGAATCGGTTGGGGGGTTGATCGAGCGGTTGGTGGCCTCGCATGCGGCCGTTCCAATTGAGGATATCCGCACCGCGGACCGTTTCCGAATCTCCGTCCCGATGACTGGCGTTTTTGGAATCCTGCAGATCGGCATCGCTGACCTATCTGTCCGTGGTGCAAGGGTTTCGCTGCCGAACTTCGTCAGGGTGGGAACCGTCAGTCCGTTCGCATTTCAGGTCGATTCGTCGACAGGCCCGATCGAGGTCCTGGCCACTGTGGCCTGGTGCCTCGGAACCGCCAACCATGGCTTCGAGGCCGGTCTGAAGATCGACGGCGAAGAGGAGCGTATGCGGATGGCCATCCATCGCCTGTGCATGCGCGATGAGGCTCGCATCGATCTGCACTCGCTGCGACGGAAGTTCGAGGCGCTTCGTCAATCCGCTCGCGAATACATCGAGCTGGCAGCTTCCTGAATTTGATGACGCTTTTTCGACGCCCGTTTGTCGCTCTTTTGACACTGATTCTTGAGGTAACACCATGGCGACCGAATTCAGAACCGTTCCGCGCTACTTCGTGCTGAGCGCACTGCCCGCCAGGCTTGGAGCGTTCGACGTCAACATCGTCGATCTCTCCACGCGTGGCGCGCGCATGCATGCGACGCAGCCCTTCACGATCGGATCGGTTCTGCCGTTCACATTACAGGCTGCGGGTGGCACGATCGCAACGCAGGCGACCGTGTCGTGGTGCCGGATGGCGGCCTTAGCCCTCGACGACGTCGAGCACGATCGCTACCTCTGCGGGATCATGTTCGATCAGGAGCAACCCGCGATGGTGAAGGTGATCGACGATCTGGTGGCAGCCCAACAGGCGCTGCGGATCGAGGACGCGCGCGAGACAGAGCGTTACGAGATCACGGTGCAGATGACCGGCAGCTACGGAATGCATTCGCCCGTCCGGCTGCTCGATCTATCGATTCGCGGCGCGCGCATCGCGACCGACCGGATGGTGCCGGCTGGAACGAGCGCTCCGCTGCGCTTCCGCGTCGAGCGTAAACACATCGACGTCAACGCCGAGATGGTGTGGTGCCGTGCGTCGGAACGCCGCGGCGGCTTCGAGTGCGGACTACGGATCGAAGGAGAGGAATCGCTGCTCCGACAAGTGATCGCGCATCTGTGCACCCAGAATCAGGCGCGCATCGATCTGAACTCCATGCGCCGGAAATTCGATCCGATGCACGGCGAGAAGCAGCCGGGTCTGCTGGCGCTGGTGTGAGTGTAGAGCCGGCTCTCAGCCGGCTCGAGCCGCCTGAGAGGCGGCTCTACGTTCCACCCCCGGTGATAAACTCGCGCGGCGATGCCGCGCAATACTTTCAATACCCTCGATACCTTTGAAAACGGCCAGTTTTATTCGCTGCCCAAACTCGAAGCGGCCGGACTCGGCGCGATCTCGCGCCTCCCGGTAAGCATTCGGATCGTCCTCGAATCTGTCCTGCGCAACGTCGACGGAAAGAAAATTTCCGAGGATGACGTGCGCACGCTGGCGAAATGGCGGCCGAACGCCGAGCGCACCGAAGAGATCCCGTTCATGGTCGCGCGGGTCCTGCTGCAGGACTTCACCGGAGTGCCGTTGCTGGTCGATCTGGCCGCCATGCGCTCTGCCGCGGCGCGATTCGAAAAGGATCCGCGCATCATCGAGCCGCTGGTGCCGGTCGACCTGGTCATCGATCACTCCGTGCAGGTCGATTTCGCGAATCGGCCGGACGCGCTGCAGTTGAACATGGACATCGAATTCAAGCGCAATCATTCGCGCTACCAGTTCCTGAAGTGGGGAATGCAGGCTTTCAACGGCTTCCGCGTCGTGCCGCCGGGAATCGGAATCGTGCACCAGGTCAATCTCGAATATCTCGCGCCGGGTGTGCTGGAGAAGGACGGCGTCTGGTATCCCGACTCGCTCGTCGGCACCGACTCGCACACCACCATGATCAACGGTTTGGGGATCGTCGGGTGGGGCGTGGGCGGGATCGAGGCCGAGGCCGGGATGCTTGGTCAGCCTGTTTACTTTCTCACGCCCGATGTCGTCGGCGTGCATCTCATCGGCGCGCTGCGCGAAGGCGTGACCGCCACCGATCTCGTGCTGACCATCACGCAGATGCTGCGCAAGGCCAAGGTGGTCGGTAAATTCGTGGAGTACTTCGGAGAAGGAGCGGCATCGCTGTCGGTCGCCGATCGCGCCACCATCGCCAATATGTCTCCGGAGTACGGCGCCACCATGGGCTACTTCCCGGTGGACGAGGAAACGCTGCGCTATTTCTCGATGACCGGCCGGAGCGACGCGCACGTCAGCGCGCTTCGAAACTACTTCAAGGCCCAGGGTCTTTTCGGAATGCCGAAGAGGGGCTCCATCGATTACACCCAGGTTCTCGAGCTCGACCTCGGCAGTGTTCGCGCCAGCGTTGCTGGTCCGAAGCGGCCGCAGGACCGCATCGAGCTCGAAGCGCTGAAGACGACATTCTGCGACATGCTCGCGGCGCCGCCGCCCAACGGATACGGAAAAGCGGCGGAGCAAGTTGTGCGCGTGGCGAAGAAAGGCCGCGTACGCGACACCGTCGCCGGCGGCGGAACGCAGGACGCAGCGCCGTCACCGGCGCAATCCGCGAAGAGAAATACGAGCGTCGTCACCGAAGAGGAAATGGTCAACAACCGGCCGACGCCGGATCGCGTCGATGCCAGCGCCGTCACGGCAGACGTGGCTCAGGAGCTCCATCACGGCGACGTGTTGATCGCGGCCATCACCTCATGCACGAACACCTCGAACCCGTCCGTGATGATCGCGGCCGGCCTTCTCGCGAAAAAAGCGGTCGAGAAAGGCTTGTACGTTCCGCACGTGGTCAAGACGTCGCTGGCGCCGGGATCGCGCGTCGTCACCGACTACTATCGCCGCAGCGGTCTGCAGAAATCGCTGGATGCGCTGGGCTTTTTCATCGTTGGCTACGGCTGCACAACCTGCATCGGAAACTCCGGTCCACTCGATCCGCTGATCGAGGACGCCATCACGAAAAGCGATCTGGTCGGCGTGTCGGTGCTGAGCGGCAATCGCAATTTCGAAGCGCGCGTGCATCAGTCCATCCGCGCGAACTTCCTGATGTCGCCGCCGCTGGTGGTGGCGTTCGCGCTGGCCGGCCGCATCGACATCGACTTGACTCAGGAGCCGATCGGGCAGGGAAAAAATGGTCAAGATGTTTACCTTCGTGACATCTGGCCGTCCATGCAGGAAATTCGCGAGGTCATGCAGCGCTCGCTCGATCCGGAAGCGTACCGCCGCAACTACTCCGACTTCGCCGAGCAGAATCCGCTTTGGAATCAGATTCCGTCATCGGCCGGCCTGCTCTACACCTGGGACCGCGAATCGACGTACATCCAGGAGCCGCCCTTCTTCGCCGGCTTCAACATGTCCGCCGGAACGATCAGCGACATCCGCGGCGCCCGCGCGCTGGCCATCTTCGGCGATTCGTTGACCACCGATCACATCAGCCCGGCCGGATCGATCAAGAAGGATTCGCCGGCCGGAAAGTATCTGATCGAGCACGGCGTGAAGCCGGAGGACTTCAACAGCTACGGATCGCGCAGAGGTAACGATCAGGTGATGACGCGCGGAACCTTTGCGAATGTGCGCATCAAGAATCTGATGGTGCCCGGAGTCGAGGGTGGCATCACGATCCATCAGCCCAGCGGCGAACGGATGTGGATCTACGACGCAGCGATGCGCTATCAAAAGGAAAACGTTCCGCTGGTGGTCTTCGCCGGTCAGGAGTACGGCACGGGCAGCTCGCGCGACTGGGCTGCCAAAGGCACCAAACTCCTGGGCGTGCGGGCGGTGGTGGCGCAGAGCTTCGAGCGAATCCATCGCTCGAATCTCGTCGGCATGGGCGTGCTGCCGCTGCAATTCGAAGAAGGCGCGAACGCGCAGAGTCTCGAGCTGGATGGAACCGAGACATACGACATCACGGGCCTGAGCGGATTGCGGCCGATGCAAAAGGCGAAGCTGACCGTGCATGGGAAAAATGGCAAGTCGGAAGATGTGCCGGTCATTCTGCGCATCGACACGCCGATCGAAGTCGAGTACTACCAGCACGGCGGGATCCTGCCGTTCGTTCTGCGACAACTGATTGCGCAAGCGCAGCCCGTCGCAGTCTGACGTAGGGCCGGCTCTCCAGCCGGCCTCCGCTCGCCGCCGGCTGAGAGCCGGCTCTACGTCAATTGCCCTCGCCGCACTACTGGCATTCGTGGCCCTGGCCCTCGGCGACATCCTGACGACCTCGCCGACCTCCGACGAGCTGCCGCATCTCGCTTCCGGTTACACCTATCTCACAACGCGCGATTTTCGTTTGAACGACGAGCATCCGCCGCTGCTCAAGGAATTCGCGGCGCTTGCGATTCTTAATCAGCATCTGTGGCGTTCGCAGCTCGATCCTTTCTGGCGCAGTGCGCTCGAGGTTCCAAACGCGCAGTGGAGATTCGCGCACGAGATGTTTTACGGCCGGCGGCCCGAGTACGCGGAGACTCCGACGACCGTCCGCATTCCGCGATCGGCGTTCTTCAACGATGCGGAAGCGCTGTTCACGCGCGCCCGCATCGCGATGCTGTTCTTCCCGCTGCTCCTTGCGATCGTGATCTTCGCGTGGGCGGGGGAGGTGTGGGGGTGGTGGGGAGGGGCGGTAGCCATCGCGCTGTTCGCGTTCGATCCGAATTTCATCGCGCACGGCGGGCTGATCACGACCGACGTCGGCGTGGCGGCCCTCATGGCCGCGACGCTTTATTTTTTCTGGCGATGCAGCCGGAATGCGAGCGTCATCAACATCGCCGCTTTCGCGATCTGCTTCGCCCTGGCGATCGTCGCGAAATTCTCCGCGCTGCTGCTCATTCCGATGGTGCTCATTCTCTTTTTTCATGCGCGAAGTCGCCGGATGCTCATCGCAATCGGCTGCGCCGCCGCCGCGACCATCATCGTCGTCTGGGCGGCCTACGGATTTCGATACAGCGCATCGACTGAGAAACCACGGCCGCTGGTGATGGTCGTCAACGACTGGTACGCGGCGCGTTCGCTCCTCGCGCAATATCCGGATGGACCGCCCGAGTCCGCCATTCAGCGCGCGCGTTCGACCATTCACATCGGGACGTTAGGCCGGATGGTCCTGTTTGCGAACGATCTGCACGTTTTCCCGGAGGCCTACCTTTACGGCCTGGCGCTGCAACAGCGCAATGCCTACGCCCGGTGGAGTTATCTCGACGGCGAAGGCTCGCATACCGGATTTCCTACATATTTCTTATATACATTTATTTACAAGACGCCGGAAGTGACCATCGCGCTGATCGTGCTCGCGGGGTTCGGCCTTCGGCGGAGGCGCACGAGCGCACTGCCGTTTCTCATCTGGCCGATCGTGATCTACATGGCGTTCTCGATCACGTCGAATCTCAATATCGGCCACCGCCACATCCTTCCGATCTATCCCTTTCTCTACGTCGCGGCAGGCTCGCTCAACATTCGCAGGCGCTGGTGGGTGAGCACGATCGCGGCGATCCTGGTCGCGCTCCCCGCGTGCATGGTGTGGGGAAAGCATCTCTCCTACATGAATCTGATCGCGGGCGGACCGCGCCACGGCTACCAGAAGCTGATCGATTCGAATTTCGACTGGGGGCAGGATCTCAAACGCCTCGGCAAGTGGGCGGAGCATCGCACCGAGCCGGTCAATCTGGTCTATTTCGGCACGGCCGATCCGCGCTTCTACGGCATCCCGTATCGCAATCTGCCGTACGGCTATGGCATGGATCCCGTGATGCAGCCCGATCTGACGTCGCACGATTTCGCGATCAGCGCGTCGGCTCTGATGGGCGTCAACGCCGACGTCGAGCCGGCTCGCCACTACTGGCAGCAATTTCTCGCTGAACATCACGCCAGGCAGGTCGATCAGGCGGGATATTCGATCCTGATCTATCGGATAGAGTAACGGCATGCCGTTCGCACCTTCCGACCGTGTGACCCTCTCAGAAACTGATCAGGTTTTCAGCCTTTCCGACCGCGGGAGGCGGATGCCGGCATCGCCAATCCGCAAGCTCGCGCCGCTGGCCGAAGCGGCCAAGGCGCGCGGAACGAAGGTCTATCACCTCAACATCGGACAGCCGGATATCGAGACGCCGGCGCCGATGCGCGATCGCCTCAAACAGCTCGATGAAAAAGTTCTGGAGTATTCGCCCTCGACCGGCACGCCCGAATATCTTCGATCTCTGCAGCTCTATTACGAGCGAAGGCTCGGGATTCCGCTGGAGCTGAATGAGATTCTCGCGACGACCGGCGGCAGCGAAGCGATCCTCTTCGCGCTGATGGCCTGCGCCGATGCCGGCGACGATCTGATGGTGGTCGAGCCGTTCTATGCGAACTATCAATCCTTCGCGGCCATGGCCGGACTCAACATCGTTCCAGTCACCAGCCGCGGCCGCGATGGCTTTCATCTTCCCGAACGCCAAGTGTGGGATCGCGCGCTGACTTCGAAAACGCGAGTCGTCATTCTCTGCAATCCGAACAATCCAACCGGCACGGTTTATCGAGCCGAGGAGCTGGAGAGGGTGGCGGAGTTCTGCCGCGATCACGGTCTCTTTCTAATCTCCGACGAGGTCTACCGCGAGTTCGTCTACGACGGCGGCCGCGCGATCAGTGCCCTGGAGGTTCGCGGCGCCGAAGAATTCGTAATCGTCGTCGACAGTCTCTCCAAGCGTTACAGCGCCTGCGGCATCCGCCTCGGCGCGCTCGTGACGCGCAATCGTCAGATTTACGATGCTTGTCTTCGCATGGCGCAGGGACGTCTGTCGCCGCCCGGACTGGCGCAATTCATCGCGGTCGGAGCGGATGCCCTCGGCGAAGAGTACACGCGCGACGTCGTCGCCGAATATCAGCGGCGCCGCGATCTGCTTTACGAGGGGCTGACCTCCATTCCGGGAGTTTTTCTACAGAAGCCGGAGGGTGCTTTCTATTGCGTGGCACGCCTTCCGATTGATGACGCCGAACGCTTCGCGGCCTGGCTGCTGACGGACTTTGAGCACCACGGCGCGACGGTGATGGTCGCTCCCGCCACCGGCTTCTACGCTTCGCCCCTCGGCGCGAATGAAGTGCGCATCGCATACGTGCTCCAACAAGACGATCTGCGCGCCGCGATCGAGTTGCTTCGCATCGCCGTTCAGCGATACAACGAGGCGTGCGCTACTGGTTGATGAAGGTCGAGCCGTCGGCATACGCGATCGACGATCTGCAGCGCGACGGCACTACCACCTGGGACGGCGTTCGAAACTATCAGGCGCGCAACTTCCTGCGCGAGATGCGCGTCGGCGACAAAGTGCTGTTCTACGCATCCACGGCCGATCCGTCCGGAGTCACCGGCCTCGCCGAGGTGAGCAAGGAAGCGCGTCCGGAGCCGAAGGATCCAACGTGGTCGATGGTCGATATCCGCTTCGTCGCGAAGTTTCCTCAAACCGTCGCGCTCGAGACTCTCAAGAAAACGAAAGGTCTCGAAAAGATGGTGGTGGTGAAAAAGGGAACGCGGCTCTCGGTGCAGCCGGTGACCAAGGCGGAGTACGACATCGTCGCAAAGCTCGGGCGATGACTTTGGAGTGGAGGACAGCCGCCCCGGCTGTCCGGACAGCGGAGGGCCGCTGTCCTCCACGCCAAAGCGGCGGCAAGCCGCCGCACTCCAAAGGCCAGCGATGACGAAAATCGAAGTCCTGCGCGCGGACATTACCAAGCTAAAGGTTGACGCCATCGTCAACGCCGCGAATACGACCCTCCTCGGTGGCGGCGGCGTCGACGGCGCCATTCACCGCGCGGCCGGCCCGGAGCTTCTCGAAGAATGCCGCGCCATCGGAGGTTGTCCGACGGGCGAGGCCAGGATCACGCGCGGATATCGCCTGCCCGCGAAACATGTCATTCACACCGTCGGCCCGGTCTGGCGCGGCGGGACGCATGGTGAGCCGGACTTGCTGGCGTCCTGCTATCGCAATAGCTTGCGCCTGGCAGTGGAGAACGGAATCCGGACGATTGCGTTTCCGGCGATCAGTTGCGGCGTGTACGGCTATCCGGTCGAGCAGGCGGCGAAAATCGCCGTTCGCGAGTGCTCCAGCGCCGCGGGCCTGGACCAGATCATTCTTGTCTGTTTCGGTGAAGAGGTTTGCGGGGCGCTGGAACGCGCTTTGAGCAGGTTCTAATCCGATGCCACCTTCTCGACCTCGCGCACCTCGGCCGCAGGAATCTCGATCGGACCGTGCTTCAAATCCTCGCGAATGATCAGATCGAGGAAATAGGAGCGGACGGCGTCGGGTCCGCCTTCGCGATAGACTCGCCGGACGTCGCTCGGCGACAGGCGTACGCCAGTCATCGTCTGCAGGTACTGACAAAAAACGACGGCGCGCGATCGAAAGGAAATGATCAGGATGGCCAGCAGGAGTAGTGCGAATGCCAGTGGCATCGCGGCCGCGAGGGAAGAAATGCGGAACAGAGAATTGATAATCGCCATGCGGGGAATGGGCGGTCATCGTACCACAACGGCGGGCATCGATCGTGTATGAGACCCCGCGGAGGATCCCGATGAGCGAGGAGCGATACGAGCCCGTTTCGTGCGATTACCACGATGTGCTGGAAGAGGCGGCCATGCACAAGAGGCGCGTGGAGCTGGAGTTCGAGCTGGACGGTTTGACGCAGCGTGAGATCGGAACCATCGCCGACGTGTACTCCTCCAACGGCGCGGAGTTCGTGAAGTTCGTGGCCCCGGAGGGGCCGGTCGAGATCCGCCTCGACCACATCATTTCCATGCGCGAGCCGTCGCGGTAAGATCATTCCATGCCGAAACCGCTTTTCTACATCGGAACGGCGTTCTGCGTGTTTCTCGCACTGTGCGCTGCGGCGACGGTTGCCCAGCAGGTGCAGGGGGGGCCGGTGGCCTTCATTGCGGTGCGCGGCACCGCGATGTCGAGCGGCACCACGGCGGCGTGGGCAATCGTGGTGGCATTGCTGGCGGCCGTGGCGGTCGCAGCAATTCTCATTCGCATGGCTGCGCTGCTGGCGGCGCGCAATCTCTTCGGAGCCTTCCTGGCGGGGGCGTCGGTATCCGCGGCCGTGCTCTCACTGGCCTGGTTAGTCTTGCTGCAGGTGCGGATGCTGTCGCTTGCAAAACGGCGAATATCGATCGCCGGCATCAGCGAGATGCACCTGGCCGCCATTCTGATGCTCGGATATTTTGTGGCGCTGAGCTTTCTGGCGCTGCGGCCCTACTTTCGCGTGCAGGCGAGCCGATTCCTTTCCGCCCTGGTCTTCTTTCCCCTGCCGTTGTTCCTCCTGATCGTGATGCAGGAGCTCTTCGTTACCGCTTCCGTCGCGCCGCTGCCCGCCCCGACGCCGGCATCGATCGTGTTCTTCTCGGTGGTGGCGATGCTCTTCTTCTCGATCGCCGTGCACTGTGTGCGTCATCGCCACATGTTCATCGAGATGACGAACCTGCGCGAGCTGCTCGAGCCGCGAATCGATCCCGGCCGCGGCGGCCGGCCGATCGGCGGCGTAGCGTTCGACAGCTAGGCTAAAATCGCGTCCTCATGAAAACGCGGTCCTTTCTTTCTCTGGCACTAGCCTGCTTTACCACGGTTGCATTGGCTGCTGACCCCGTAACCGATTCCGTCCATGCCTCTAATC
>Ga0207646_10001977_pt1 | contig 24612 bp, 12 predicted proteins | sample KBSK5502metaG_FD_184343 | JGI IMG/M metagenome (GOLD analysis project Ga0207646, IMG submission 184343) | Corn, switchgrass and miscanthus rhizosphere microbial communities from Kellogg Biological Station, Michigan, USA - KBS K5-50-2 metaG... | ecosystem: Host-associated > Plants > Roots >...
ATCGATGTCGCCATCGTTATCAAAATCGGAGGTAGCCAGTCCACGTCCAGCGATCGGGCGGCTGAAGTCTGGACCGAGCGCGCCGTCGGAAATCTTTTCGAACTGCCCCTTGCCTAAATTGCGGAACATCAGCAGAGGCTCTTTGTAGGTTACTTCGCTGTGATAAAGCTGGACGTTATCGACCATTGCTCCGTTGATCTGCAGGATGTCTGGCCAGCCGTCATTATCGTAATCGACAAATTTCATGGAAACACCACTCAGGAGAATGGCTTTGTTGCCGATGCCGGAGCTGAAGGTGGCATCGGTGAAAGTGCCGTCGCGATTGTTGTGGTAGAGGCGATTCAGTTCGAAATCGAGATGGGTGATGTAGATGTCCTGCCAGCCATCGCCATCGAGATCGGCGGCGTCAATCCCCATGCCTGCTTCGTAGCGGCCGTCTTCACTGGCGGCGATGCCGGAGATGAAAGAGACATCCTGAAAAGTGCCATCATGTTTGTTGATAAATAAAAAATTTGGCCAGGAGTCGTTCGCGACCGCGATGTCCGGCCAGCCATCGTTATTGAAATCGGCGACGACGACGCCCATGCCTTTTGCTTCGGGCTTGCCGACGCCGGAGGAATCGCTGACGTCGGTGAAAGTGCCGTCGTGATTGTTATGGTAGAGCTTGATTTTTTGACCTTTGTAATTTCCGGGATGGCAGTAAGAGCGGTAGCCCGGGCGATGCTCACCACACCAGAGATTATTTTTGGGCGACCATTCGATGTAGTTGGTGACAACGAGATCGAGATAGCCATCCTTGTCGTAGTCCATCCACGCAGCGCTGGTTGACCAGCCGCCTTGGTCTGCCACTCCCGCTTTGGTGGTGACATCGGTGAACGTGCCGTCGCCGTTGTTGTGGTACAGAATTGCGCGCTGATAGCCGGTGACATAGAGATCGGGATAGCCGTCGTTGTCGTAGTCGCCGACGGCAACCCCCTGGCCGTAGTGTCCTTCGCCGCCGACGCCGGCTTTTTCGGTGACGTCGGTGAAGGTGCCGTCGCCATTGTTGTGGTAGAGCGCAGAACGCAGAGGATGCGCGGGTTTGTAGAGTTCGGTAGATCCGGATTGGACGAAATACAAATCCATCAAGCCGTCCTGGTCGTAATCGAGCCAGGCGACACCGGTGCCCATCGTTTCGAGATAGAGCTTTTCTTCCGTTTGCGTGGAGTCTTGCAAAAACGTGATGCCGGCGGACTTGCGGATGTCAGTAAAGCGAACAGCGATGGGGGGATCCTGTTTTTTGGTGGACTGTCCTGAAAGCGTCTGCAAATAAAACGACGTACAAAAAATGGACGCAAGTGTAAGCCCGAGGCAGGATCCTATCGCGTTGCCCCTTTTCATTTTCACCGCGTTCATAGCGTGCGGTCCGCGAGAGAAAATGCGACCTGCAAGAGTTGTTGCCGCGCGGCCATAGGAAGCGGCTGAGGCGTGGAAACAGAAGTCTGCGGCGCGTTTGCCAGAGCCTGCTCGATGCGGCTCACATCCAGGCCGGTGCGGGAATGACTGCCTTTGAAACGATCGAGAACTTCGCGCGCTTTCGCGTACTGCCCGGTTTGATAGTAGAAAACACCGAGCGTGGAATAACTGCCAGGCCATTCGGGCAAGAGGTCAACGGCGCGCTCGAGGCGTTCGGCGGCCTGCACGGAATTTCCGCGCAGAGCGGAGACGATGCCGAGTCCCCAGAGAATTTTGCCGGAGCTTGGAACGCGTTCGAGCCCCTTGGCCAAAGTGGCTTCACCCGAATCCAGGTCGCCGCGGCGAAGCTGCACCAGTGCGAGGGACAAATAATATTGATCGTTGTCGGGATTTCGAGCGATGGCGTCCTTGAAAATTTGCGCGGATTTTGCGGAGTCGCTGAGATGCGCGTAGATGTCGCCGAGCAGAGCGAGGTAGGCGTCGTCCTTCTGGCCATCGGCGGAAACTTGATTCGCGATTTCGAGCGCTTGTTGATACTGGCCCTTGCGGAAGTAAGCACCGGCAAGATCGAACTTCACGTCATCGGAATCGGGATTGGCGTGTAGCGCGGTTTGGAAATGAAGGATCGCGTCGTCGTACAAGCGATAACGCGCCAGGAGTACGCCGATACCCGCTTGCATGCGGAAATCTTCCGCGCTCAGCTCGTCGAGCTGTGCGATGGTTTTGCGCGCATCGTCCGTCTTGCCGAGTTTCAAATACGCTTCGGCAAGGAGATAGAAATCCTGCGGACGGTCAGGATGCTTCTTGATCTGCTCGGCGAGTTCGGTCAAGTCGAGTTGCGTGCGCTCTTTCGGCGTAAGGCTGGCCCTGTTATCGAGATAGTCGAAAAGATGTTGGTAGGGATAGGGACCCGTGGAAGGGTCCTTCGAAAGCGTTTGGAAAACGCTCAAATCTCGCTGCGCAGCTTCAAACTGTTTGAGATTTCGCTCGACCATCGCGAGTTTGTAATAGCCCGACGCGGGATCGCGGCTAACTTTGACATATCTGCGCAAGAGGCCGGCGGCTTCACCGTAGCGTTTGGCGGTGATGCGGAGGTTCGCCAGTTCGAGGAGCGCTTCGGAAAAATCGGGATTGGCGCGAAGAGCTTTCTGAAAGTAGTCTTCCGCCCTTGCTTGATTGCCCTGGCGGCCTTCGATGAAGCCCAAATTGAAAAGACACGACGCGTTGTTGGGATCGCGTTTGAGGCCTTCCGCAAAATATTTGCGAGCTTCGTCGAACCGTCCGAGATGGCGATAGGAGAGTCCCATGAACGCGTAGGAACGCGCGGATGGATCAAGATCGATCAAGAGTTTGAATTCGTCGATGGCTTTATCCGCTTTGCCGGACATGAAATAGCTTTCGCCGAGAGCAGCACGGAGATCGGGTCGCTTGGGAGCGATTTCTATGCCGGATTCGAGAAGGGGGATAGCATCTTCAAAATAGTTTTGCGTCATGCTGACGCGAGCGAGGAGAAAGATAATGTCGGTATTTTCAGGAGCGAGTTTGTGCGCGCGGACGAGGAGCTCCAGGGCATCGACAGCGCGAGCTTGATCGGCATAAACCTGCGCAAGGAGATAGAGAATTTCCGGGGAATCGGGCTTCAGATTTTCCACGCGCTTGAGAACCAGCTCCGCCTTGGAGTATTCGGCAGCGTGAAGATAAACCTGGCCGAGATTGAAAAGAATTTCAAATGTGTCGGGCTCGAGGGAGTTGGCTTTTTCCAGTTCGAATTGGGCGACGCGGTACTGCTTTTCCGCAGCGAGGAGTACTCCGAGCGTGAAATGTAACTGCACATTCTTGGGATCTTGGGCGGAAAGGTCGGCGGCGACCTTCAGTCCTTGAGCGCTGCGGCCGGCGCGAAGATAGGCGCGGGTCAGATTGAAACGAGACTCGGTGGTAGCGGGTTTTACGAGCAGGAAATGTTGGATCGCTTCTGACGGATTGTTTCTTGCAAGAAGCACGAGGCCCAAGTTGTAATTCCCGTCGGAGTTGGAGGGCTCGATGCGGAGAGTGTCGCGAAATTCCTTCTCGGCGGAGCCGAGTTTTTCTTGAGCGATGTAGATGTTCCCGAGGTTGATGCGGGTCCTTACGGAATTTGGGTTTAGCCTCAGCGCATGCTGGAAAGCGTCCAGCGCATTCTCATAGTCCTTTTGGCCGGTGTAGAGGATGCCCAGCATGTTGTAGCCTTCGACGCTCTTCGGATTTTGCTGAAGCTGTTCCTGGATTTTTTGCTTGGCTTCCTCTACGCGGCCCTCCTTAAGAAGTTCCTGCGCTTCCTCGAAGCGCGGATCGATGGCTGCTGCGGGACGAGAAGTATTCTTCTTAACCGGCGCTTGCTGCCCCGAAGAAGCGTTAGCGTAAAGAAGAATTACAGCGAGCGCCAAAACATAGGTCACCAGGCGGTTTTTTTGCAGGCGCGAATTTCGAACGCAGTTCATCGCTTCGGGCATTTCCGCAGCAAAACCTTTCTAGAGCTGATGATGTGTTCTCAATTTAGCATCTCCAAAGCCTGCCGAGCCAATTTGTGCTGCGGCTGAAGCTTTAATAATGCGAGTAAGGTCTCTCTCGCCTTTTCTTTTTCCTGATGAAGCATATAGACGCGGGCCAGGTTGAGATAAGCCTGATCATAGTTTGGCGCGACAGCGATGCACGCTTTGAACTTTTCTTCAGCTTCCGAAGCTCGATTCTGGCGAGTCAATAAAATTCCCAAATTGTTCAGCGCTTCGGGATAGTTCGGGCGCAGGCGAACGGCTTTTTCCAAAAGTTCCCTTGCGTCTGAAAAATTCTCCTGCCGAGCGAAGAGCATGCCAAGACTGTAGTTGGATTCGGGATTCTCAGGTTCGAGTCGCAGCGCGCGGCGGAACAGTTGCAGGGCGTCATCTGAAATTCCCTGCCTTCGGTAAAGATTCCCGAGATTTAGAAGAGCGGTGACATAGTCCGGGCGTATGGAGAGAGCGCGTTTGAAATCACGGATGGCTTCGTCTTGCCGGCCATCTTGCGCCGCGACCATAGCCAAATTGTTCCATGCTTCGGGATATTCCGGACGAAGCTTGACGGTTCGTTCGAGATAGATCCTCGCGTCTGCGAGCGAATTCTTTCGAAGATAGAGTGTGCCGAGGTTGTAATACGCTTCGGGGTCAGTGGGCTTGGCGACAACGACCTGCTTGAAGGACGCGGCTGCCTGGTCGAGATAGCCACGCTGAAAAAGCGCGACTCCATATGTGAAGTCATTGCGCCGGAAGCGACCTTGATGGAGCGTTCCGGGAAAAGGTAGAGCTTTCTGAAGCCGTTCCTGGTCATTCTGCGGAACCGCGCTCAAGTCTTCCTTTAGCTTCTTTGTTTCCAGCAAACCTTGATAGACCTTGAGAATCATGCCGCTATTATCGATGAGAAACGACGTAGGGACTCTCAAATCCCTGCGGCGGTCGAAAAGATAGCGATAGAGAATGTTGTAGATGCCCGCGACCTCAGAGGTTGCAAAAAGTACGGGAAATGAGAAGCGTTCTCTTGCTGCGAATGAGTGAGCGGCTGGCGCGTCAGCTGGCTCGTCAACATTTATGGCAACGATGTGGAGAACATCCGAATCGAGGTGAGACGGGCTTTGTTGGAAGTGCTGCAACTGCCGGGTGCTCTCCGGGGAGGCGATGGCCCAAAAACACAGCAGCGAATATGCGCCTCGAAGCGAATCAAAAGTCCGCAGGCTGCCTGCGATATCGGGCAGAGAAAATTCGGGGGCGCGCAGGGGCTCAATGAGCCATGTGTCGACGGAGGACGGAAGCGGGTCGAGCTTCAGAGGCTCGACAGAGCGCGCAAATGCGGGTGGCGAAACCGAGAAGGGCTTCGCCGAGAATTGTTGCGAGCCTTCTTCCAGTGCGATGCGGTGATTGGCCGGGAGATTCTCGAAAGTTTGAGTAAGTCCGTTTGGCCAGCGGATCGTGGCGGTAACCGGTCCCTGCGATTTCCGAAGTCCGAAGAAAAGCTCCTTGGCGTGCTGCGAGAGAAATCCGGAACCGCACTGAAGGTATTTTGTCTGGCGAAGTGTTCCCGATTGAACGGTGACGGCTGCACCGATCGCGTCACGATTACTCTTTGTGCCGCGCAAGCGGAAGGCGATCGAGTCTCCAATTTCGTTCATGACGTTGTGAAGGATGCGGAGTTGCGGAGCATTGCGATTTTTGAGGATCACTTCAAGCCGGCCATCCTGGTCCAAGTCGGCGAGTGCGAAAGAGCGGCTGTCGTCCAGAAAGTCGAGGCCGGAAACGCCGGAGATGTCGGAGAAGGTCCCATCATCATTATTGCGATAGAGAACGTTCCGTTCGTATCCGTTCCACGTACGGTCAGAGCGGATGAGTTCGTTGATGGCGTTCCAGCCGCGCTCGTAAGGCAGGGACGGGAGAGCATTTTCTGGGGACCTGGCAACTACCTGGCGCCAAAAAAAGCTCGAGAGATCCTGTACGTCAGGACCGGAAATGTAGCCATTGGTTATGTAGAGGTCTGAGAAGCCATCGTGATCGAAATCCCATGCATCGGACGACCAAGCCCAGCGGCCCATTTCGACGCCTGCCGATTTACTGACATTTTCGAACCGTCCATTGCCCGTATTCTTGTAAAGCGAATTGCCTCGCGCATGCTGTTGATAGAGCGAGCGAATGTTCGGAGCTTCGTTTTCGTGAAATCGAGCCTGGCTCGAAATTCGTTGCCCGGCAGCGGACCACATGTTGGAAACGTAGATGTCCTGATGGCCGTTATTGTCGAAATCCGCCCAAGATACGCTCATGCCCGCGCCGATGTCGTTGACGCGAGCTTCTTCGGAGACCGCAGCGAAAGTTCCGTCGCCCTTGTTACGGTAGAGATTGCTACGGCCAAAATCGTTCGCCACGTAGAGATCAGGCCAGCCGTTTGAATCGCAGTCGCCCCAAGCGCATGCAAAGCTGAAGCGGTCGTTTTCTGCGTTGAGACCGGAAACTTCCGTGCGATCCAGAAAAGTTCCGTCGCCCTCATTATGAAGGAGGAAGTTTGGCGGTCCATTACGCGCGTCAAAGTAGGGCGAAGGATAGTGATATTGGTCCAGGCCCAAATAGTAGGTGTACAGGCAAAAATAGATATCGAGGCGGCCATCGCAATCATAATCGGCCACGGCGGCATGCGTGAATGTGCCTTCCGGCGGACGTGCAAACTGGAAGGCGCCTTGTTTTAAGGAAAATTTGCCGTTGCCCTGATTTAGAAAAAGCAGGGGCCCGCCCTCTGCAACCACCAAAAGATCTTGCAGGCCGATATTTCGGAAATCAGCGAAGAGTGCGCATGACGTGCCGTCGAGAACCCCCACTCCCGAATTTTCTGTGACGTCTTCGAAAGTACCATCGCCGCGATTGCGGTACAGACGATTGGGAAGGCCTGCAGGCTGGCAGATGTACAGATCGTCCAGGCCATCATTGTTGAAGTCACCCGCTGCCACGCCGTTGTTGCCATAGACGTCCAAGTTGCTCGCGCCATCGAGAACGGTACGCCAGTGATCCGCTCCTCGGAGCAACTGTTGCCGGTAGGATGGTATTTGGCCTAGCGTGCTCTGGGTCACATCGAGGAAGAGCGCGTTTTGTGCTCGGGCCAGCGTTTCTTCGGTCGGGCGCCATTTCCGGGCGCGCCAGCGCTCGGGCTCCAACTGAGCCCAAAGCGTTTCCCAGACGCCGATTCGCTCTTCGCGGCCCGCGCCGTCGGACATTCTCCCGGCAATGTCGTATCGGATTTGAGCTTCGACCGTTGGCGGATTGGTGGCTATCTGCCGGATTCGAACGATTTCAAATTGAGCGATATCGACTTGCTGAAAGCCGGCGAGATAGCGCCGCAACTCCTGAAGAAAACTGTCGCTGCCAACAATTGGTTTTGGTGTGAAGCGTCTTAGAAGAGTTTCGATCCCGTTCTCGAAGCGCTGCCGAACTTCGTCGCTTGAAGTAAACGTGTTCGCTGCAATCGAAGGATCGAGGAATTCGGTTATCGCGCCGAGAGCTGGCGGCGCGAGTTCGAGACTCTGGCTCCACGCGTCGAGATGGCGTTGAATTTCAAATGCATACTTTTCGGTGAGGAAGCCGTCCGCCCCAGGGGCTACCAGGGCAAGAACATCTTCCAGCGGAGATTGCGAGGGATAGTGCGGTTTTAGACGGAATTCGGCGAAAAGGAAGCTGGGGAAAAATGATTTTTCCGGACCCCGGCCAAGCATTTGCAAACACAACGGCGCGGGAAGGAAAGCGAGTGGCGCCCATCGCATTGAGCGAAAAAACGCGCGGCGTGAGACGAAGTTAGCTTCGTCCATAGAGCTCTTCATTCTCCGGTGGCTACTCCCGAGTCTTTCGACGAAAGAGGCTTGATGTTAGCACCTATCGTGAAGTCAGCAAAAGCCACTCGGCAGTCGTGAATGGAAACGATGACAGAGCTTACATCTCGATAGAGGTAAGGCGAGGATCGAAGCGCAAGTAGCGACGGCTGCGCAATGTGAGGGAACCCCGCGCGGAGGGCGGGGAATATCGCTAACTATAAGGGCGGAAATGCAAAAAGTTTATTGATCAAAGAAAAATCCTTGACATCGATAAAAAGGGCTGGTATCAAAGCAAGCACGGCATAGTAGTTTTGCACTAGGGGTGCTGTACAAAAAGTAATCGCTTACATCAATTTGAGTCGTGAGAACCTGAAGTTGTGAAAACGTTTGCTCCGCGGAGCAGCGATCAGCGCGTCCTGTCGCTGTAACGTTGAAGTTGGTCGAGGAATTTCGGAGCACGGGGATTGTCGGGGTTGCATTCTCGCTGCTCCTGGGTAGTGGTCGCTGGTGGAAGGCATTGAGGAGGATCAGGTTATGGAATGTAATACCGTTCGGATTTGGGGTGGACGGCTACTGCTGATTACTGCGGCTTGCCTTGGTTTTTTGATGTTGGATGCCCCTTCGTCGTTCGCGCAGATCGACGCAGGCGCGATTTTGGGAACGGTCTCCGATTCTTCCGGTGGCCGTATCAGTGGCGCTACCGTGACTTTGACGAACGAAGGCACGAACGCCTCTGTTTCGACGACTACCGGTGACGATGGCGGATACAAGTTTACGCCGGTAAAGATCGGAACCTACAAGGTCACCGTGACCATTCAAGGGTTTCAAACCACGACGCAACACGGCCTTGTCGTAAACGTGGGCGAGAACTTGGTCGCAGATTTCACATTGAAGCCTGGATCGGTGTCGGAAACCGTGGAAGTCACGACGAGCGCTCCGGTATTGCAATCCCAGGACGCCTCGGTTGGCCAGGTCATTGACTCGAAGAACGTCAACGATCTTCCACTGAATGGCCGCAACTTTACCTTCCTAGCACAGCTTGCTGCTGGCGTGAACACGCCGCAGGCCGATACCCGTGGCAACGCCGCAAGCGGCGCTTTTGCGGCGAATGGCAATCGTCCTGCGCAGAATAACTACCTCCTAGACGGAATCGACAACAATTCAGATACCGTAGACTTCTTAAACGGCACGAACTTCGTCGTATTGCCCCCTGTGGATGCCGTTCAAGAATTCAAGGTACAGACTAGCGGCTTCAGCGCGGAATATGGACGATCCGGAGCGGCTGTTCTGAACGCGACCATTAAGTCGGGCACGAATGAATTCCACGGCGCTGCATGGGAATTCTTGCGCAATGACAAATTTGATGCGGCCGATTTCTTCGAGAACGCGGGCGGAATCAAGAAGGGCGAATACCGACAGAACCAGTATGGAGTTTCGGGTGGCGGACCGGTCATCAAAAACAAAATATTTTTCTTCGGTGACTATGAGGGCCTGCGCCGCCGTCAGGGCACGGTGTTGACTGGAACTGTGCCGACGCTCGCGGAACGAAATAGTGGGTTTACTAACTTCTCCGACCTGCTTGGAAATGTCGGAAGCACTAGGACAGATGCCCTGGGCCGTACTTTCCAGGGAGGAACCATTTTTGATCCAGCGACTACCCGTCAAATTTCTCCCAAGGTATATGTGCGAGATCCATTTCCGGGCAATATTCTGCCTGCCGGGAGATTGGACGCAAATGCGATCGCGCTGTTAAATCTATTTCCACTGCCGACTTCAAGCGGCGTGACTTCTAACTTTGCCTCGACTCCCAAGTTGAAAGAAGATCGCAACGCGTTTGACGCTCGCATGGACATTAATTTCAGCCAAAACAACCAGCTATTCTTTCGCTTTAGCTATGTAGATGATCCGCAACTGATTCCTGGCATTTTTGGGGGAATCGCGGATGGTGGCGGCTTCCAGCAGGGGAACCAGACGGCCAATGCCCAGCAAAGCGCTCTCGGGTACACGCACACTTTCTCTCCGACTTTAATCAACGAAGTTCGTGCAGGTCTGAATTACCTGCACACAACGCGCGTGTCGCCGTCGGCGAACGATCTTAGCGACATTCCGAGCCAGTTCGGTATACTGGACATTCCTCAATTGTCAGAAAACGGCGGCTTGCCGGCGTTTGGCTTTGGTGGACTACAAACGTTGGGCAGCAATGCGTTTCTTCCGTCCGATGAAGTTTCGTCGACATTTCAACTCACCGATAACCTGACCAAGATTTATGGCAAGCACACCTTCAAGATGGGTTTCGAGTGGCAACACGTAAAATTCTCGACGTTGCAGCCGCCTTGGTCACGTGGTCAATTCAACTTCGACGGAGTGTATACAGATATTCCAAACCAGAGCAACAATACGACGGGTATCGCGCAGGCGTTGCTCATTCCCCAGGTATCGACGGTAGGCGGTGTTGATTATGTCGGTGGCCCAAATTCCGTTTTCGTTTCAAATATTTCATTGACCGACAACGGTAAAAACTATTACGGCGCGTACGTCAATGATGATTGGAAGGTTTCCAACAAGCTCACACTGAATTTGGGGCTTCGTTGGGATTACTTCCAGCCCGTTTACGAACATCACGGAAATCAAGCGAACTTTATTCCAACAGGCGCGCCCACCGGAGGGCCGGCGTATTTGATCCCCAGCGGGCCAAACTCTGGCAATCTTTCCAGTGGCTGCTCGACCTGCTTTACGGATTTGCTTGCAGCAGACGGAATCGCCCTGGTGACGGGAAAATATGGGAAGAGCCTCGCGGAGGGCCAAAAGAACAACTTCGCACCACGCTTTGGGGCGGCTTATCAAGTTAACCAGAAGCTCGTCGTGAGAGCCGGTTTTGGACTGTTCTACAACGGATTTGAGAACCGCGGATTCTCGCCGAACCTCGGGGAGAACTACCCGTTTCAGTTTAACTTCTCCTTCTTCAATCCATCAGGTGGGGCGCTTCCGATCAATAACTTTGCCGGATGCTCGACGGCGACTCCCGCCGGAGGCCCAACGTTCGAAACTGGTTTCAGTTGCACGCCACTCGATCCCCTTGCAGTCAACGCGAACGGATTGGCTCTTCGCGGAATTCAGTTCAAGTACATAACCCCTTACTCGATGAGTGGAAATCTCACGGTCCAGTATCAACTCACGCCGTCGATGTCGGTCCAGGCTGGCTACGTGACTTCTCTGGCTCGCCACTTGGAGGTATTCCCGGGCAACAACAACGTTACTTCTATCTTGCCATCCGGCACGGACGTTGCGGTTCAAGACAGTGCAACCAAGGTCGGCAATTGTCCGACGCTAAACTTCCCTGGTCATGCGTGCGTTCCATTCCCTCATTTTGGCAGGGGTAGCAGCCAAGCCGACACGGAAGGGAGCAGCTACTATCACGCGCTGCAGACGAAGGTGGAAAAGCAGTTCAAGGGTGGTTTGAGTTTCCTTGGGACGTACACTTGGTCCAAGGTAATGACGGACGCCAACGACTTGCTCAACGGGGGAAGCGTAGGCGTTAGCAATGGTATCAATGGCTATCGTGCGCCGGATGTTCCTGGTTTTGGAATCCAGGCCGATAAGCGTTTGGCACCATTTGATATCCGCAACGTCTTTCATTTTAGTGGCGCGTATGAGCTTCCGTTTGGAAAGGGCAGGCACTTCCTATCGCAATCCAGCGGACTCACGAATCAAATCGTCGGAGGATGGCAGACGCTTTGGATCGTCACGCTTCAGGGTGGACAACCCATCCAGCTCTCCTGCTCCTCGACAACCGCTGCCGGACTGGGCTGCGGAGCTCTTTTCGTGAAGGGCGAGCCGTTGAAGCTCGGTCTATACACTGACTCCAAAGGAAAACTGAACTGGTTTGGCAATCCGGCGGCGTTCACGCAGCCTTGCGTCCTAGGCTCGAGCCCGCCAGCGCCGGCAGGATGCGTGCCGTTGACCGGAAACGATGCCTTGGGCGGAGTAACCCAGGTGGCAGGACCTGGCTTCCATAAGCTGGACTTCTCACTCTTCAAGGACTTTCCCATTAAGGAGAGGTTCCGGTTGCAGTTCCGGACGGAGATTTTCAACATTTTCAACCACCCGAATTTCAATGCGCCTGGATTTGGCGGCAACGGCGTTGTTGCGATTTCGGGAGCGGCCAACTTTACCAACGCGAACTTTGGCGAAATCGGCTCGACCCGTGATGCGCCGAATGATCCGCGGCAAATTCAGTTTGCGCTCAAGTTCTACTACTAAAACAAAAACTACCACCCCGGCGGGGAGGGCTTCCTAAGAAGCTCCTCCCCGTTTTTTCTTGTCTTTCTTCCTGGTATCAGTTTTCTGGTATGCCGGTGCTAACATCGAACTACCGTGATGTCGCGCAGCGCTCGCAATCTGATCGTACTTTCCGCTCTGTTCGTGTGGTCCCCGCCGCTGCCGGCGCAGGGCACGCAGCCCCAGGAAAGAGACCGGCTCTTCCAATCTGCTGTCGCGCAATACGAAGCGGGTCACTACGCAGAAGCCATACCGCCGCTCGAAAAACTGCTGCGCGAAGTGCCGGAGAGTTTTGAAGTGCACGAACTTCTCGGTTTGGCTTACGCCGCGCAATCGCAGGACACGAAAGCGAATGAGCATCTTGCGAGGGCCGTTCGAATTAAGCCCGATTCGGTTGCGGCGCTTTCAAATCTTGCGGCAAGCTACGCGCGCCTGGGCAAGTTCAATCTTGCGATCGAGCAGTTCACAAAAGCAGCGGAGCTGGCGCCAACGAATTTCGATACCAACCACAATTTGGGAGAGGCGTACATCCACGCCGGCAATGTTGGCAAGGCCATTCCGTTTTTGGAGAGAGCGCAGCGCATCAATCCGGCCTCTTATGACAATGGCTACGATCTTTCGCTGGGCTACCTTGTGACAGGACGCCTGGCCGAAGCTCGTAGCTCATTACAGAGCTTGTTAAAACAGAAGGACACGGCGGAGCTACACAATCTTCTCGGCCAGATTGAAGAAAAAGACGGTCAGTTTGTCGCCGCCGCCACGCAGTTCGAAGCCGCGGCGCATATGGAGCCGAGCGAGGGCAATTTGTTCGATTGGGCAAGCGAACTGCTCCTTCATCGAACGCTTGACCCGGCGGTGCAGGTTTTTGAGCGAGCAACCGCGCGTTATCCCGATTCACCGCGGCTGATGGTGGGCCTGGGAATGGCGTACTACGCGCGCGGCAATTACGACGATGCGGTGAAAGCGTTCCTTCGCGGCGCGGATTTGAGCCCCGCGGATGAGCGTTGCTACAAATTTCTTGCGCGAGCCTACGATAGTTCGCCGAGCCAGGCTGCCGAAGTCATCGAACGGTTCCGGCGGTTCGCGGAGCTGAAGCCGAACAGCGGACAAGCGCTTTACTACTATGCGATGAGTTTGTGGAAAGGAAAGCGCGCGCAGGATCCGGACCTCGATTTGAGACAGATTGAGTCGCTTCTGAAGCGGGCGATTGCGGCGGACCCGGCACTTGCCGAAGCCCATCTGCAATTCGGCAATCTGAATTCCGATCAGGGCAGATTTGCCGAAGCGATTCCCGAATACCAGCGCGCGCTGGAGCTGGACTCCGATCTTGCTGACGCGCATTACCGGCTGGGCCAGGCCTACGTTCGCACCGGGCAAAAGGATCGCGCGCAGGAGGAGATTCGGGTCTATCAGCAGTTGCGCGAACGGCATTTGGCCGATCTGGACAAGCAAAGAGCGGAAATCCGGCAATTTGTGTACTCGTCAAAAGATGCTGCGGTCGGGAAACAATGAAGACAGCACGGTTTTCGGTTTGTAACAAGACGCAGACGCAGCAGCGAAGTCACACGCGAGAGAGTTTATGAACGAGAGCCTGCTGCTCCTTGACTTGGACATTTCGGCATCGTACCGTACGCGAAACGTGCAGGCCTGCGCATGAGCTCATCCTTTTCCATCAAGGCGCCGACACAATTGGACAAGCACTTTTTGCGGAAATCCGCCTCTCCATTGGAGCTCAGCCAAAATCTCTCCTGGAATCGTCGAGAATTTCTGCGCACCGCCGCCGGCGTCGCATTGGGCTCGACCTTGGTTTCAGGAAGATCGATAGCGCGCGCAGCGGTTCTTCCGAATGACAGGAAGGTCGTGGTCATCACTTTTGGTGGTGGCGCACGAGATCAGGAAACGTTCGCTCCCGAAGGGCAGGAGAACATCCCGCACCTGATGCGCGAGCTGATTCCGCAATCCACTTTTTTCACGCAAGTAGTGAACCGTGGAATTCTAGGGCACTACGTTGCCACGGCGAGTCTTGCAACCGGCGTCTACGAGTCGGTCAACAATTTCGCGTCACTTCCGCCTGAAAATCCAACCGTGTTCGAATACTTTCGCAAGGATTTAAGGCGGCCAGCATCCGATACCTTTGTGGTAGCTCCCAGCAATGGTTTCAACCGCATTGGCGAAAGCAGTCACCGTTCCTACGGTACCGGGTTAGGCGCGCAAGTGATTTTGCCCAAGCATTTGTTGACGGCCGCTTCCTCCGGAGGCCGGGATTACGAACACCTGCTCCGCGATAATTACGAAACTCCCCTCTACTCGCCGCAACTGAGCGGGAATGAATTCGAATTGCGGCAACTGGAAATGTTGTTGAAGCTTTCTGTCGACGAGTTCAAGAAACATGCCCTCACCCTTTCGAGTCCCGATGAATTGTCCGTGTACATCGCGCGGCAACTGATGCGCCAGAAGGCGCCCAGCCTTCTGTGGATCACCATGCATGACATTGATATCGCGCATGCCGGCGCGTATTCGTTGTACATCGACGGGATCCGGCGGACAGACCGCCTGTGTGCGGAAATCTGGAAAGCGATCCAAAGCGAGCCCGAATACGCGGGAAAGACAACGCTATTCATTCTTCCCGATTTCGGCCGAGACTCCGATGAGGACTCCGGCGGTAACGGCTTCCAGCATCACCGCACCGGCGACGCGCTCTCGCGCACCACATGGATGATGGCTCTTGGTCCCGGCATTCGCGAAGGTGTGGTTCACGATCGCGCCCTTGATTCGACCGATCTTGTACCAACGCTTGGAGCGAAATTGGGTTTTTCGACTGCGCTCGCGCGAGGCAAGCCCATACAGGAAGTTTTGTAACCTATGTTTCCGAGCGACCTCAAACAAGAGCACTTCCGGGATTATCCGCCGCTGGCGCGGAAGTTTGTGACGGCGAATCTTGCGGCGTTGCGCCGCTTGCCGCTGAGTTTTCTGCCCAGCCTTCTTCGCGAAGCCATCGAATACGATTTCAAATTTCCTGCCGAGCGCAAAGCCCTCGAAAAGGAAATTGCGAATGTGAACGCCTTGTCGCCTGAACAGTTCAAGGAGTGGTTCGGCGGCTTCGAACGGATTCGCCTTTCGCCGAAACTGGAACATTTTGATTGGATCAACTTGCCGGGCCAGTTCGTCGAACAACTTTCCGCTCACCTCTGGACAACGCACCAACTCGACGCATTCCGCAACGCCGCGACGGACTACGGAAACCGTCTGCATGCCGTGGCGCCTCCGGAGCCGCCCGCGATGCGAAGACTCGGCATTACCGTCGTGGGACAGGGAGCGAACTCGAGCGAAGGGCCACTGTTCAGAAAGCTGCGCCCGCACGGTGCCTATTTTACTCACGTCAATCCCGAGAATGGATTGCAGCAGCTGCTCGGCGGGGCGGCGGCGCGGGCCCAGGAGCATCCTGCTTCCTATGGCCACTGGTACATTGATGGAGGCCAGGAAGCCCCGTGCGAGGGTGCGCTCACGCGAGTTTCTTACCAAGCACTCGAGCCGGCGCGGACGGCGCTGTCTGCAAGGCTGCAGAAGGAGATCGAGAAGCCGGGAATGGGCCCCGAAACCCTTCGCACCCTGCTGGCCCAGCTGAGGCCTGCCGATCTTGGCCTGGACGATAGCGAGCCCGTTCTTACACGCTTCCGGCTCAAATTGCTTACCGAGGGGTCCGGAACGCAAATCTTTAGCACTACGTTCGCGCAATGGGCGGCCCGCGAAGCGTTGCGCCGTGCCCAGCCCTTGACATTGTTTGTGCGTTTTGCCCCAAGGCAGCGGCAACGGCCCATGAATGAGCTCCTGTACGGGAACCCTGCTTCGAGGGAGCTAGATCCTCTAGGCTCCCTCGTCGACGCGGACATGGGCGCCTATTACAACTGGCTGAATCAGCAGCGACTGTCGGGTGCGGCGCAGGCGTCTTTTCTCGTTTGGTACGAAGGCCACGGCGAGGCCCTGATTATCGGACCTTCGGTGCCGCGCGGCACGGTGTCCAACGACGCGACGGACTTCAAGGCGCTTTTAAGCTGGATTGCATGAGCTAAACGGAACGGGCTGCACGACAGGAGACGCGGCTCGAACACCTTCATCGAATCAGAGAGTTCTGGTTGAACCCCGCATCACAAGGTGAGTCGGAATCGTGTAGTCGACATCTTCCTCGTTTTCCCCTCGCATAAGTCTCTCGAGCGCCGCCAGAGCAGTGATCGCCAGTTGGGAACGCGAAAGTCGAATGGTTGTCAAAGGTGGTTGCGTTAGGTGGGCAAAAGAGATGTCGTCAAATCCGATGAGGGAGATGTCTCGCGGTACTTGCAACCCCGCATCATGGATTGTGCCGAGCGCACCGATTGCCGTCATGTCGTTCGAGGTCATGACCGCGGTCGGAGGTTCGGCAAGCCGTAAGAGATTCCGCATCGCAAAGACGCCACCTTCGATGCGGTGGTCCCCTTTTTCAATCATTTCGTTTTCAACTTTGATTCCACGGGCTTTCATGCCGGAAACGAAGGCATCCAAGCGCCGTTGCGCCGATTGGAGATTTAACGGCCCCGAGATAAACGCGATTTTTCGGTGGTTGAGGGAGAACAGATGTTGCAGCCCTTCCTGAATCCCTTGCTCGTAATCAATATTAATATTCGCGCTGAGCGGACTGTTTTTGCCGGTGTCCATGAACACGGTGGGAATATTTCGTCGTGTCAGCTCGATCAACAATGCCGGATCGGCCTCCGAGGTCATGATTGCCGTGCCATCTACTTTGCGCTCGACCATCCTGCGGATGCACTCCGCCATGCGTCTGGGCTTGTAGTCGGTGTTTGCGATGATGACTTCCAGACCCTTTTGCACGGCCTGGTCTTCGAAATGTTTCACGAGTTCAGGGAAAAAAGGATTCGTGATGTCCGAGATAATAAGTCCGAGCATGCGGCTGCGACCCGAGACGAGAGTGCGGGCATGCGTGTTGGGGTAAAAATTCAGTTCCTTGATGGCTTTCCGGACCCGTTCTGCGGTGCGCGCACTGACCTTGTCCGAACCATTGATCGTCCGTGACACCGTGGCGGTAGAGACTTTGGCGTGTTTCGCAACTTCCTTGATGTTCATTGGTTTATAACTGCACATTCTAGCAGTAAAATCCGCAGGCAATTCGAGACCAGCTATTCCTGGAGATTGGGAAGTTTCATGTCCTGGATCTCCTGGCCCGACGAAGTCGGAAAGAGATAGTGAACCTGCTCTTCGCTTTCGGTTTCGCCGCGTGGATTCGTCAGAAACAGGCGCAGGGTCAGCCGCAGTTGAGAACTATCCGCGGTCCAATTTCCCTCAAGTTTTTGCTCGTGGTCCAAATCCGCCAGCGGAAAATTGCCTTCGTGCAGGAGGCGATTTGTTCCGTCCCTCAATTCCCAACGGAGGTTGTATCCTCGCAAAGGATACGAGGGTAATTCCTCGAGGTTGTGTCGGCCGATGTTCACTTCGAATCCAACCGCCTCGTACCACTTGCCGTACTTCCACTGCGCCTTGAGAGCTGCCGGTGCTGTCCTGTGCTGCCAGGCATAGAAGGATGGTCTTCGCTGCCTGTTTTCATCCACCACGCCGTGGTCCACATAACCCGCCGAGTAGCCCGGAAATAGATTTCGGTGCGATTTGTAATCCTGATAGCACCAGAAAATGGCTCCAGCGATCCAATCGTACTTTTGAAAAGCATTCAGCTGATGTTCGAGCGTGTGCACCCGCAGCTTGTCGGCTTCGACGGAGTCGGTCGCAAATACTCCAGGAGTTCCAAACTCTGAGACGATGAACATCTTCTCGGGATACTGGCGACCGGCCCGATCGAGCATGGGGATCAATCCTTCTTCCGGACCGTTCCACGCGCCGTAGTACTCGTTCATCATGATAAAGTCCGCGTCGTTCGCGGCCTCCTTGGCGGGATCAGCGCCATAGGCGATGTCATTGTCCGCGAACGTGACGAAGCGACCCGGATCAAGCTGGTTTACCCATTCCTTTATCGTGTGGAAGTAGGCGCGACCGCCTGGCGTGCTCATATCGCTTTCGTTGCTGACACTCCAGGCAAAAATACTCGGGTGATTGCCCGCTTGTTCGATCATTTCCTGGATCATTTGCTTCGCAAGCGCGATGACTTGTGGATTCAGAAGCTGCTCTTCGGAAAATTGCCACAAGGGAATTTCGGGAATGAGGAGGATTCCGTGCTGATCGGCGTAGTCGAAGACTTTCTCGTGCTGCGGATAGTGGACTGGCCTTGTGAGCGTGGTGTGCAGCAGTTTCAGATCGTCATAGTCGCGCTTGATTGTGCCGCTCGTTTCAGCCAGCCCCTCCCAGGGAGACTCTTCGTGGCGGGTCATGCCGGAAAGCCGCACGCGGTCCCCGTTCAACAAAAGATGCCTGTTATTGATCTCGACTTTCCTGTTTCCAAACGTGTCTTTCCTTTGGTCCACAGTCTTTCCAGCCTCAGCCACGTTCACGCTGATGGAGTACAAATTAGCGTGATCGAGATCCCATAACAGAGGTTTTTCGATGGCCAGTTCAAAATCGACGCTCTTTTTGCTGCCTGCCGGGACCGCAATATTTTGCGTTTTGCTTCCACCGAACGCGCCGCTGGGTGTGTAGATTCGCGCGGTCACCGCGAGCTTCGCTTCTTTGCCCTGCTTGTTTTCGACATATACCGTATCGCGCACCTGTGCGGCATCTTTGCCGGCGTCCGATCGGATTTGCTGGCGTCGAATGACGATTCCTTCGCTCTCGCTCAGCCAAACGTCACGGACAATTCCACCGTAGTGCCACCAGTCATACCAAATGTTCTTCGAGGACTTCAGCTTCATCGCCAGGCCGGGGATAGTCGTCAACGTGGGCCGGTTATCCAGCTCGACTGCGATCAAGTTCTCGCCTGGCCTTACCAGTTTCGTGATGTCAAAAAAATATTCGGTGTGGCCGCCGTCGTGGCTTCCGGCCTCAACTCCATTGATCCAGACTCGCGAATGGTAAAATGTCGCACCAAAATGCAGCTCCAGTTGCTGCACTGGGCGCCGCGATGGCAATTCGAAGGTGCGAAAATACCACGCAATTCCTTCATAGTCGTCGTATTTGCCGATATTCCAGGTATGAGGAACAGACACCTGCTCGGTACCTTCCGGCACTGTTTTGCTCCACACCGCTTTTTCGCCCTCGGATTTCGCGTCAATCCGGAACAGCCAGGAACCATTCAGATCGACTTTGGAACCTGCCGCCGCTAAGGCCGGCAAAGCTAAAGCGAGGCAAGCCGCGATTATGGGCAGGCGCAACGAGCGGCCTGGGTGCCAGCAATTCATGTGTATCTCCGGAGATGCACCAGGAAAATGTAAACGCTATCATAGTCTGGCGTTCGAGCAAAGTCCGTGACTTTGGCGAACCTGGGGAAGGCAGACAACCAGTGCAAATTGATGCCCACCAGCACTTTTGGGTTTATGACCAACGAGATTACGACTGGATTGACGAGTCGATGGGGGCCATTCGCCGAAACTTTCTGCCTGCCGACCTTAAGCCGTTATTGGAGAAAAACGGATTTGAGGGCAGTGTCCTCGTTCAGGCCCGGCAGACACTCGATGAGACGCGCTGGCTGCTGGAGCTGGCCGAAGCCAATCCTTTCCTTCTCGGAGTGGTGGGCTGGGTCGATTTACGCTCGTCTCGATTACGCATGGCACTGGAATCCTTCGCGGAGAAGCGCAAGCTCGTCGGAGTTCGCCACGTTGTACAGAGCGAGCCGGACAACTTCCTGCTACAACCAGATTTCTTGCGCGGGATTTCCATGCTCGAAGAATTCGACCTTGCATACGACATTCTGATCCACACCAGGCATCTGCCGGTGGCAGTAAAATTCGTTGAGCGATTTCCGCGGCAGCGTTTTGTCCTGGACCATTTGGCGAAGCCGCCAATCAAGAGCGGAGTGGTAGACGTCTGGGCGGCCGGACTCCGCGAACTCGCCGCATTTCCGAACGTCTTCGCCAAAGTGTCAGGTTTGGTCACCGAAGCAGACTGCCAGGCGTGGACGCCCGAAGATTTCCGGCCTTACCTTGACGTCGCTTTCGAATGCTTTGGACCCAGCCGATTGATGATCGGCTCAGACTGGCCCGTGTGCACGGTAGCGGCTTCCTACGAGCGAACCGTAGATCTTGTGAAGGATTATCTAAACGCGTATTCGTCGGAAGAACGCGCGGCGGTACTTGGGGGCAACGCCGCGAAGTTCTGGCGATTCAAGTCACGATAAGGGATGCTGAGAACGCTCCCGATGTTCTACAATGCCCGTGGAAAAATCGCCTTACGCCGGCCTATGCTTGCGGCAAGGAAAAAACTCAGTTGGTTCTCATGTCGAATAAGGTGCTCAAACTCGATCCGAAAGACAACGTGCTGATCGCGCTGGCCGATCTGCGAAAAGGCGATCAAATCTCGTTTGCTGGTCAGATCTATGCGTTAGAAGAAGACGTCCGCGCAAAACACAAGTTCGCCACCGAGGACCTTGCGACTGGTGCAAATGTAAGAATGTACGGCGTGATCGTGGGAAAGACGGTTGAACCGATCGTCCGTGGCGGACTCCTTACCACGCGGAACATTCATCATCAGACAGACGCATTTCAGCCGGGAACTGGCGAATTCCACTGGACGCCGCCGGACGTCTCACGATGGCGACGGAGGGAGTTCTTCGGATACCCGCGAGCTGATGGGCAAGTTGGCACGCGAAATTATTGGGTCGTGGTGCCACTGGTCTTTTGCGAGAACCGGAACATCGCTGTGTTGAAGCAGGCGTTTGAAGAGGAGTTGGGTTTTGCTGCGCCACAGCTTTATCGGCGTCAGGTGGCGGAACTGGCTCGGCTTTTTGAGGCCGGCAGGACTGAAGAAATTAAGGCTCACGCCTGGCAGGCTGACACTGCAAATCCGCAACGTTCCCGAATTTTCAAAAATGTGGACGGGATCCGATTCCTGCTGCATGAAGGCGGCTGCGGCGGAACACGTGAGGACTCGAACAATCTCTGTGGACTGATTGCAGGCTACATCAATCATCCCAATGTGGCAGGAGCAACCGTGCTCAGCCTGGGCTGCCAACATGCACAGGTCGGCATTTTGCGGCGCGAGTTGCTCCAGAGAAATCCGAATTTCGATAAGCCCCTGGTGATTGTGGAACAGCAGCAGAGCGGCACCGAGGCGGCGATGCTGACGGAGGCGATTCAGGACACCTTCCTCGGCCTGATGAAAGCCAATGAGTGCCGGCGCACAAGCGCCCCTCTTTCAAGCCTATGCCTGGGCTTGAAGTGCGGAGGCTCCGATGGCTTTTCCGGTCTGTCTGCGAACCCGGCGATTGGCCACACGTCCGACCTTCTTGCGGCGCTTGGCGGGAGGACCATCCTTTCTGAATTTCCGGAATTATGCGGCGTCGAACAAGAACTCATCAACCGGAGCACACGCAGGGAAGTCGCCGACCGATTTATTCATTTGATGAAGAGTTACAACGCGCGAGCCAAGGCCGTGGGGTCTGGTTTTGAAATGAATCCAAGCCCGGGCAACATGCGCGACGGATTGTTGACTGATGCGATGAAATCTGCGGGCGCGGCGAAAAAAGGCGGCAATTCTCCGGTGACAGCGGTTCTGGATTATCCGGAGTATGCGACCCAACCAGGACTGAATTTGCAATGCACGCCGGGGAACGACGTGGAATGCGTTACGGCCCAAGTCGGTGCGGGAGCAAGTGTGGTGTTGTTTACCACGGGGCTGGGAACACCCACAGGAAATCCCATTGCGCCGGTGGTAAAGCTGTCCACGAATTCGGCGCTCGCACAACGCATGGCGGATATCATCGACATCGATACCGGCGGAATTGTTTCCGGAGAGAAAACGATCGAGCAGATGGGCGAAGAAGTTCTCGACTTCGTGATCCAGGTGGCGGGCGGAGAAATTCGCACGAAGGCGGAAGGCAAAGGTCAGGAAGATTTTATTCCCTGGAAGCGAGGTATTTCCCTCTGAACACCACGGGCAGTGATGCGAAGAATTTTCGGCTGGATGGCAAGGTGGCCGTAGTCACGGGCGCCGGGAGCGGCATCGGACAGGCGATCGCCCGGCGCTTCGCGGCCAACGGAGCGGCGGTTCGAATCATCGATATCAATTCGAGTCATGCGGAATCCACGGCAAAACTGGTCGCAGACTCTGGCGGCGAGTCGGCAGTTCATATTTGTGATGTTACCGACCAGCGGCAAGTCCGCGAAACATTCGAGAAAATCTTTGCCGAGTCGCGGATAGACATCCTCGTGAACAACGCGGGCATTTCGCATATAGGCACGGTAGAAACGACGACGGAGGAAGATTTCGACCGGGTATTTCGTATAAATGTGAAGGGCATATACCACGGCATCCACGCTTCGATTGGCCATATGAAGGCGAACGGCGGCGGCGTAATTCTCAACATGGCTTCTATCGCGGGGTCCGCGGCGCTTGCTGACCGCTTCGCCTACTCGATGAGCAAGGGTGCGGTCATCGCCATGACGCTTTCCGTGGCGAAGGACTACCTCCAACATAACATTCGCTGCAATTGTATTTCGCCGGCCAGGGTGCACACGCCGTTTGTCGATGACTACCTTCGCAAGAACTATCCTGGACGCGAGAAAGAGATGTACGACAAACTGGCCAAGTCTCAACCGATCGGACGAATGGGCAGGCCAGAGGAAGTAGCTTGGCTGGCACTTTATCTGTGTTCCGATGAAGCGTCCTTCATCACCGGAGTCGACTACCCGCTCGATGGTGGCTTCTTCAATTTGCGTGGCTGATCTATGGACCTGCGCCTCAAAGAAAAAGTCATTCTAGTCACTGGAGGCGCGAAAGGAATTGGCGCCGCGATTGTACGTGCTGCCGCGGCCGAAGGCGCTATTCCCGTTTTTCTGGATCGCGATGCCGAAGCGGGGCTGCAATTGCAGACCGCCTTGCAAAGTTCCGGTATGAAGGGCGAATTCGTCGCCGGGGAGATCACGGCTCCACAAACCTGCGGCAAAACTGTGGAATACGCGCTGCAGAAATTCGGCCGGCTCGACGCTCTGGTCAACAACGTGGGCGCCAACGACAATGTGGGACTCGAGCGTGGCACCCCAGAAAAGTTCGTCGCATCGCTTGAGCTAAATTTGGTGCACTACTACGCGATGGCACATTATGCTTTGCCTGCTCTCAAGGAGTCGCGAGGAGCGATTGTGAATATCAGTTCGAAGACTGCGGTGACCGGACAGGGAGGAACGTCCGGCTACGTGGCGGCCAAAGCGGCGATTCTGGGACTCACGCGTGAATGGGCCGCGGAGTTACTCGCAACGGGAATTCGTGTAAACGCAGTAGTGCCTGCGGAAGTGATGACTCCTCTTTACCAACAGTGGGTTTCTGGATTCCCAAATCCGGAAGAGAAACTGGCGAAGATCGTTTCGAAAATTCCTCTGGGAAAGCGCATGACAAAGCCGGAAGAGATTGCGGACATGGCGGTGTTCCTGATTTCGGAAAGAGCCAGCCACATCACCGGACAGCACGTATTCGTGGATGCGGGTTATACCCATCTGGATCGAGCGCTGACGTAACGGAGACGGTCGATGACAATTTCCGCAGGCACGGCAGTGAGCGACGTGCGATCCGCTCCCATCACCGAACGACGTTTTTTTGTGCCTTTTGTTCTCATCACCAGCCTGTTTTTTCTTTGGGCTTTCGGCGTAAATCTCAACGACATTCTGATTCCGCACTTGAAGAACGTTTTCGGTCTCAGCGATTTTCAGTCTTCTTTTATCCAGGTGGCATTTTTCGGAGGATATTTCCTGGCCGCCTTCCCCGCCGGTTGGGCGATGGAAAAAATCGGTTACAAGAAAGGAATTCTCGCAGGCCTGTTTCTTTGCGCTGCGGGTGCCATACTCTTTCTTCCGGCATCTTCTTCGCGAGCTTATGGATTCTTCCTTTTTGCCCTGTTTGTGATGGCTTGCGGTCAGAGCTTTCTGGAAGTTGCGGCGAATCCTTACGTAACGATTCTCGGTCCCCCTCTAAGTGCGGAGCGCCGGCTGAATTTTGCGCAGTCATTCAACGCTGTCGGCGCGATGCTTTCTCCGATCCTCGGCCGGGCATTTATTTTCACCGGCATCGAGTATGCACCGGCACAAATTGCAGCAATGAGTTCGACGCAATTACAGGCCTACCGGGCGACGGAAGCGAGCACGGTGAAAGGCCCGTATCTCGTGATCGCCGGAATTTTTGTCCTAGTCGCTATTCTTATCCAGCTGACTCACCTGCCGGACGTGCAAGAGCCGGCTGCGGAAGCCGGGGCTGGGCGCGTAGGAAAGGATTCGGAGGGCGTATTTTCGCATCCACACCTTCTAAAAGGAGTCGTCGCTCAGTTTTTTTATGTCGGAGCGCAGGTCGGCGTGGCGAGTTTTGTCATTCGCTATGCACAGTTTGCCGTTCACGGAACGTCCGCGAAAACAGCAGCGCTGTATTTATTGCTGCATCAGACCGGATTCATGGCTGGG
>Ga0207646_10001979_pt1 | contig 24592 bp, 22 predicted proteins | sample KBSK5502metaG_FD_184343 | JGI IMG/M metagenome (GOLD analysis project Ga0207646, IMG submission 184343) | Corn, switchgrass and miscanthus rhizosphere microbial communities from Kellogg Biological Station, Michigan, USA - KBS K5-50-2 metaG... | ecosystem: Host-associated > Plants > Roots >...
GTATTACCGCTACTCGGGCACGATGTATTACATGTTTAGCGGTCCGGATTTTCTCTACGCCTACGCATTTTTTCCGCACGCGAACACTTACATTCTCGCCGGTCTCGAACCGGTCGGACAAGTCCCGGATCTTTCGCGGATGAACGCCGACACGTTGAACGCGAATCTCGGCGCGTTACGCAATTCGATGAGCACGTTGCTGATTACGCATTATTTCGTGACCGAGGAAATGAAATCCGAGCTCGGGCATGGCAGCGTCGGCGGCACGCTGCCGATCATTTATGTTTTTCTGGCGCGGCTCGGTTGCACTGTGATCGACACGACTTACATCCGCAATCCTGCCGAAGGCGTGAAGATCACTTTCAATCACGGCGGCGGTCCGCAAACTTTATATTATTTCAAGACCGATCTCTCCGGAGGCGGCAGTTCTTTCTTGCGTTGGTGCGGCTCGCACGGAACTGGCGTGAGTTTGATCAAAGCCGCGTCGTATCTCATGCACAACGAAGGTTTTTCCGGCGTCCGGAATTTTTTGCTCGAGCAGAGCGCGTTCATTGTTCAGGACGATTCGGGAATTCCTGTGCGCTCGTTCGGCAAAAACTGGCAGCTCGAATTCTACGGTCGCTTCATTCCTCACGGCGAAAAATTCGGAAAGTACGATCAGCAAGCGCTGGCCGAGATTTATCATCGAAGTCCACCGCCGCCCGAGCTCGGGTTTGCTTTCGGTTATTGGTGGCAGGCCGAGCGCGGCCTTCTCATGCTCGCCCGCCGGAAATGACCGCGGAGCCTACGGGGCTCGAACCCGCAACCTCCGCCGTGACAGGGCGGCGCTCTAACCAATTGAGCTAAGGCTCCTCGCGAAACGCGAACTGTAGCGGCGGCAACGTCACTTGCATCCAAAATTTTCGCAACCGCGATACAACGGCACTGGTTGAATATTTTGTGCGCTTCTGGCGTCGAACTCCGAAATGTTTCGCCCGCCGCGGCGGGCAGGCTGAGCAGACGTTGCGAAGATTTGACGACAAAGTTATAATCGTAATCGAATCGGGCATGGACTGGGTTTTACGATGAGCGACGAGCGCAGCAGTGAATTCGAGAGCTTCGACGAGCCCGAGGCGAATCTCCCCTTGCTCGCTAAACTCGATCGCGTGATTGCTTCACTCCCGCCGGGCGATCCCATTCGCCGCGATCTTCTCGATCTCCGGCCGCACGTTTCCGATCAATCGCAAATGATCGGCGAAGCGCGGCAGATGATCGAGAAACTCGAAGAGGTCATTAAGAAAGTAACTTCACCGGCGAATCGCATCGGCACTTTTCTCGGCGCGACCTCCAAAGACACCGCGCACATCGTCGTTGGCGGCGCGGATTATTATTGCAATGTCGATCCGCGGATCCCGTTGGCGAAACTAAAAAAGGGCACGCGCGTGTTGGTAAACGAAGCGTTCGTCATCGTCGGTGATCTTGGTTTCGAAACAGCCGGCCCGGTGACGAAAGTGACGGAAGTCATCGGGAAAGATCGACTGCGTGTCGGTTCCGAGCACGGAACGCAGTCGATGGTGCTGCAGCGCTCGTCGGAGCTTTCCGGCTCAGCGCTCAAATCCGGCGACGAAGTGCGCGTTGATTCGAATTACCGGATGGCGCTCGAGATGCTTTCGAGCACGAAATCGGACGAGCATTATCTCGATGTCGTTCCAGAGTTGCCGTGGGAAAAAGTCGGCGGCCAGGAAGAAGCGCTTCAGGCGATCAAGGACGCAATCGAACTTCCGCTGTTACATGTCGATCTTTTCAAAAAATTTCAGCACGCGACGCCAAAGGGATTCTTGCTTTATGGTCCGCCCGGCTGCGGTAAGACGCTCATCGGCAAGGCGACCGCTTACAATTTGACCAAGCAGCTCCGTGAAAAAACCGGCGCGCCAATGAAAGAATATTTCATGCACGTGAAAGGGCCGGAGATTTTGAACATGTGGGTGGGTGAGTCGGAGCGAATGGTGAGGGAAATTTTCGCGACGGCGCGCGAAAAACGCCGCGACGGTTTCATGCCGTTTCTTTTCATCGATGAAGCGGAATCGATTCTCGGAACGCGCCGCGCTTCGCGCTATTCCAACATTCTTTCCACACTTGTGCCGATGTTTTGCTCGGAAATGGATGGCATCGATTCGTTGAACGACGTCGTGATCATTCTCGCTTCGAATCGGGCCGACTTAATCGATCCCGCGATTCTGCGGCCTGGACGCATCGATCGAAAAATCAAAGTGAACCGTCCGAACAAGGAAGGCGCGCGAGACGTTTACCGGATTTACCTGACGCCGGATCTTCCCTATGACGGCGTCCTCGCGAAAGAGGCCGAGAACCTTGGCGCCGCGGTCGACAAATTGATCGAGCGATTTGTCGATTGGCAATTTACGCGCCGCGAGGAAAACAAATTCCTCGAAGTCACGCTTCGGAGTGGCCGCAAAGAAATTCTTTATCGGAGCGATCTCATTAGCGGCGCGATCATCGCCTCCATCGTTGAGCGCGCGAAAGCGATGGCGATCAAGCGCGCGATCGCGACCCAGCAGGAGGAGGGGATCCGCGAAATGGATTTGCAGCTCGCGTTCAACGCCGAATATATCGAGAACGATATCTTTCCGACGACTGACATCACGGAAGATTGGCTGAAGCTGATCGATTACGATCCGGAGAACGTCGTCAAGATCGCGCCGGTCAAGCCGATTCGTGATTCTGCTACGGCGCCAAGTTCAGGGGTCATTTAAATTCTGCCGGACCGCATGAACCGCGTCTTTGGTCTCGAGACGGAATACGGCATCACCGTCAACGGCGCAGAGAGTGTCGATGTTGTCGCCGAGTCGATCGAGCTCGTCCGCCGCTACACCGATCACGGCGCGCACATGAAATGGGATTACGAGTTGGAGGATCCGCATCAGGATGCGCGCGGATTTCGCGCCCGCGAGCTGATGCAGGACACAGATGAGTCAGCGTATTACGAGATCGACAAAAATCGGCCCCTCAGCTTCGAGGAAATTAAGAGCGACCTCGTACTTTCAAACGGCGCGCGTTTCTACAACGACCACGCGCATCCGGAATATTCCACGCCGGAATGCACCACGCTTCGGCAGATCGTCACTCAGGACAAAGCGGGGGAGCGCATTCTCGCGGAATGCGCGCGCCGCAGGAATCTGAAATTACCGAACGGTCAGGAAGTTCGCCTTTACAAAAACAACACCGACTTCTTCGGTCACAGTTACGGCTGCCACGATAACTATCTCATGAAGCGCGACGTTCCGTGGGACAAGATCGTCGGCGCGATTTTGCCTTTCTTGATCACGCGACAAATTTTTGCCGGCGCCGGCAAGATGGGCGTGGAAGGCGAAAGCACTTCGGGTCAGCCGAGCATTTTTCAAATCTCCCAGCGCGCGGATTTTTTCAGCGTCGTCGTCAGCATCGACACGATGAATCGGCGGCCGCTCATCAACACGCGCGACGAACCACACGTGGACGCGAGCCGCTATCGCCGGTTTCACGTCATTCTCGGCGACTCCAACATGAGCGAATGGGCCACCGTGATGAAAATCGGGACGACCGCGCTCGTTCTCGATCTCATTGAGCGCGGCCAAGCGCCGCAGCTCGAGATCGCGCAACCGGTCGACGCCAACAAATCGATCAGCCGCGACCAAAATTACGACTGGATCATCGAACTGAAGGACGGCCGCAAGATTTCCGCGATTGAAGTGCAGCGAATTTATTTACGCGCGGCTTCCAAGGTCGAACAAGAGTCGCCGGAGAAAGATCGACAATGGATTTTGCAGGAATGGGAGAACGTTCTCAACGATCTCGAGCGCGACGTGATGACGACGCGCGACCGCGTCGATTGGGCGGCCAAGAAATTTTTGCTCAATGCCTTGCAGGAAGAAGAAAAACTTTCCTGGAACGATCCCTGGCTGCAATCGATCGATCTCGAATATCACAATGTCGATCTTGAATCCGGTTTGTATTACGAGCTCGCGCGGCAGGGATCGATCCGGCGGCTCGCGAAAGAGGAAGAGATCAAAACCGCGATCTTCACGCCGCCGGAAACCACTCGGGCATTTTTCCGCGGACGCTCTGTTGCGCGATTCAACGATCAGATCGCCTCGATTCAATGGGACGAACTCGTCTTTGCCAACGGCGCGCTCTCGCGCCGCATCGGTCTTCCCGAAGCATTCGCCGACGCGCGTCTCGAAGCGCTCAATCAAGCCGCGCGCAACGGCAAAGATTTCTCCGAATTCATCCGCGCCGTCAGCGCGATTGATTGAGTTTTCTCGGCTAAGCTCGCTTCCCGGGCCGAGGCAATGCAGGCCAGAGTCGAGCGTCGCCTGGCGTTAAAATTTAATTGAACAAAATAGTTGACTGGTCGGTCTAGTTAGTTTAAATGGTGGCTATGCCCAGAGTGAGTGACATGAAAAAGCGCCTGACCGATGCGGCGCTGGACCTGATGTGGGAAAACAGCTACGGCACCACTTCCGTCGATGCGATCTGTGAGAGAGCCGGCGCGAAAAAGGGGAGCTTTTATTATTTCTTCAAGTCGAAGTCCGAACTCACGGTCGCCGCATTGGAGGCAGAATGGAATAAGAACAAGGCGAACATGGATGCCCTTTTCTCTCCAACAATTCCCCCTCTTAAGCGGTTTGATCGCTACTTTGATTATGTGCACGACCGTCTGGCCGAACTGAAAAAAGAATGCGGCTCCATCCTCGGATGCCCTCTGTTGAGTATCGGGAGCGAAGTGAGCACGCAGGACCAGGGCGTGCGCGCTACCGTAGATCGCATTTGGGATCGGAAGATTAAGTATTTCGAGTCGGCGATTCGGGATGCGCATGCGCAAGGGTTGATCGAGGCGCCGGATCCGGAAGCGAAGGCGAGGGCGCTTTTTGCCTGCTATCACGGCACCCTTGCCCAGGCCCGAATTCAAAACGACGTCGAATTGCTGCGCGAGTTTAAGGAAGTGGCCAAGGATGTTTTGGGCGCAAAACGGGCCCGCGCTGTCTCTGCGTAACTCTTTTTTTTTACCAATTTTATAGACGACCAGTCAAATATAAACCAACCGAAACCGGAAAAACTCAACCCTATGAAAACTGATCAGCAGCCAGATCCAATAAGAACAGTTTTCCTCCAGACAGTCGGAATCGCAGTTGCGCATCTGAAACAACAGCTCCAACACGATTACGAAGAATCCTATCCGGAATTGCACGATATCATCCGTCTCGTTCTCGATGAAGAGGAATCGCGCGCCTGGAAGTTATCAACGTTTCCGCATTTGCTTCTTCCCGATCTCGTCGAAGCGCACATCGCGAAACTGAATCTGCGACCGGTCGAAACGAAACATGCGGATCTGTTCGCGCCGCATCGTTCCGACGAATTCGGAATCTACCAACCGGCTCTCGCTTTGTGCGGTTAATCGCAAGACGAATCAACAATATGAAAATGAAAGCGGCACAGATCAGTAAAGCGGGCGGCGATTTTGAATTAGTCGACCGCGACATTCCAGAGCCGGGGCCGGGACAGGTGCGCGTGCAAGTTGAGGCGTGCGGAATTTGTCACAGTGACGTGCTCGTAAAGGAGGGCCTCTGGCCGGGGCTTCAGTATCCACGCGTGCCGGGTCACGAAGTTGCTGGTAAGATCGACAAAGTCGGTGACGGCGTCACGAGTTGGAAAAAAGGACAGCGCGTCGGCGTCGGTTGGCACGGCGGCCACGATTTCGTTTGCGATGAATGTCGTCGCGGTGATTTCGCGATGTGCACTCAGCGAAAAGTCACCGGAATCGATTTCGACGGCGGTTATGCCGAGTACATGATCGCGCCGGCGGAAGCGTTGGCGCGGATTCCGGATGAATTGCCGGCCGAAGAAGCCGGGCCGTTCATGTGCGCGGGTGTGACCGTTTTCAACGCGCTACGAAGTTCCGGCGCGCGACCGGGTGACGTCGTGGCGGTGCAAGGAATTGGCGGACTTGGCCATCTCGGCGTGCAGTACGCGCGGCAAATGGGATTTCAAACCGTCGCGCTTGGTCGCGGCAAAGATAAGGAACCGTTCGCCAAAAAATTAGGCGCGCATTATTACATCGACTCGGACGTTGTCGATCCGGTTAAGGAGTTGCAGAAGCTCGGTGGCGCGCGCGTCATTCTCGCTACGGCGCCGAGCGCGAAGGCGATCTCGTCTGTGGTTGAAGGTCTGGGCGTAGACGGCAATTTGTTAATTCCAGCCGCACCGAACGATCCGCTCACAATAGGCGTGATGCCGTTGATCATGGCGCGCCGACAAGTCTCCGGCTGGTATTCCGGTACCGCGCGCGATTCGCAAGACACGTTGGAGTTCAGCGCGCTGAGTGGCGTCCATCCGATGATCGAAAAATTTCCGCTTAGTCGCGTGGCCGAGGCTTACGAACGGATGCACAGCGGCAAAGTTCGCTTCCGTGTAGTCCTGACGATGAACGAATGAAATTAGAAAAACAAACGAGAGGAACAAAAATGAAAAACGAAAAATTAAACGGAAAAGTTGCGCTAGTAACTGGCGCGTCGAAAGGAATCGGCGCGGGGATAGCGAAAGAACTCGCGGCCGAAGGCGCGTCAGTGGTCGTCAATTACGCGTCAGCGAAGTCGGACGCGGACAAAGTCGTTGATGAAATCAACAAGGCCGGCGGCAAAGCCGTCGCGGTCCAGGCGAACGTCGCGAAGAAGTCGGAAGTTCAGCGACTGTTCGCTGAAGCCGAGAAAACGTTTGGCAAGATCGACATCCTGGTCAACAACGCCGGCGTCTATGAGTTTGTCCCACTTGAGGACACTACTGAGCAACAGTTTCATCGAATGTTCGATACGAATGTCCTCGGTTTGCTTCTTATAACCCAGGAAGCGCTGAAGCATTTCAAATCGGATGGCGGAAGCATCATTAACATCGGCTCGCTCGCGAGTTCACTGACGCCTCCAACTGCAGCTGTTTACAATGCGACGAAGGGTGCAGTCGATGCGATCACGCGGACCTTGGCCAAAGAACTTGGCGCTCGAAAGATCCGGGTGAACTCGATCAACCCAGGCGTGGTCAAAACCGAGGGGTCGGTCGCAGGGGGTTTCATGGAAGGCGATTTCGTCAAGACTCTCGAAGCGCAAACGCCGCTCGGACGCGTCGGCGAACCGAAAGACATCGCGCCCGCCGCCGTCTTCTTTGCTTCGGACGATTCGAAATGGGTCACCGGCGAAACGCTGCTCATCGCGGGTGGTCTTCGTTAGGAATTTTTGAATGCAATGATTTCACAGACAGGAAAGGAAAACTAAAATGAAAACGAAATTGTTCAGTGCCGCGTTACTCGTGAGCGCGGTTTTGATTACGGAGGCCCAAGCTGGACCGGGCAATCATGGCGGTGGGGGCGGGAACTTCGCCTCCGCGGGTCGCGGAGCGACGCGAAGCAGCGTTGGCCCCGGCGTCTATTCGATGCCGAGTCGAAGTTTTGGCGGCGGCCGGATGATTTATTCCGGTCAACGCTTCTCATCGGTCGGTGGGCAAATGCCGAGATTGATGGAATTTCGGCCGCGCTACGTAAACACCCACCCCAACACGTCGATCCAATCTCGTCAGTTCGCGAATGGAAACGTGAATCGCAGCGTCGCTGGTGCGGGTCTCGGCAATCGCGGAAATCACGCAATGCAGAATCCCGAGCGCGTGGGAAATCGCGTGGCGCAAACGCGTAACGGAAACGGAAATCTTCGCCCGGATTGGCAGAAGCACGTCTTCGCCCAACATTCGGCGAACTGGCAGCGGGATTGGGATCGCAGCCGGGATCATTGGTGGCACGGTCATCGTTGCCACTTCTTCAACGGCGCCTGGTTCATCTTCGATATCGGATTCGATCCGTGGTGGTATTATCCGTACGATTACTACGCGTACTACCCGTACTATTATGAGCCCGATTACTATGACTCGGGCTATTACGGGGACGGGTATGGCTATCGGAACAACTACGTCGATCAATCGAGTAACCCGCCGGTCGCGGCGGTACAGGAGCAACTCGCGCGCGAAGGTTACTATCGCGGACAGATCGATGGCGTTTTCGGGCCGGAAACGCGCGCGGCGATTGCGGAATTCCAAAGCAATCGCGGTTTGCGAGTCACAGGTTCTTTAACTCAACAAACGCTTGCCGCACTCGGTTTGCGGCAAGTCGCGAGTTACTAACGCCTATGAAGCTAACGAACAAAACTCCGCGCGGAAATTCCGCGCGGAGACGGGTGCGAATTTTTCATCGGCGACAGCGAATCCACGATCGGTTCCTGGTGCTGAACATGTCGGTCTTCAACTTTGCCGGCGGATGGGAGCGCCTGCTCAATCGGTCGCAAGTTTACACAAGCGTAACATGACAGGCCCTGTAATCGCCTCGACGCCGATACTTTTGGAGCGATAACATTAACGGAACTTTATCACCATGCCATTCATCACGGTTGGAAAAGAAAACGAAACGAACATCGACATCTACTACGAAGACCACGGTTCGGGTAAGCCGATCATCTTGATTCACGGATATCCCTTGAGCGGCGCGTCCTGGGAGAAGCAGCTGCCGCTGCTATTGAACGCGGGATATCGAGTGATCACCTACGACCGCAGAGGCTTCGGCAAGTCCAGTCAGCCGACCGAGGGCTACAACTACGACACCTTCGCAGCGGATCTGCAAAAATTAATCATGCAGCTCAACCTTCAGGACTTCACACTTGTTGGGTTCTCGATGGGCGGCGGCGAAATCGCACGCTACTTCGGAAAATACGGTTCCAAGGGCGTGAGCAAGGCAGTGTTCATTAGCGCGGTGCCACCCTTCTTGCTCAAGACCGTCGATAATCCCGAGGGCGTCGATGCCAGCGTGTTTGAGGGAATCAAGAAGGCGGTGGCAGCGGATCGGTACGCGTTCTTCACCGACTTCTTTAAGAACTTTTACAATACCGATCTCTATTTAGGTAAGCGTGTGAGCGATGATGTCGTGCGCGCAAGTTGGAATCTTGCGGCCGGATCATCCGCCACCGCCAGCCTGGCTTGCGTTCCAACTTGGCTGGAGGATTTCCGCGAAGATTTGAAACGCGTGGATGTGCCGACATTGGTGATCCACGGCGATGACGATCGCATTGTCCCTTTATCAGCGGCGGGGCAGCGGACAGCAAAACTAGTCAAAGGTGCCAAGCTGGTGGTAATCAAAGGCGGCCCGCACTGCATTACCTGGACGCACGCGGACGAGGTGAACGCCGCATTACTTGATTTTCTCAAAGGCTGACTCCAACTAACGACTCTATGCATCAACGGCGCTTATTCGCGGTCGCGACAATCGGCGCGGCGACGTTGGTAGCCGTTTTGTTGAGCAGCAGTTGCTCGCGCAAAGCGCCGCAAGCTGGTCCGGCTGCGCCCGAAGTCTTGGTGACAACGGTCCAACCACGCGATGTGCCGCGCGTATTGGAACGCGTCGCCACACTCGACGGATTCATCAACGCCAACATCAACGCGCAGGTGCAAGGCTACCTCATCTCGCGTGATTACAAGGAAGGCAGTGTCGTTAACAAGGGCGATCTTCTTTTCCAAATAGATCCGCGGCCCTTCGAAGCCGCACTCGCACAAGCGAAAGGTACTTTGGCCAAAGACCAGGCCAACCAGGTCAAGGGTGACGCGGACGAAAAGCGCGCGATTGATTTGTTTAATAAAAAAGTAATCAGTGATCAGGAACGAGATACTGCCATTGCCGCTGCCGGCTCGAGCCGTGCAAATGTCGAAGCTGACGCAGCCGCAGTAAAACAAGCCGAGCTCAACCTTGGCTACACCAGGATCACTTCACCGATCGATGGCGTTGCGGCCATCTCTACCGCGCAAGTTGGCGATCTGGTCGGTCCCAGCACGGGGACATTGACCACGGTCTCACAAACTGACCCAATCAAGGCGATCGTCAGCGCCGGAGAGGGACCGTTCACGGATTTTATCAGCCGCCATCCAGAAGCGGACGAACGCCAGCGATACGTGAACTCTTTGCAGTTCGAATTAATTCTCGGCAATGGCAGCGTTTATCCTCAGAAAGGAAAATTTTACGCGCTTGATCGCAATCTGGATCCGAAGACCGGCGCGATTCGCTACGAGGTCACGTTTCCAAATACCGGCAACAATCTGCGACCGGGGCAGTTCGGCAAAGTGCGCTTCGTTGCCGATATGAAGCAAGGCGCGATGGTCATTCCGCAGGAAGCGGTGAATGAGCTTCAAGGCAACTTTCAGGTCGCCGTTGTCGATCAAAATAACAAGGTAAGCATTCGTCCGATCAAGATGGGCGAACGCATCGACTCGCTGTGGGAAGTCACCGACGGATTGAAACCCGGAGATAGAGTCGTTGTCCAGGGCGTACAAAAAGCGCGCGAAGGCTCGACCGTCACGCCGAAAGAGTGGACGCCGCCGGCGCAGTCTCCTGTTCCGCAAGCATCAGCAAGCCCGCAGAAACCGTAGCGCATGTCCGAGTTTTTCGTCCGGCGGCCGATTGTCGCAATCGTCATCGCGATTTTGATGACGCTGATCGGTGGCGTTTGCATTCTCGCGCTGCCAATTGCCCAATATCCGCAGATCGCTCCGCCGGAAATTCAGGTGCAAACGCACTACACCGGCGCCGACGCGCTCACGATCGAGCAATCGGTCGCGGCGCCGATCGAGCAGCAGATGAGCGGCGTCGACAACATGAATTACATGTACTCGATCAACGCGAATAGCGGCGACATTCGATTGATCGTCAATTTCGATGTCGCGACCGACCCGAACATCGATCAGGTCCTGACACAGCTTCGAGTGGCGCAAGCGCAATCGCAATTGCCGGCCGACGTGAACAACTACGGCTTGACGGTCAAGAAGTCGGTGACCGCGCCACTAATGCTCGTCTCGCTCTATTCGCCCAAAGGCACCTACGACAACATTTTTCTCGCTAACTACGGCTACATTAATTTGTTCGATCAGCTCACGCGACTGCCGGGAATTGGAAGCGTCCAGATTTTCGGTGCCGGCCAATACGCGATGCGTTTGTGGGTGAAACCAGATCAACTGGCAAAGCTTGGAATCACCGTTCCGGACATCATCAGCGCGGTACAAAAACAGAACAATGTGAATCCTGCCGGCCAGGTGGGAGGCGAACCAATTCCGAGCGGACAGAAATTCACTTATGCCGTTCGGGCGCAGGGACGATTGCAGACGCCAGAGGAATTCGGCGAAATCGTTGTTCGTGCTAATCCCGACGGCTCCTTTGTGCGGGTGAAAGACATCGCGCGGATCGATCTCGGCGCGCAAACTTACAACTTAAGAGGCAGGCTAAACGGGCGACCTGCTGCTATTCTCGCTTTGTATCAGTTGCCGGGAACGAACGCCGTCAAAGCCGCGCAGTCGGTGCGGAAATTGATGGCGGAAGCAAAGCAGCGAATGCCCTCCGATATAGATTACGCAGTCTCGCTCGATCAAACGCTCTCCGTCACAGAAGGCATCAGCGAAATTCTGAAGACGCTGTTGGAAGCGCTCGCGCTGGTGGTGCTCGTCGTCTTCATCTTTTTGCAAGGCTGGCGCGCGACGTTAATTCCGTTGTGCGCCGTGCCGGTGTCGCTCATCGGTGTGTTCGTATTGTTTCCTTTGTTCGGTTTCTCAATCAACACGCTCTCGCTTTTCGGTCTCGTGCTCGCGATCGGTCTCGTGGTCGATGATGCGATCGTGGTTGTCGAAGCGGTCGAGCGTCACATCGAAGAAGGAATGGCGCCGCGTGACGCAACGTTGCAGGCGATGCGCGAAGTATCGGCACCGGTAATCGGAATCGCACTTGTGCTTTCTGCGGTGTTTATTCCAACGGCGTTTCTTCCGGGTATCACCGGCCGATTATATCAACAGTTCGCACTCACGATCGCCATCTCGGTAATCTTCTCCGCCTTCAACGCGCTCTCGCTCAGTCCCGCGCTTTCGTCACTGATGCTGCGCCCGAAAAAGAAAACCCGCGGTCCACTCGGTTGGTTTTATGATCGATTCAATCGCGTTTTCGGCAGCGCCACCCACGGCTATGTAAACTGGTCGCGGGTAGCGATTCGGAAAGCGGTGCTGAGTTTCGCACTGCTCGCCGTCGTCGCAGTCGGCGCGGGACTCTTTGGATCGCGACTGCCGAGTGGATTCTTGCCGGAAGAAGATCAAGGCTACGTTTTTCTCGCACTGCAATTGCCGGACGCATCATCGCTCGAGCGCACCGATCAGGCCGCACGCAAGATCGAAGACACTCTCAGCAAAATCCCCGGCGTTAAGTACACCACCAGCGTGGTCGGATTTAGTTTGCTCAGCCTCGTGCAAAATACTTACAGCGCATTCTTCTTCGTCACCTTCAAGCCCTGGAGCGAACGAACCAAGCCGGAAGAACAATACACCGCGATCAAGGCGAACATTAACAAACAGCTCGCCGGTCTCACCGATGGTCTCGCCTTCGCCTTCCCGCCGCCGGCGATTCCCGGCGTGGGCACCTCCGGCGGATTCACGTTTATGCTTGAAGACCGCGCGGGCAAAGACGTCCCGTTTCTCGCGCAAAACGTGAAGGCATTTTTAGAAGCAGCGCACAAACGGCCGGAACTCGGCACATTGATTCCGACATTCTTGCCGAACGTTCCGCAGGTATTCGTCAACGTCGATCGCGACAAAGTCATTAAGCAGGGCATCGATCTCACGTCAGTTTATCAAACGCTGCAGACATTCATGGGCGGCTTTTTCGTCAACTACTTCAACCGCTTCGGTCGCACCTGGCAGGTTTACATCGAAGCGGAAGGCGATTATCGGACCGACGCGAAGAACGTCGGCCAATTTTTCGTTCGCAACTCGACTGGCACGCCGGTGCCGCTCGATGCGGTTTCCACGATCGAGGACATCGCTGGTCCTGAATTCACGGTGCGCTACAACGAATATCGCGCGGCTCAAATCAACGGTTCGGCCGCGCCGGGCTACAGCTCCTACCAGGCGATGAACGCGCTGGAGGAAACTTTTCGACAAACCATGCCTAACGAGATGGGCTACGACTACCTTGGCTTGTCGTATCAGGAAAAAAAAGCGCAGCAAGGCGTCTCGCCGACTTTGGTTTTTGGAATGTCGCTCTTGTTCGTGTTTCTGATTCTCGCCGCATTGTATGAAAGCTGGTCGTTGCCGTTCAGCGTTTTGCTCGGCACGCCCGTGGCGGTGCTCGGCGCCTTCGCGACGCTCTGGCTGCGCGGGATGGAAAACAATATCTACGCGCAGATCGGATTGATTATGCTCATCGGACTGGCCGCAAAGAACGCCATCTTGATTGTTGAGTTCGCAAAGGATGAATATGAGAAAGGCAAGCCGCTGCTCGACGCGACCCTCGAAGGCGCGCGTTTGCGCTTGCGCCCCATCCTGATGACTTCCCTTGCATTTATTTTCGGAATGCTGCCGTTGTGGTTCGCCAGTGGTTCTGGCGCAGTCGCGCGCCGCATTCTCGGATCGACAGTCATCGGCGGAATGATCGCCGCTTCGGCAATCGCGATTTTTCTGATTCCAGTAACGTTCTACGTCATCGAGCGATTCTTCGCGGGCCATGAAAGTAAGGCGGAGCCTGCGTCCGAGTCAAAACCAGCGATATGATCGACAATCTTCCGAAACCGATCGCGCTTTATGTGACAGCGGAAAACAGCGGCGACGCGACTTTGTTCGACCAAGCCTTTGCCGAAAACGCAGTCGTGCGAGACGAAAACGAAAGGCACGAAGGTTTAACCGCGATCAAGGAATGGAAAGCTGAAACGAAAAAGAAATATCAGCACACTGTCGAGCCTCTGAAGCTCGTTGAGGAGCGCGGAAAAGTCATCGTCACCAATCGGCTAACCGGAAACTTTCCCGGCAGTCCAATCGAGCTCGAGTTCGTGTTCACGCTCGCTGGCGACAAAATCGTTTCGCTCGAGATCCTCTCGTGAGGCCGCAGCCGGATTTCATTCACGAGTTTGTTCCCGGCAAATCGAGGCGGACGTTGTTGCTGTTGCACGGGACTGGCGGAAACGAGCGGGATCTAATTCCGCTTGGTCAAGAGCTCGATCCCAACGCCTCGCTGCTTAGTCCACGCGGCAAAGCTTTGGAGAACGGCCGGCCACGATTCTTTCGACGCCTGTCCGAGGGCGTTTTCGATTTGGAGGATTTGAAAACCCGCACCCACGAACTTGCCGACTTCGTCGTCTCGGCCGCCGAGCATTATAAGATCGACCCCAAAGAAATCGTCGCAGTCGGTTATTCGAACGGCGCGAACATTGCGGCGAGCATGCTGTTGCTTCGACCGGAAGTTTTGTCTGCCGCAATTTTGTTTCGCGCAATGGTGCCGCTTGTCCCGGAAAGAAAGCCGAATCTGAGTTCGGCGCGTGTTTGGATCGGCGCCGGCTCGGATGATCGAATTATTCCGGCATCGAGCACGAAGGAACTTGTAGGAATGCTGCGCGACGCCAGCGCGGACGTGACGATTCGCTTTTTTCAAAGCGGGCACGAGCTAACGAGTGATGACGTCGATCTTGCGCGGGAATGGTTGACAAGGTCGGTAGATTGAAAATATGCCGGTGACGCTTCAACCGATCGTACAGCGGCGGCACTTGAAGCGCGGCGACAATCAAGCCGCGCGTAACGGCAAAGATTTCTCCGAATTCATTCGCGCCGTCAGTGCCGTCGATTAATTTTCATTTAACTATGCTCGAACGAATTGGCCGCCTGCTCTTTTCCCTGGCGATAGTTGGGATCGGCGTAGAGACATTCATTTGCGCTTCCGGCCATTCGGTTGTGCCAGTAATTCCATGGCTGCCGGCGATTCCAAGTTTGGCCTACTCCGTCGCGATAATCTTTGTCCTTTGCGGCGCCGGTCTTCTTTTTCAACGTACTCTGGTCGTGTCTTCGATCACGCTCGGTGTTGTGATGTTACTCTCTGGTCTTGCGTTTGACGTGCCGCGACATCCCGATCTCATGAGCGCCCCGTGGCGGACCAACGTGCTCGAACCAATCGTAATTGGCTGCCTCGCGTGGCTTGGGTTTGGATTGGGCGGCATCCCGAGATGGGTTAACCGGGCGAGCCGCTACCTTATTGCATTCGCGCTCATCCTTTTTGGCATCGGCCACTTCCAGATTCTCACCATGATCGCCCGCATGGTGCCCGCTTGGATTCCCTGGCACTGGCTCTGGACTGTTTTCTTTGGCGTCGCCTTCATCGCTGCGGGAGTAAGCTTTGCCACTGGATTTCTGGAGCGCTGGGCGGCTTTAGGTATGGGACTAATGTTCGCGCTTTGGACCCTAACAATTCATCTGCCGGCTCTTCTCGCAAAACAAGTGCCGGACAGTTGGTCTGACGTGTTCATTGTCGTAGCACTTTGGGGAGGCTTCTGGGCTCTTGGCTCCGATCCGCTGCGCGGCAAGGATGAAGGTCCGAACTGGACTGGCATTTTTCAAGGCTGAAACGAAAAGAGATCGTGTTATCGTCTGGCGTCGCTTATCTGTGGCTCGTTAGACCGACTACGGAGTTTCTATGAAAACCAAGAGAGTTGTCGCGAGGTTAATTGTGGTCCTTCCGCTCTTTTGCATCAGCAGCATTTACGGCGCGGACGGTTTTGAATCCGTTCGCTGTGGAGAGGATGTTGTTAAAGCTCTTCGCGGGCGCAAGAAGTCGGATGGACCGGTTGTTAACCTTGAAGCGCGGCACAAAGACATCGGACTTAAAGATCTCGGCGCAGAATATGCCTCGGACGATGAAAGTTTAGGTTTAGTCTTCTGGATGATCTGCGGAGAGGAGTATGCCACTCTCGAAGACAAAGATTTCGTGCGAGACGTCATTAAGATTCCGAAGCACTCCAAGGCGACACCCGAATTTGTCGGATCGTGTCAGTTAAACGGCAAAGAGCTTCCGGGCATCGTCGTCGGCGTGCTCAAGAACGAAGAAGGCGCTGCAAAGCTTCCAGCAGTGAAGGTATGGAAGATTGATGAGAAACAGAAAAAATTCGTTGAGCTTCCGACCGAAGGACTTCGCTGCGGACCTGACGGAATAAGTTCTGAAGACAGTGCGCATTGAGCCGCGATGATGCGCCGTTAATCATTATTCGTTATTCGTGAAACGAGATCACGACCAGGCGATGAGGCGCAGCTCGTGGGCTTGCATCAAGTTCGGATGCGTTGGGACGACGCGAACGCTGAAACCGTAAGCGCCGCTTTCGGCCGCTGGGACTGATCCCTGATAAAGATAACTGCCGTCGCCGTTGCGGCCGCTTGCGCTCAAAACGCTGACCATCGGGTTTTTGATTCCGCCGTTGTCGGCTTCGCCGTGATAGGCCTCCACGCGGACGTGATTTGGATCGACATCGCCGAGAAAAACGTGCGCGCTGACTTCGAGCGATTCGCCGACCGAAATGTTTTGTCGATCTTTGTTGCCGACCTGGACATCGTTGATCCGGATTTGCGGCCAATCTTTGCGCATTCGCGCTTTCCACTGACTCAATTGCGTTGCCGGTTCGCAACCATTCTGGCCAAAGTTTTCGTGCGAGCGCGCCGCCGGAATATAAAGGCGCTCGGTGTATTCCTTGACCATTCGGTGGGTGTTGAACACGGGCGTTACGCTGCGAATTGATTCGCGCATCAATTGCAGCCAGGCGAGCGGCAGTCTTCCGTCGGGCTTCGCATAGTAAAGCGGAATGATCTGGTTCTCGAGCAGTTGATACAAGCTGTTCGAATCGACTTCGCTTTGGAATTCAACCGTGCCGTCGTTGATTTCCGGCGCAATCGCCCAGCCGTTGTTTCCGTTGAATCCTTCATGCCACCAACCGTCGAGCACGCTCAAATTAATTCCGCCGTTCGGCGCGCATTTCATTCCGCTAGTGCCGCTCGCTTCCATCGGCCGCAGCGGATTATTCAGCCAAAGATCGACACCCTGCACCAGGCGGCGCGCGATGTAGCTGTCGTAGTCTTCCAGAAATACGACGCGGTTCTCGAACCCGGCTTCGCGGCTGAATTTATAAACTTCCTGGATCAACGCGCGCCCGCCTTCGTCGCGTGGATGCGCTTTGCCGGCAAAAATGAATTGCACGGGCCGCGTCGTGTCGTTGAGCAATCGCTTCAAGCGTTCCTTGTCGCTGAACAAAAGCGCGCCGCGCTTGTAAGTGGCGAAGCGCCGCGCAAAACCGATCGTCAAGATTTCGGGATCGAGAATCCGATTCACATTGCGGATCGCTTCCGGTGAATCGCCGATTCGTTCACGGCGGGCTTTCACGCGCTCGCGCACAAATTCGACGAGGCGATGTTTCAATTGCTGATGCGTTTCCCAAAGCTGCGCATCGGGGATGTCGATCACGCCTCGCCACAATTCCGGCTCGGTAATGTGTTCCTCCCAGTCGCCGAGATATTTTCGGTAGAGCGCGGAAAACTCCGGCGCCATCCAGGTTTTGGTGTGAATTCCGTTGGTCACGTGCGTGATCGGGACTTCGTGCGCCGGCACGCCGCTCCAAACGTCTTTCCACAGCGAGCGGCTGACATCGCCGTGCAATCTGCTCACGCCGTTTGAATGCCGGCTCATCCGCAGCGCGAGGATCGTCATGCTGAACGGATCGGAGCGATCGACGCGCGTTTGACCGAATGAGAAAAGCTCGTCGAACGGGATGCCAAGCTCCTTGGCAAACTCGCCGAAATATTTCCGCATCATGTCGCGCGGGAACGAATCGTTGCCGGCCGGCACCGGCGTGTGCGTCGTGAAAACGTTGGCCGAGGCGACGATTTGAAGCGCGGAATAAAAATCCAGATTTTTCTGGGCAACTTTTCGGCGAATCCGTTCGAGCGCGAGAAACGCCGAGTGGCCTTCGTTCATGTGAAACACTTCAGGATCGACATCCATCGCTTTGAGCGCTTTCACGCCGCCGATGCCGAGCATGATCTCCTGCCGCATTCGCATTTCCTGATCGCCACCGTAAAGCTCGGCGGTAATGAGACGGTCTTCGGCGTTGTTTTCCGGAATGTCGGTATCGAGCAGGAACAAATTGATGCGACCGACATGCAATTGCCAGACTTTGGCGAATACTTCGCGATCCAGAATTCGAACTGAGATGAGAAGATTTGTCCCGTCGCGTTGCACTTCGCGAATCGGCAGATGATGAAAATTTTGGTTGAGACTGATCGCTTGCTGTGCGCCGTCCTTGTCGATCTCCTGCCGGAAATATCCGTGGCGATAAAGCAGACCGACCGCGACGAAATTTAGATCGAGATCGCTGGCCGACTTGCAATGATCGCCGGCGAGAATGCCGAGGCCGCCGGAATAATTCGGGATCGATTCGTGAAATCCGAACTCGGCTGAAAAATACGCGATCGGCCGCTTGATCGAGTTTCCCGCGCCGGTCTTTCCATACGTGTCCTGGCGCGCGAGATAAGCGCGGAAAGAATCGTGAACCTGTTTCAGCTCGCGCAGAAAATTTTTGTCTTGCGCGAGCTCTTCGAGTCGCGCCTGGCGCGAGAGCTGAAGCATCCGGACCGGATTGTGATTCGTCCGATTCCACAGGTCCGGATCGAGATGGCGAAAGAGACGGCGCGCCAACGGCTCCCAAGTCCACCAGAGATTGAAACTCATTTCCCGAAGCGGCTCGAGCGCTGCGGGAAGAGTGGGGATTACATTATAAATCTGAAACGTCGGCATGAGCGGCTGCGAACTGTGAAAATGTCCAAAAATTCCTGAGCGGCAAGTTTCTCACCTTCAGCGCTGCATAACGCGCGCCAATTTCGGCTGTTAGATCGACCCGCCTTCGCATCGCTACGGCGTGGCAAGCATCCTCTTTGGCGATACGGCGAGGCCAATGACGAACCCGGTGATCAATCCGCACAAGTGAGCCGAAGTGCTGACCTCGGGCGTGAAAATGTCGAAGACGATTTGAATGGCGATGATGAGCAGAATATTCATGAGACGTTGCTTTGCCTCCCAGACGTGGCGATGGCGCAGGAGAAATCCGGCCCACGCCCCAACAATTCCCATGATGCAACCCGACGCCCCGACGAGTTCGGCTGGACGCACAATTTTGAGAAGAGTTAAGAGCGCTACTCCGGCTGTTGATCCGAGTCCCGATATCAGATAGCAGGCGAGAAATCGGATGAAGCCAATGATTTTTTCAAAAGGCGGCCCAAGAATGTAGAGCGCAAAAAGATTAAAGGCGATGTGAGCGACGCTGTTGTGGAGGAAGAGCGCGGTAAAGAGCCGCCAAAATTCTCCATCATTAATGACCTCGTTGAGGTCGAGCGCGCCCATACGATGCAGCTCGAGCTGGTTGTTCAAGGCTCCGCGCCAGAGCTCGATCCCGAAGACGGCGAGGTTGAGGAAAATGATCACGAAAACCGCCGGCGCAGTTCGCAATCGGCGAAAGATTGCGTCCGGCAAACGTTCGACGTCGATCCTGGTTTCCGGGCGCGGACGCACTTGAAGTCTTTCGAAAATCCGAAGTTGCTCGCGAAGTTGCGCGGTGGGATGCAACAACTGGAGCGCTCTGGTCAATCGCAACGCCGATTCGTAACGGCCTTGGGCCGCGAGCTGCGACGCTTTTCGCAAACCAACCGACGGAAGAAACAAAAGCGCGAACCAGGCGCCGCCGCCAACGAAACCGGCATAATCGCGAGCGAGAAGCCACGCCACTCCGGTAATCGCCAGCACGATGAGGGCGGCGATTCGCCAGCCGCGAAAAATTCCGCCCGGGCGCCACGCTTTGGCGAGCACGACGAGCGGCGTGATTACCGCGATGAAGAGCAAAATGTGATTGAGATCCACGACGCCGAAAGGTGGAGGTTCGACTTTTGATGTTTTAAGTCAACCGCCGATGGTTATTGTCGATCTTGGAAGATGAAAATCACGGTGACCGATTATCTCGATGTCGTTTCTTCGTGGTGTTTTTGGTCGGAGCCGACCTGGGCGGAATTAAAGAAGCGTTATCAGGACCGCGTTGAGTTTCAGTGGAAGATCGCGCTGATGGATCCGAGTGGTCTGCCCACTTCGCGCGAGCAGGAAGCGTGGTTTTATCGGCGGAGCGGAATGATGATGGGCTCGCCGTTCATGCTCAGGACCGAGTGGTACGATGCAGATTTGAAAGAATGGCTACCGCCAAATGCCGTGGCCGAAGCAGCAAAGGATTTCGAAATCAGCGACGATCGCGTGCGTCTGGCAATTTCCCATGCCGCGGTGCGCGAGGGTAAGAAGGTGAGCGATTGGAATGTTTGTGCCGAAGTCGGCGCGGCCGCAGGCAAGATCGACAAAAACAAATTGCTCGATGCTGCTAAATCGTCTGCGGTCGAAAAACGCTTACGTGCAAGCACGGCCGAATTTCACGCGATGCAAATCACGCAACGACCAGCGTTTGTGATCGACACCGAAATCGGCGACCGCGCGATATTTTCCGGCGTGGTGAAGCTCGAGCCGATCGGCGCGACGATCGATAGCATGCTGAGCGACGCGGCTTTCTACGCGGCGCACAAGGCGCATTTCGGCGATCCGCCGGCAAAATGAAATTGGTAGGCGCGCGCCCTGCTGTTATTAAGCGCAAGAAGATCGAGATTCATCTTGCCAGCAACGAAATGTTATCACAACTTCCCCTCCGGCTCGCGATTAAGTGCGGGCACTTCGTGGCGGTCGAATCGCAGCCGCAGCGAAGCAGAGTGCATCGGTCTCCGCCGCGGCGGATGTCGATCTTGCGATGAAAGAAATACCGGCGAAATGGCGCACTCCCGTCTCGTCGTCCAGGAGACAAAAGTAATCTGCAACCGCAAATTCGTGTAAACGGCCGCATTCGCGCTCGCGAAGTCCGGGTTATTTTGGGGGCAAGCGGCCAACAAATGGGCGTGATGAAGTTATCGGACGCCTTGCGTGAAGCGCAGAGTCGCGGACTCGATTTAGTTGAGGTCGCGCCCACGGCGAATCCGCCGGTCTGCAAAATCGTTTCGCTCGGAAAATTTCGTTACGATCTTTCCAAGCACGAGAAGGATAAAAGACCCGGCGGCGCGAAGCTGAAAGAGATCAAGTTCCGGGTCAACATCGACGAGCACGATTATCTGACCAAGGTCCGCCACGGCGAAGAATTTCTGGACCGCGGCAACAAAGTCCGCGTCCAACTCCAATTTCGCGGCCGGGAAATGGCGCACCAGGAATTCGGGATGCAGTTGATGTACAAAGTGCGCGACGATCTTTCCGGAATGTCACAAGTCGAAATGGAACCGAAGATTACGGGCCGCAACGTCACCATGACGTTGGCGCCATTGCCGGCGAACCGGCGCAAGCGACGTTTTCTCCCGCCACCGAAAGAAGAAGTTGAGGCCGCGGCCGATTCTCAGAACGGCAGCGAATCCTGAAACGGCATCAGCGCCGGAACGATTACGGTTTTTTCTTCGGAGGAGCCGGAACGCCCGGAGCGTTTGAAGGTTGAGCCGGCGCCATGCCTGACTGGATTTTCTGCAGACGCTGCTTCCGCTCCTGCGCTTCCTTGTTCTTCGAATTAATTTTCAGCGCGGCTTCGTTCTCTGTGGTCGCGTTTGGAATATCGCCACGCAATTCGTAAATGTATGCGCGATAGTTGTGATATTTGATCTCCCCCGGATTCGCCTTGGCCGCTTCCGCGTAATCGGCCAGCGCCTTGTCATAATCGTTGATTTTCATTTCGATCGCCGCCCGCTGCTCATACGCGTGCGCGTCGCCGGGTTTAATCCTGAGCGATTCCGCCAAATCGTTTAACGAATCCTGGAACCGTTGTTCGTTGGCATAGGCAAAGGCGCGCTGCTGATACGCGGCCGCGAGGTTGGCCGTGTATTTGCGGTCCTTCTCGGCGGCTTTGCGAAAACCGTCGATGGCTTTGTTCCAATCGTTGTCCTTGGCTGCTTGCGAAGCTTCGCGAGCAATTTTCGCCGCTTCCGGATTTCCTTCCTGCGCGGCTTGCGCGATCGAAAACCCAAGCGTCGTAACGAGGCAGAGAGCAAAAAATGTTTTCATGGTCTTAGCGATGTTAACGTTTAGCCCGAGCAATCATTCAAAACTGCCGCTCGAAATTGTTCAAGTCGAATGAACCGCCTATGTCTGGTCGGGGCTTGATGTCTGTTCGTTGTCGATCTTGGCCTCGGGTTCGCTCGCGGCCTCGGCTGGACCGGGCTCGTCGACCCGCGTAATGCGCGTGGCGCGGCCGGTTTTTTCGTCGATTTGGACAATCGCGCCATGCAACCGGACTTCACCCGCGGCGACCGGGAATGCGGCCGGCATATTCTTGACGAAGCGATTCAGGATTGGCTCGACTGTGCGGCCGAGAATCGAATTCGTCGGACCGCACATTCCCGCGTCGCACAGAAACGCCGTGCCGCCGGGAAGAATTTGCTCGTCCGCAGTTTGCACGTGCGTGTGTGTTCCAATCACCGCCGAAACTCTTCCATCCAGAAATCGGCCCATCGCGATTTTCTCGCTCGTGGTCTCGCCGTGAACATCGACAAGGATGTTTGGCGTTTCCCCGCGCATTTTGGCGACGGCTTCTTCGGTCATGCGAAACGGATTCTCCAAAATCGGTTGCATAAACGTGCGACATTGGACGTTGATCACGCCCACTTTTGCTTTCGCCGTTTCGAGCACGATCGATCCGCTCCCCGGCGCGCCGGGCGGATAATTCACCGGCCGCAACAAGCGCGGCTCCGTCTCGATGAATGACGGAATATCTTTTTGGTCCCAAACGTGATCGCCGGTGGTGACGACCGAAACGCCGGCGCGCAGCAAATCTATCGTAATCTTGCCGGTAATGCCGCGGCCGCCGGCGGAATTTTCGCCGTTCACCACGATAAAATCGACATCGTGCTGTTCCTTCAGCTTCGGGAGACAAGCGATGACCGCGTCGCGTCCGGGTTGGCCGACAACGTCACCAAGAAAAAGTACCGTTAGCATTGAACAGGATCGTATTGAACAGGTTCAAAACGTCGATGCTAATTCGTCCTTCCATCGCCTTTTGTGCGTCAATTTCTTTGTCGTTGTCGATCTTTTGCGGCAACGCGCGCGCGTCAGACAATCTTGGCGTTCTCGGCAGCAAACCGAAATGGGATGTGCTGGAAAATTATCAGGAAACCATCACCCACGACGAATTCGCGCATCTGATCAACGACGTTTATTGCACGCACGGTTTCGCCAACGACCTGATCAAGATCGACAACGACAGCGCGCAGATTCTGACCAACCGCGAGCCGCGAAAGATTTTCACGCTCCATTTTGCTTCCGATACGAATTCGAAGGCGCGGGTTCCGCGGCTTTGGCGACCGGCGAAATCGTTGCCGCCGCCGAAAGCGAACAAACCACTCGCTGGATTGCGGATCGCGCTTGATCCCGGCCATCTCGGCGGAAAATGGGCAAAAATGGAAGAGCGCTGGTTCAAAGTCGGCGAATCAAAACCGGTGACTGAAGGAGACATGACATTGCGCGTCTCACGGATGGTCGCGACGCGTTTAAGAAAACTGGGCGCGACTGTTTTGTTCGTGCGCAACAGCACCGATCCGGTCACTCCCAAACGTCCGGACGATTTCAAAGAGCTCGCGCGCAAAATTCTCATCAAGAACGGCGTACCGATGCCGCGCACAGACGTTCTCGATCCAAAAGATCCGGAAAAAGAACAAACGATCCGCTGGCAGAGCCAGATTTTATTTTATCGCTACAGCGAGATTCGGCGGCGCGCGGTGCTGGTGAATTCGAAACTCCATCCCGATCTCGTCGTCTGCCTGCATTTTAACGCCGAGCCGTGGGGCGATCCGGGAAGTCCGACGCTGACTGACATCAATCATCTCCATCTCCTGGTGAACGGTTCCTACCAAGAAGAGGAGCTCGATTTCGACGACGAGCGATTCGAAATGATCCGCCGCGTGCTCGGTCGCGCTTACGACGAAGAACTTCCAATTGCCGACACCATCGCGACTTCAATGGCAAAGGCGACCGGACTGCCGGCATATCAATACCCGACGACGTTGATTACGACGAAAGTCGGCACGAGCGGTTACGTTTACGCGCGCAATCTTCTCGCCACGCGATTGTATCGGTGTCCGGTGGTATATTGTGAGCCGTACGTGATGAACAGCAACGACGTGTTCGCGCGCGTTCAAGCCGGCGACTACGACGGCACAAAAGAAGTCAACGGCGTCCAGCGGAAAAGTATTTTCGGCGAATACGCGGACGGCGTGACCGAAGGCTTGCGCGACTATTATTCGAAAGCGCGCGGTTTATAATGCCGCCACGGCGGCACGAATATCTTCCATCGTTATGTCGCGCGATAGATTGGCCGAACCAATTCTCGGCGTAACGACGAACCGGATTTCGCCGTGCTCGAATTTCTTGTCGAACTTGAGCGCGTCGAAAATTTTCTCGCGCGGAAAATTTGGCGACAGTTTCGTCGGCAGCTCGAACTTCCGCAGAAGATCGACAATCGCGTCGCGATCGCTTTGGGAGAGACCAGCGCGTTTCATCGAGATCTCGCAGGCAGCAATCATCCCCAGGCTGATCGCGTCGCCGTGTGAAACTCCCCGGTAATCGACCGCGCGCTCGATTACCGGGGAGTTTCACACGGCG
>Ga0207646_10001980_pt1 | contig 24591 bp, 24 predicted proteins | sample KBSK5502metaG_FD_184343 | JGI IMG/M metagenome (GOLD analysis project Ga0207646, IMG submission 184343) | Corn, switchgrass and miscanthus rhizosphere microbial communities from Kellogg Biological Station, Michigan, USA - KBS K5-50-2 metaG... | ecosystem: Host-associated > Plants > Roots >...
ATCCTGCCGATCGCCCACAGCCAGGACACCGCCGGCCCGATGACCCGCACGGTGCGCGACGCCGCGATCCTGTTGAACGTGCTCGCCGGTCTCGATCCGCGCGACCCCGCGACCTTGGCGCAACAGCGGCCCGCCGATTACACCGCCTCGCTCGACGCCGCCGGCCTCGCCAGGGGACTTAGCGGCACCCGCATCGGCGTGCCGAGCGATCCGAGCGATCCCGGCAACGATGCCTATTACGGCCGGCTCGGGGCGCGCGCTCACGCGGTCATGGGAGAGGTCATCGCCACTCTGGAAGCGCAGGGCGCGACGATCATCCGCGCCAACATGCCGACTGAAGGCTGGATCGGCGGTCCCGGTACCGATATGGCGATCCTCAACCGCAATCCGGAAAGCCGCACCCGATACGAGTTGGCGCGCCGCCCGATCGTCTTCGTCTACGAGCTCAAGCACGACCTCAACGCCTGTCTGCGCGACTGGCTCTCCGGTACGGATATTCGGAGCATCGCCGACATCATCGCCTTCAACGACGCGCATGCCGATCGGTCGCTGCGTTTCGGGCAGGACATCTTCCTCGCTTCCGAGGCCACCAAAGGCGATTTGAGCGAGCTGGAATACGTCTCGGCGCGCGCGATGGATCTGCGCGCCAGCCGCACTCTCGGCCTCGACACCTATATGGATTCGCACCGCCTCGATGCGGTGCTGTTTCCCGGCACAGCCGGCGCCGCGATCGCCGCCAAGGCGGGCTATCCGAGTGTGCAGGTACCGGCCGGATTCGTCGGCGGCGTCGGTGGCAGAGACACGCCCGACTACCCGCTCGGCGCGACCTTCACCGGCCGCGCCTGGAGCGAGCCGCTGCTGCTGCGCCTCGCCTATGCCTACGAGCAGGCGAGCCAGGCGCGCCGGATGCCGCCCGGACTGCCCGCTTTAGCCGGCAGTTCCTGCTAAGACGGCCCCGCTGTCGCCTTATTCTGCTGGAAGATCAACTTGGTGCCGCCGCAAACCTCTTGTATGAGAGGCGGCGCCAGGGGGCACCAAGTGGGCAGCCCGAGGGGGAAGCGGGTCCGTGAAGGGGTTTTTCAGCAAGATCGGGCGGTTTGCCGTCAGCAAGATGGCGGCGTTCTGCTACGCCGTCGCGGTCGGCGTCGCCGGCAATCTCGTCGTCCATTACATGCAGACTCACGATGCGGTGCCGAGCATCGTGGCGTCCCATCGCGAAACGCCGGCGCCCGCGGACAAGCCTGCCGCTATCGCGCCCGCGGCTGCCGTCGTCGCAAAGCCGGTACCGCCGCCTGCCGTTCCGGCAAAACCGGTAGCCTTGCCGGAACCGCCGGCGACAGTGAATCTACCGAGCGCCACCGCGATGAGCCCGCCGCCGCTGAAGCCCGCTGCGTTATCGAGCAGACCCGCGCCGGTCGAGGCGGCCGAGCAGCCCGTCGCACCGCCCAGCAGCGCACCGCCCAGCAGCGCACCGCCCAGCCCTGCTGCCGTATTGCCGCCGCTGGGTCCGGCAATCGAGGTCGCGGTGCCGCCGGCATCGCCCGCCGCCACGATCGCCTCGGCGCCGATCTCGCTGTTGCCCGAAACAAAATCCGAGGCGGCCGACAAACCGCCCGGAGCGGCCAAGCCGGGCGCTCCCGGCCCGGGCAGCGGCGGCCTGTACTGAACCGTCGTCGTGAAGCTGCATGACTAATCCACAAGAGCTGGCGCGCGGCTACCGCGACAAGGCGGCACGCTGCCGCCGGCTGGCGCGGCAGACCACCGACCGTGAGATCGGCGAGAAGCTCGTGGAGCTGGCGCGCGAGTTCGACGAGCAGGCTGCCGAGATAGAAAAGACCGCGGAGCGAAACTCCTCGTGACTTTCGCCTGTTTGTATAGTCACTATGAGGGAAACTATAGACTTTCTGCGCAAAAGTGCAGAAGACCTCAGGGAACTGGCCTTATCCGCCCCTGATATTTCCGACCACCTCCGTCGATTGGCCGAGGAGCTCGACGCGACTGCGCTCGACTTGGAACACCGCGGTCAAGCGCCGCGCCGTTAGTTAAGTCGGTAAATCAGTCGCTTAGCGCGGATCATCGTCCCAGGGGCTTGCGGCCGACCGCGGCATGGCGACGGGACCGCGGACGTCTCGTCGGCAGCGCTGTCGCTCACGCGACCACCCCCTCGGCTCGCAGCGCTGCGATCTCGGCCTCGCTGTAGCCGTATTGGCGCAGCACCTCGTCGCTGTTCTGACCCACGGCGGGCGCGCGGCGTGGCGGCACCTTTTCCTGCCCGGCGAGAAAGAACGGGCTGTCGATCGTCCACAGCTCCGGGTCGTCGGCATAGGGCTTGAGAAAACCGGCGGCCAGCACCTGCTCGTCGTGGCGGATGTCGTCCACCCGGCCGACCACGCCGAAGATCAGCCCGGCATCGTCGAGCGTCTTGCGCCAGTGAGCCAGGTCGTGTTCGGCGAACAGCCTGTCGAGGATCGCCACGAGCTCGTGCGCATGCTTGTCGCGCCCGGCATTGGTCGCGAACCGCTCGTCATCGAGTTCCGCGGCGTTGAAGCAGGTCTTGAACTTCTCCCAGCGCCATTCGTCGGCGGCGATCGACAGCAGCAGCCAGCGGCCGTCGCGGCATTGATAGTGCACGCGCAGCGCCGAGAGCGCCTGATGGCGCGGCGGCTGCGGCCGCACCTCGTCGCCGCACAACGCCGCCTGCACCGAGCAGGCATTGGCCCACAACCCGTTCGCCAGCAGCGACGAGCCGACGTAATTGCCCTTGCCGGTCTTCTCGCGCTGATACAGCGCGGTGACGATCGCGCCATAGGTGCCCATCGCCGAGGGATGGTCGCCCATGCCGGGCAGCGAGCGGGCCGGGTTGACCTCCTCACCGGCGCGCACGAGGTCCATCAGCCCGGTGCGCGCCCACCAGGCGGTCGCGTCGAAGCCGGGCTTGCTCGCCTCCGGCCCGGTCTCGCCATAACCGGTGAACGATGCGTAGATCAGCCGCTCGTTGAGGTGCTTCAGATCGTCATAGGTGATGCCGAGCCGGCCGCGCGCTGGCGGCGGGTAGTTGGTGATGAACACGTCGGCGTCCTTGACCAGGCGGTAAAGGACGGCGCGTCCGGCCTCGGTGCGCAGATCGAGCGCGAGGCTCTTTTTGTTTCGAGTGTCGAACAGGAAACCGGGATTGAGCGGGTTCCTGGGGTTGGGGACCGCGCGCCGGCGATACGGGTCGCCCATGCCCGGCGGCTCGATCTTGATGACCTCGGCACCGAAATCCGACATCACCGTCGCCGCCGCCGGGCCGGCGATGAAGCTCGCGCAATCGATGACCTTGAGCCCGTCGAAGATGCGTTCCGTCACTGTCTAATTCCTTGTTTATTCACAATGAAGCGGCGACACAGTGAGACGATTAGGTAGCGCAAAGGACGCCAAGGATGCACGATGGACGCAAAGGCTGACGGCGCCATCGCGTCCTTAGTGTGCCCTCCGCGTCCTCTGCGTTAAAACGTTCCTCTTCTCACTGCCTCACCGTCTCACTGGTGAAATTCGAACATCCAACCGGTAGGCGTCGCCGTCGCGCACGATATGCCCGGCCGTCGCGCCGGCGAAATGCGTGCCGATCACCAGCACGGGCCGCCCCGCCAACTCGGCCAGCATCCGCTCGCGGGTCTGTTGCGCCTGCCCCGGATCGCTGTCGGCGGTCGATGACCAATGCGGCCGCGCGATCTGGCAGGGATGGTGCATGAAATCGCCGGTGATCAGCGCCTCTTCGCCCTGCGAGCTGATCCGAACGCTGACATGCCCCGGCGTGTGGCCGATCGTCGGCACCAGGCTGATCTCGTCCGATACCCGGTGGTCGGTCTCGACCAGCTCGACGAGCCCGGCATCGTGCACCGGCTTCACCGAGTCGGCGAAGATGGCTGCCATGTCGTCGCGCTCGTGCTGGCCCCGCCAGTGGTCGAACTCGACCCGCCCCATCAGATACCGCGCTCGCGGAAACGTCGGAACCCACTTCCCGTCGACCAGCATCGTGTTCCAGCCGACATGATCGACGTGCAGATGCGTGCATAGCACCGTGTCGATCGATTCGCGCGGATAGCCGGCGGTCGCGAGATCGGCAAGGAACGGGCCTTGCAGATTGTTCCAGGTCGGGATGCGGCGGCCCTCTTTGTCGTTGCCGAGGCAGGTATCGACGACGATGCGGCGGCCCGGTGTTTCGACGATCAGCGCATGGATGCTCATCTTCAACCGGCCGCGCTCATCGGCGAAATGCGGCTGCAGCCACCCGATCGGCAGGATCTCCTCATAGGTTGCCTGCGGCAGGATGAACCGGCTGCCGCCGGTGACCTCCAGTTCGACGATCTTGGTCACGGTGACCTCGCCGATCCGCCATTTCTGCATCGCCCGCCTCTTGCCTGTTTGGCAAAGCTTATCCGGGCCGCCGCGGCCGACGCCAGACCTCTGCTTCCGTAATCTCCCCTCACCCGGCGTCCCGGCGAAAGCCGGGACCCATTTTTCAGCTGTCTCGGGCGCGGATAGGTGGGTCCCGGCTTCCGCCGGGACGCCGGTGGCGAGCGTTGCGGTGCCAATAATCAACGAAAGTGTTGACTATCAACAATTCTGTTGATAATGTTTGCCCGCATGGTCGCAGTTGAACCCATCGATGCGAGCGAAGCGCCCGAAGAAGCAACGCTCGACCGGGTCTTTGCCGCGCTCGCCGATCCGGTGCGGCGCGCGGTGCTGACCCGGCTCGACGGCGAGGATCTGCTCGTCTCGGAGTTGGCGGCGCCGTTCGACATCTCGTTGCAGGCGGTGTCGCGGCACATCCAGGTGCTGGTCCGGGCCGGCCTTGTCAAGCAGGAGCGCACCGGGCGGATCAGCCGGTGCCGGCTCGATGCCGGGCCGATCTTGGAGGCCGCGCTGTGGCTGAACCGCTACAGCAAGTATTGGCAGTCGCAGTTCGACACGCTCGCCGCGTGGCTCGATCATATCTCGTCAGCGGAAGAGGAGAGCGCCGATGCCCGATCGCGAGGTCACCGAAAAGCTGGCGGCATATCGCCGCGAAATCGCCGCGCTGCGCGACAAGATGCGGGCGCTGCAAAACGAGGCCGAGCCCGAAGAACTCGAAAATTACCGGTTCGCGACGACTGACGGTCCGGTCCGTCTGTCGGAACTGTTCGGCGAGCGCGAATATCTGTTTGTGATCCACAACATGGGCAGGGGTTGCCCGGCCTGCACGATGTGGGCGGACGGCTTCAACGGCGTCCTGCCGCATCTCGAAAACCGTGCCGCCTTTGTCCTCTCCTCGCCCGACGATCCGGAGACCCAGCGCGGCGTTGCCGCCGCGCGTGGCTGGCGGTTTCGGATGGTGTCGCACCACGGCACCGGCTTTGCCGCCGATATGGGCTATCGCAGCGAGCAGGGCTGGCTGCCCGGCGTTTCGGTGTTCCGCCGTATCGGCGACCGGATCTACCGCGTTTCCGACGCACCGTTCGACGAGGGCGACGATTTCTGCACCGTCTATCACCTCTTCGACCTGCTGCCCGAAGGCGCGGCCGGCTGGCGTCCGCAATTCAGTTATTCCTGAGATGTTTCGAGGACAAAACGCATGATTGGCACACGTGAAGAGTGGCTCACAGCGCGGCTCGAACTGCTCCAGGCAGAGAAAGAGCTGACGCGGCGCGGCGACGAACTGGCGCAGCGACGCCAGGAGCTCCCATGGGTCCGATTAGACAAGGAGTACCGGTTCGACACCGATGAAGGGAGCGCGTCGCTGGCGGACCTCTTCCGCGGGCGCTCACAGCTCCTGGTCTACCATTTCATGTTCGGGCCCGACTACACGGCGGGGTGTCCATCCTGCTCGGCGATCGCGGACGGGTTCGACGGCTTCGCCGTCCACCTGGCGAATCATGACGTGATGCTGTGGGCGGTGTCGCGAGCGCCGCTCGCCAAGCTGCAGGCGTATAAGCGGCGGATGGGGTGGAATTTTCCCTGGGCGTCCTCGTTCGCCAGCGACTTCAACTTCGACTTCAACGTCTCGATCACCGAGCAGCAACAGCGCGAGGGAGGGTACGAATACAATTATCGGCGCGGGGCGGCGCGGACTTTGCGCGCCGGCGAGGGGTCCGTCGGCGTACCGCCCGATGGGCCCACGACATTCGCGGCCATGAGCGGGACCGACGTGGCCGCCTATACGCGCGAGAGGCCCGGCATGAGCGCGTTCGTGTACGAGGACGGCGTCGTCTATCACACCTATTCGGCCTATGCGCGCGGACTGGATGGCCTATGGGGCATGTACCAGTGGCTCGACCGCGCCCCCAAGGGCCGCAACGAGAGGGGCGTCTGGTGGCGCCGGCACGACGAGTACGACAGGGGCTGAGCGACTTCGCGGGGAGATCTCACGACGCATATCTTCCTGCTGCGCAGGCGGCGTCGAGATCGTTAATGCCGGCTCCCACTACCTCGATCTGGCGCCGAAAGGCCGCGACGAAGCAGGACTACCGCACCCGATGGCTTGGCTTCGCCGTCGCGACCGATACGGCGACTAGAGGCTGTCCTGACGGGGGTAAAATACGGTCCTATGATGAAGCCGCCCAGCGGGATCTCGTCACAGCGCGCCTGCGGCGGGATGAGCCCGCTGCCGCCGGTGACATCGAACCCGACGACTTTGAGCGCCATGACCATGCCGATTCGTCATCTCATCCCGTTCCGCCAGTCGGCCTCTGCCAAAACTAATTCGTCCGAATCTCGCTGCGCCGTGGGGATGCCGCGCAAATGGCACCGCTCTCAGATTTGGTGTGGACACGTGCCGGCCAGCGCACATGCTGACACCACGGTTTGAAAGAGGGGGGATTGATGGCGCCCAATATCGCCCATCGGCGTGCGGCCAAGGCCGCCCGCCGCAAGAAGCTGCTCGCCAGCCGGCGCGCGGCCGAGCCGGTGTCGCTCGCCGAGAGGGTGCGACGGCTCGCAAATGGAGAGCTGCATTGCTGCCTGATGCAGCGGGAGGCCGGGATCAACAGCGTCTTCTTGGCGCGCGAAACGGATACCGGCGAAATAGCGGTTGCCGCTTTCCTGGTCGACGCCTTCGCGCTGGGCATCAAGGACGTTTTCTTCCGTGCGATGCAGCCATCCGATTTCGAAGCATTCCTGTCGGCGGCGCTGGATGCAGCACAGGTGGCCCCGGTCGAGCCGAGCTACGCCCGCAAGCTGGTGCGCGACGCGGCGGCCTACGCCGGCTCGCTCGGACTGCGCCCGCCACGCGAATTCGCCGCGATCGAGCGGCTTTTTGGTGATGTCCGGGCCGAGGATTGTGCCGAAACCTTTGTCTTTGGACGGGACGGCAGGCCGTTCTACGTGGTTGGCCCGACCGAAACGACGCGGCAGGTGGCGAACCGGCTGCGGCATCTCGCCGAGCAGCTTGGACCTGAGGGTTTTGATTTCGTGATACCCGAGGAGGACGAACACGATGCCGACGCTGCGTGACCGTCGGCTAGCGGTGCGCTAGCATCGCGGTGTCATTCTGACGGGAGGAGCCGCCGATGAAAGCCGCCGTCCTGCATGCGCCCAACCAGCCCCTGACGATCGAGGACGTGTCGCTGACCAAGCCGCAGAGCCGCGAGGTGTTGCTGCACACCGCTTTCGCCGGCCTCTGCCACAGCGATCTGCATTTTATCGACGGGCTGTACCCGCATCCGACCCCTTGCGTGCTGGGGCATGAATCGGCCGCCATCGTCGAGGCTGTCGGCGACGGCGTCACCTACGTCAAGCCGGGCGATCATGTCATTACGTGCCTGTCGGTGTTCTGCGGCACCTGCCCGCAATGCGTCACCGGCCACCCGAACCTCTGCGAGAACACCGAGGTCAAGATGCCGCCCGGCCAGTCGCGGAGAATGTCGTGGAGGGGCGGCGAGCTGATGAACCAATTCCTGAACCTCTCGTCCTTTGCAGAACAGATGCTGGTGCACGAGAATTCGATGGTGAAGATCGACGACGACATCCCGCTCGACCGCGCGGCGCTGGTCGGCTGCGGCGTGATGACCGGGGTCGGCGCGGTGTTCAACGCCGCCAAGGTCGAGCCCGGCGCGACGGTCGCGGTGATCGGCTGCGGCGGCGTCGGGCTGTCGGCCGTCAACGGCGCGGCGCTCGCTGGCGCCGAGCGCATCATCGCGATCGATCGCGTCCAGTCGAAGCTCGACATCGCCCGCGAGCTCGGCGCCACCGACACGATCAACGCCAGCAATCTCGATGCCGTCGAACAGGTGCGAGAGATGACCAAGGGCGGGGTGCATTATTCCTTCGAGGCGCTCGGCACCAAGGACACCGCCGAGCAGTCCTTCCGCATGCTGCGCCCCGGCGGCACCGCGACGATCATCGGCATGGTGCCGCTCGGCATCAAGATCGAGCTGCACGGCTACGATTTCCTGCGCGACCGCAAGATCCAGGGTACCTCGATGGGCGGCAACCGCTTCCGGGTCGACATGCCGCGGCTATTGTCCTTGTGGCGGCAGGGCCGCTTGAAGCTCGACCATTTGATCTCGGGCCGCATCAAGCTCGCCGAGGTCAACGACGGCTTCGCCGCCCTCAAATCCGCCGCTCCGGTGCGCCAGCTGATCGATTTCGGCGCCGCGTAGGATCGACGCACTTCCCTCTCCCGCACCGCGGGAGAGGGTGCCTGAGGGCTACGCCAGAAGGCGGGTGAGGGTGTTCTGAATACCCGAAAACCCTCACCCGGCTCCCTGCGCTCGCCACCCTCTCCCGCGGTGCGGCGAAAGTCAGATGACGAGAATTTTTTCAGCCAGGATCGGTAGGTCGCGGACTCGGATTCCGGTCGCGTGCCAGACCGCGTTGGCAACCGCCGCGGCGGCGCCGACGATCGGCAACTCGCCGATCCCCTTGACCCCGGCCGGGTTGATCATCCGGTCCTGCTCCTCGACAAAGATCGTCGTGAGGTCCGGGATGTCGGCATGCACCGGCATCAGGTAATCGGAGACGTTGGGGTTCACCACCCGGCCGACATTCGGGTCGATCCGCGTCGCCTCCATCAATGCCATGCCGATCCCCATCGTGATGCCGCCGATCGCTTGGCTGCGCGCCGTCTTCGCATTGAGAATGCGGCCGGCTGCATAGGCGCCGACAAACCGGCTGACGCGGATCTCGCCCAGCTCGGGATCGACCCGCACCTCGGCGAATTGCGCGCCGAAGGAGTGCATCGAATACCGCTTCTTCTCGTCCGCCGGTTTGGCAACCGCCTCGACCGCGAGCCGCTCGAGCCGGTTGCGCGCCAGCAATGCCGGAACGCCGATCTGCCGGTGCGGCGCAGCGCGCAGCCGGACAAACCCGTCGGCGAATTCGAGCTCGTCCGGGGGGGCGCCCTTGAGGGACGAGCGCTCGGCGGCGAGCGCCATCTCGAACAGCCGCCCTTTCGCGCTGTCGACCGCGGCGAGGACTGCCGACCCGACGCTCGCGGCGCTTTGCGATCCGCCCGATACCGGCGCCTTCGGAAACTCGCTGTCGCCGAGTTCGAAGCGCACCCGGTGCAGCGGCATTTTCAGCGCGTCGGCGGCGAGCTGGGCCATCACCGTATAGGTGCCGGTGCCGAGGTCCTGCGTCCCGGATTGCACCAAGACCGTGCCGTCGCTGTCGAACACGATGCGGGCGCCGGCTTCGGAGCGGTTCATCGGGTAGGTGGCGGTCGCCATCCCCCAGCCGACCAGCACCGGTCCGTCCCGCATCGCGCGCGGCTCGGATGGGCGGCGCGTCCAGCCGAACGCCTCGGCACCGGCGGCGTAGCATTGCTTCAGCGCCTTCGACGAGAACGGCTTGTCCTCATGCGGATCGGTCTCGGCGTAATTGCGCAGGCGCAATTCCAACGGATTGAGCTTCAGCGCAACCGCCAACTCGTCCATCGCGGATTCGAGCGCGAAGCTGCCGCTCGCCTCGCCGGGCGCCCGCATATAGGTCGGCAGCGGCGCATTGAGCGACACCAGACGGTGCGTCACCGCGGCGTTCGGGACGGTATACAGCATCTCGCTCATCAGCCCGACCGGCTCGGCGAATTCGCCGAGCGCCGGATGCGACATCGAGGTCACCCCGTCATGCGTCAGCGCGAGCAGGCGGCCCTGCGCATCGGCGCCGAGCCGCAGCCGCTGGATCGTACGGGGCCGGTAGCCGTTGGAGCTGAACATCTGCTCGCGCGCCAGGACCAGTTTGACCGGCCGGTTCACGACCCCGGCCGCCATCGCGGCCAGCGTGACATGCGGCCAGGTATTGCCCTTGCAGCCAAATCCGCCGCCGACAAACGGGCAGATCGCGCGCACCTGTTCCGGCTTCATCCCGAACAGTTTGGCGAGCGATTGCTGCGTGCCGCTGATCGCTTGCGTCGCGCTATAGACGGTCAGGCGGTGGTTGTCGCCTTCCCCCTCCCACAAGGCGATCGTCGCATGTGGCTCCATCGGGTTGTGGTGCTCGACCGGTGTCGTGTAGGTCGCATCGACCTTCACCGCCGCCGCGGCCAGCGCCGCCTCGGGATCGCCGCGGCGGCTGTCGGGCGGCCGCGCGCCGTTGCGGAAACGCTTAGGCGGGTAGGCGGCGCCGAGCGCGTCGTCCATGCGGACCTGCGCCTCGGCCTCGCGGTACTCGACGCGCACCAGCGCGCCGGCCTGTTGCGCGCGCTCCAGCGTGTCGGCGACCACAACGGCGATATGCTGGCCGTTGTAGTAAACCAATCTATCCTGCAAGAGCGGCTTGGCGATCAGTGACGCGCTGCTGTCGTTCTGTGCCAAACGCGGCGCATTGTCGGGCGTCAGGATGGCGAGTACGCCGGGCACAGCCTGCGCCGCGGCAAGATCGAAACCAGTGATCTCGCCGCTCGCGATCGTGCTCTGCACCAGCACGGCATGCGCCAGATTGCCGATGTCGAATTCCGCGGCGTAGCGGGCCCGTCCGGTCACTTTGAGCCGGCCGTCGCGCCGATCGATGGGCTGGCCGACCACTGCGCGGCCGGGAATGGGAAAACCGGTGTCGAGGGGCATTGCTCTCCTCCTCACGCCGTGACGGTCAGCAGCGCTCGCATCAGCGCGCGCTGCATCAGTGGAATCTTGAAGCCGTTCTCGGCGAGCGGCCGGGCGCCGTCCGCTGCTTGCGCTGCTGCATTCGTCAGTGCCTCCCGGGTCACCGGCATGCTGGCCAGAGCCGCCTCGACGGCGGGCAGCCGCCACGGTTTGGTCCCGACCCCGCCCATTGCGACCCGCGCCGTGCGGATTCGGCCATCCTCGACCGCGACGGCGACCGCCGCCGACACCAGCGCGAACTCGAACGATGCGCGGTCGCGCAGTTTCAGGTAATGCGAGCGTTCACCGTTCCGGGGCGGCGGCACTTGCACGGCGGTGATGATCTCGCCCGGTGCCAGCACCGTCTCGCGATCCGGCGTATTGGCGGGCAGCAGGTAGAATTCGTCGATCGGTACGGCGCGCGTCCCGTTGCCGCCCTGCACCTCGATCGTCGAGTCGAGCGCCGCAAGCGCCACCGCGAGATCGGAAGGATGCGTCGCGACGCAGTAATCGCCGCCGCCGAAAATCGCATGCAGCCGGTTCAGCCCCAGGATCGCACCGCAGCCCGAGCCGGGCTGTCGTTTGTTGCACGCGCCAAAGCCGACGTTGCGGAAATAGCCGCAGCGGGTGCGCTGCAGCAGATTGCCGCCGATCGTCGCCATGTTGCGCACCTGCGGCGAGGCGCTGGCGAGCAACGCTTCGGCGACGACCGGATAACGCCGGCGCAGATCCGGATCGTCGGCGAGGTCGCTCATCCTGACGAGGGCGCCGATCCGCGCGCCGTCGCCGCCGATCGAAAACGTATCCAGCGGCAATCCCTCGAGATCGACGAGGTGCTGCGGCCGCTCGACATGGTCCTTCATCAGCTGCATCAGATCGGTGCCGCCGGCGATGAACTTGGTGTCGGATTGTTGCGCGGCGGCGAGCGCGGCCTCGATTGTCGCCGGTACGGCGAGGGTGAAGTTCTCCATCGCTCAGCCCCCCGATCCCGAACCGGTCACGTCTTTGACGGCCGCGAGGATGTGCGGATAGGCGCCGCAGCGGCAGATATTGCCGCTCATCCATTCGCGGATCGCCGCGTCCGACATGGCGCGTCCCTCTGCGACCAGCGCCGTTGCCGACATGATTTGGCCCGGTGTGCAATAGCCGCACTGCAGCCCGTCGCGCGCGAGAAAGGCGGCCTGCATCGGATGCAGCTCCCCGTCTTTCGCCAGACCCTCGATCGTCGTGATGGCCTTCTCCTGACAGCGCGCCGCCAGGGTCAAGCAGGCATTGATCCGTCGGCCGTCGACATGCACCGTGCAGGCGCCGCAGGAGCCCTGGTCGCAGCCCTTTTTGGTGCCGGTCAGGCGCAAATTCTCGCGCAACGCGTCGAGCAGCGTGGTGCGCGGTTCGATGGTCAGCGCGTGGCGCCGGCCATTGACTTCCAACGTCACGTCAATCATTTCCGGTGTCCGTACCGGCGGGGAGCCGGATTGCACCGATGGCGCGACCGCCGCGCGCGTCACTCTGCTGGCGGTAGCCAAGCCTCCAACTGCGGCCGACGCGCCGATAAAGCGCCGCCGGCTCACCTCGAATTCACTCATTGCCGCTCTCCTGCTGCGGGCAAGCGTGTTGCTGCCCGCCAACGCCGTCTGCCGGGATGGGGTTGCCGGCGAGCGGCGGGCGCTAGTAGGCGGGAGAAGAGGAAACCAGGCGGCGACGTGAGTTGTGCGTCGCGGGACACGCAAGATCGCCGGCAGGCCAAGATGCCTGCCGGCGATGCCGATCCGGCGTGCTACCGCTGCATCACCCAGTAGGGTGGATAAGTGCCGGTATCAGGGTAGATATAATTGGGATAGCCGCCGGACCACACCGGCGAATACGCCGGCTGCGGCACGTAAGCCGGCTGCGGCACGTAATAAGCCGACCCGGAAGCGCTCGGATGCGAGCACTGCAAATTATAGCCCTTGGTCCACCAGCATTGCGCCTGCGCTGTGCCGGTAAAGGCAAAGGCGGTAAACGCAATCGCCGCCGTTGCGCCCAATAAAGCTTTGATCATTTTCACGCTCCTGTTGACACCTCTCTGGTCAACAGGAGGTTCGCCGCCATAGATCCCGTGGCAGCGACGCGACAATTAAACCAATGCGCTCAAAACCAGCGCGATTTATCCACGACGTTGCGCAATTCCTGGCCGGCGAGAAACCGCCGGCAATTATCGGCGAGCACCTCGTAGCGGCGCTCGTCGAGATAGGGGCCATAGCCGGCGGTATGCGGCGTGATCAAGACGCCCGGCATCGTCCACAGCGGATGCTCCGCCGGCAGCGGCTCCTGCTCGAACACGTCGAGCGCGGCGCCGGCGATCTCGCCGGCCTTCAGCGCCGCGACGAGGTCGTCGAGCCGCGTCGTCCGGCCGCGTCCAATATTGATGAAGAACGCGCCGCGCTTCATGCGCTGAAAGCGCGCCCGGTTCATGAAACCTTCGGTCTCCGGCGTATGCGGCACGGTCAGGATCACGAAATCGGCCTGCGGCAACAGCTCGTCGAGCGCGGCGGCGCGGTGCAGTTCCGCGACCCCCGGCGGCGGTGTGGGACGGCGTTCGTCGACGCCGATGACTCGCATGCCGAACGTGCTTGCGAGCCGCGCCACCTCCGCGCCGATGCCGCCGACCCCGACCACCACCGCGGTCGCCTCGGGCAGGTGCACGGTGCCGGTGTCGCGCGGCATCTTCTTCCATTGCCGCTGCAGCTGCTGCGGCAGGTAGACATGCAGACCGCGTGCGAAATGCAGCACGAACGCCATGACATGCGCGCCGATATGGTCGTTGAAGATTTCCCGGAAATTGGTCACCACCACCGGGTGCTCGATCAGTTCGGGGTAGTAATAGCCGGCGGGCGGCGCGATCTGCGGCGATTGCAGCCAACGCAATTTCTGGGCGCGCGCCAGCAGGGCAGGGGGGATCGTACCAAACGCCGCATCGGCCATGCCGATCGCCTGCTCGGCGCCCTCCATCGTTTCCGGCACGATGACCTCGATCTCGGGGACGGCTTCCGCGACCCGCTGACCCCATTCGCGGCTCTTCTCGTTCTGCGGCGGCATCATCAGCAACGTCGTCGGCATTGGCGGGACTCCCCGGAGAACATCACAAAAAATTCAGGAAAAACTCAGGTCAGCCCCATCGCGCTCGGCCGGCCCTTTTCGTTGAAGTTGAAGGCGGCTTCCCACACCGCGATCTTGCCGTCGCGCATGACCCAGATCTCAACGCCGCGCCCGGCCATCGACTTGCCGGTGACGGCGTCCCGCCATTCGCCTTCCCAGTAATTGGCGATCATGTCGCCCGACAGCGCGCGCAATTCCTTGCGCAGGCGATAACCGATCTGCCGCTCGCTGCGGCTGCGGAACAGTTTTTTTAGCTCGGCCTTGCCGCGAAACTCCGGCAAGTCGCCAAAGCGGATAACGCAATCATCGGTGAAGCCGGCGAGCAGGCCCGGGATGTTCCACGGCATGAAAAGCGACTCGACATGCGCGACAAACGCCCGCGCCTCCTCGACGGTCTGCGGATTGCGGTCAGCCATCGCTCTCTTCTAGAAATTTCACCACAGAGGCACAGAGGGCACAGAGGAGCCCTTGGAGCGCGGGCGACTCGCCGCGTGCGGGCCGGAGGCCCGCGGTCCATATTTCTCTCTGTCCTCCGTGCCTCTTTGGTGAATTGATCTATCGCAGTTCCGGGACAATCCAGAACGGCTTGGAGCCGCGCGCCACCCGCTCGCAATTGTCGAACGCGTTGCGCCAGCGCTTCGGATGGTTGTCCCAGGTCGGGCCGGCCGAATGCGGGCTGAAGATCGCGTTCTTCAGCGTGAACAGCTCGTGGTCGGGTTGCGGCGGCTCCTCGCGCATGACGTCGAGACCCGCCCCCATGATCTTCTCGTCGTGCAAGGCCCGATAAAGCGCCTTTTCCTCGACCACCGGGCCGCGGCAGGTGTTGATCAGGATCGCGGTCGGCTTCATCAGCGCCAGCTCGCGCTCACCGATCAGGTTGTGCGTCGACAGGTCGAGCGGCACGTGCAGGCTGACGATGTCCGACGTCTTGAGCAGCTCGGGCAGCAGCACGAAGCGGATGCCGAGCGCATCCTCCTGGTCGGTCGTCATGCGGTTGATGTCGTAGTACTGGATCCGCATGTCGAAGGCCTTGGCGCGCCGCGCCACCTTCTTGCCGATATTGCCGAGCCCGATGATGCCGAGCGTCTTGTCTTCCAGCTCGTAGAGCTTGGCGGCGTTGAAGTCGTTGCCGCGCCAACGCCCGGACACGACGCCGTCATGCACCCAGATCAGCTTGCGGGACACGGCCAGCATCAGCAGGAGCGCGTGCTCGGCCACCGCCGTCGCGTTGGCGCCGCCATTGTTGCAGATCGGCACGCCGGCCGCCCGCGCCGCATCGAGGTCATAGGTGTTGTAACCGGCGCTCAAGGTCTGGACGAGCTTCAGCTTCGGCGCCTGCTGATAGAACTCCGGACCGTGCTTGAACTGGCCGGCGCCGATATAGAAATCGGTATCCTTCAGCAGGTTCCAGAATTCGGGCCGTCCATGCGGCGCGGTCACCAGCTCCAGGCCATCGGGCAGCATATCGTGAGCGATCTTCAATGTCTCGTCGCCGTGGCTGTCCGGGGTCAAAACGCGATAGGGCATCGGCAGCGTCTCCTCTTGGGGTCGTGTTCAGGCGGCATCGTAGCCGGTGCCGCGGGCAAAGCGCAAATTCGCAGAATAGCTGCCGATTACGGCCCATTGCCGGCCTCCGGGGGCTTCGCTAGGGTGCCGCCCGTCTTTCCACTAAAGAGAGGTCCGCTGTCGATGCCTGACGAGATCCTCCAGTTCCGCTTCCAGAACCTTCACGAATTCGTCAAGGTCGCGCGGCAGAACCTCGACCGCAACAATTGGGACTACCTGATCGGCGCTTCCGAGAGCGAGACGACCTTGGCGCGCAACCGGCTGGCGCTGGACTCGCTCGGCTTCCGCCCCCGCGTTTTGCGCGACGTGTCGAACGTCGACTGCAGCCGCACCCTGTTCGGGAAGAAGTTGCGCTTGCCGGTGCTGTGTGCGCCGGTCGGCTCCTTGCAGAATTTCGATCCGGGCGGCGGCGCGACCGTTGCGGCGGCGACCGCCGAATTCGGCAACGGGATGATCCTCTCCTCGGTGTCCGAGCCCGGGATGGACAAGACCGCCGAGGCCTCGGGCGACGGGTTCAAGATCTTCCAGCTCTACGTGCGCGGCGACGCGGCCTGGGTCGACGACCATGTCCGTCGCGCCACCGACAGGGGCTACAACGCCTTCTGCCTGACGATCGACACCGACAGTTACAGCCGCCGCGAGCGCGACATCGCCAAGCGTCACCAGCGCCGCCGCGTGCGGGTCGACGATGCCCGGATCTACCAGGCACAGTTCAACTGGAAGGACATCGAGCGGATCAAGCGCAATTTCGACATCCCGCTGATCCTGAAGGGCATCGCCACCGCCGAGGATGCCAGGATCGCGGTCGATCACGGCGTCGATTGCGTCTATGTCTCGAACCATGGCGGCCGCCAGCTCGATCAGGGGCTGGGCTCGGTCGCGGTGTTGCCGGAGGTCGTCGAAGCGGTCGCCGGGCGCGCCCGAATCATCGTCGACGGCTCGATCACCCGCGGCACCGATGTCGTCAAGGCGATCATCCTCGGCGCCGACGCGGTGTCGGTCGGCCGGCTCTACGTCTACGGGCTCGCCGCCGCCGGCCATGAGGGCGTGGTGCGGCTATTCGAGATCCTCGAGGACGAAATCCGCATCTGCCTGTCGCTGCTCGGCGTCAACAATTATGGCGAGCTCGACAAATCCTATTTGCGGTCGGCGCCCGCGGTCGTGCCGCCGCACGTCCACAGCCCGTTCCCGCATCTCGACCTGCCGAAGGAAACCTACTAGCCCGCCCCTGACCCCGTGCCCGGGCTTGTCCCGGGCACCCACGTCTTTGACACGCGTTGGACTGCCGAGACGTGGATGGCCGGGCCAGCGCCGACACGGGCGAATTCTTTTGATCGCGCTCATTCGTAGGGGTGCCGGTGCCGCATCGCCCGCGGCGGTGTTTATACCCTCATGGCCAGAAAGCTGCGGCGTGCGACGCTGATCCACAACGAAAAGGCGGGGGATCGGCGCCATACCCGCGCCTACCTTGTCGGTCTCTTGGAAGGCGCTGGCTACGATGTCAGCCATTTCGCCGTCCAGCAGGGCGATCTGGCCGAGGCGCTCGGCCACCCCGCCGAGATCATCGTCTCGGCCGGCGGCGACGGTACGGTGGCCCGGGTCGTGGGGCAGGCGCGCTCCGATGGGCCCGCGATCGCGATCCTGCCGCTCGGTACCGCCAACAATATTGCCGCCTCCCTGGGTATCGCGGGGCCGCTCGAAGATATCGTCTCAGCTTGGCAGCAAGCCCGGATGCGGCCCTATTACCCGATCGGCGCCAGCGGGCCTTGGGGGATGCGCCGTTTGATCGAAGGCGTCGGCTTCGGCGCGTTCGAGGAGGCGATGCATGAAATTCCGCGCAAGTTCCGCGTCAAACGGGCGCGCGATTTCGTCCGCAAGATCGTCGTGGACGCACCCCCGGAATGTTTGGAAATCGGCATCGAGGATGAGACGATCGGTGGCCGATTTGCCGTGCTGGAAATCACCGCGATCCCGCTGATCGGTCCGCGGCTGCCGCTCGCCCCGGCGGCCGATCCGTCCGACCGTAACCTCGAGATCTGTTTCGTCGGCGACAATGAGGCCGACAGGCAGGCCTTCGCACAGTGGCTCGACAACCCCGAGAGCGCCGAGCCGGCGCCGGTGTCATCCCGTCGCGCGCAGCGGCTGACGATCGCCGGCCAGTTCCGCCGCATCCGTCTCGACAGCAAGCTGTGGAACGGCGAGCCCGACCCTCGGCTGGACAATACCTGGCCGGTGATAGGCATCGCCACCGAGCCGCAGCCGTTGCATTTTCTGGTTCCGGATTGACCCCGCCCTTCGTCCGCGTTCGCCGTTGCCGGTGCGCCGCGATTGCCTGATAGTCGCGACAGTGGCACGGCGGAGGAGACATGACGAGCGGGTCCGAGATCGCTTTTGCCTCGGCCGAAGCCCTGGCCGATCTGTATCGCAAGAAGGCGCTGTCGCCGGTCGAGGCGGCGGTAATTCTGTTCGGCCGGATCGAGGCGCTGCAGCCCAAGCTCAACGCGTTCTGCATCGTCGATCGCGACGGCGCCATCGCGGCGGCGCGCGCCTCGGAACAGCGCTGGCGTGACGGTGCGTCGCTTGGCCCGCTCGATGGCGTGCCGGTGACGATCAAGGACCTCGTGCTTATGCGCGGCTTCCCGACCCTGCGCGGCTCGAAGCTGATCGATCCGGCGCAGGATTGGTCGGAAGACGGCCCTCCGGTGGCGCGGCTGCGCGAGGCCGGCGCGGTGATTCTCGGCAAGACCACGACCCCGGAATTCGGCTGGAAGGCGATCGGCGACAGCCCGCTGACCGGCATCACTCGCAACCCGTGGAACCTTGATCGCACCCCGGGCGGCAGCAGCGCCGGCGCGGCCGCCGCCTGCGCCGCCGGCATCGCGCCGCTGCATGTCGGCAGTGACGGCGCCGGCTCGATCCGCATCCCTGCCGCCTTCACCGGCATCTTCGGCATCAAGGCGACTTTCGGCCGCGTACCGGCCTATCCCGCCTCGCCGCTCGGCCTGCTGTCGAATGTCGGGCCGATGACCCGGCATGTGCGGGACGCGGCATTGCTGCTCAACGTGCTGGATGGCCCCGATTACCGCGACCCCTATGCGCTGGCGCCCGATGACCGCGACTGGCTCGACGGCATCGAAGACGGGGTCCGGGGGATGCGTATCGCCTACAGCCCGGATCTGGGTTACGCCCGCGTCGATCCCGAGATCGCCGCCGCGGCTGCCGCCGCGGCACGACAATTCGAGACGCTCGGCGCCTCGGTCGAGGAGGTCCGCGACATCTTCCCGTCGCCGCGCGACGCGCTGATGACGCTATGGGCCGCCGGCGAGGCCCGCGTGCTGGCCGGCTTTCCGGTCGAGAAGCGTCATTTGTGCGACCCCGGCCTCGTCGCGATGGCGGCGCTCGGCGAGAAGATCGGTGCGGTCGAGTATCTCGGCGCTGATATGGAGCGCACGGCCCTCGGCGTCCGCATGGGGGAGTTCCACGAGCGCTACGATCTGCTGCTGACCCCGATGATGCCGGTGCCGGCATTGCCGGTCGGCCAGGACCTGAACGACCCCGCCGGCGAGGAGCAATGGTTCGACTGGTCGCCGTTCAGCTACCCGTTCAATATGACACGCCAACCGGCCGCCTCGGTGCCGTGCGGGCTGACCAGCGCCGGCTTGCCGGTCGGCTTGCAACTCGTCGGACCGCTTTATGCTGAGGACCGCGTGCTGCGCGCCGCGCGCGCCTTCGAGACGACCCGGCCCGAGCGGCGCCCGCCGCTGTTCTCGAACTGAATTGCAGGACGCGTCATGCTGATTGTCCCCACCCGTCCGCAGCTGACGCCGCGGACACCCTCGCACGTTCCTTTCCGAACCCTCCCCCGCTTGCGGGGAAGGGCATGGTGGGGGCTAAGCGGCTGGGGGCTGCGCCCGTCGATCTGAGGAAATGCCATGGGAGACAATTTCGAACCAAAGATTATCCTGACCGACGCGCCGGATGCCGCCGGTACGACTGTAATCGCCGATGGGCTGCGCGACTACAACACGAGCCAGGCCGGTTATGACGATTATCGGCCGCTCGCCGTGTTCGTCACCGATCCGGTTTCAGGCAAGGTTCTGGGAGGCCTTTACGGCGCCAGTTCTCGCGGCCAGCTGCGGGTCGATCGGTTCTTTCTGCCGGAAGGAATGCGCCGCGATCGGCTCGGCAGTCGGCTGCTGATAATGGCCGAAGAAGAAGGTCGGCGGCGCGCTTGCACCCGCATCACCTTGTTCACGATGGAGATCCAGGCGCCGGGCTTCTATCTGAAGCAGGGCTACGAGCTCGCCGCCCGTCTCGATTGCGACCCGCCCGGCATCACCCGCTTTTTAATGACGAAGCGACTGACACCCCAATAATTCGCGCTGGTGCCGTGCGACGGAGCGAACCGCGCGGCCTCTTACCGCGGCAGTTCGAAAGCGGGTCCGAGCAGACCGGATAGCGTGTTGGATATGTTGTCGAGTTTGATGTTGAACTTGTTCCAGTCGAAATTCCGCGGCTCGTTGCTTGCCCGGTCGACCGGATTGATCTGGCCGTGACCGACGATATCAGCGCGCGCGATGCCTCTCCGATGACAGATGTGATAGCAAAGCATCGATACTGTGTCGTACTGCCAGTCGGTGAAGTCGAGCTTTGAGGCGTCGCCTTTGAAGAGCGAAATATCCTTCTGATACATCTCGATGCCGATCGAGCGCGGATTGTGGTCCTCGACGCCGGCGCGATGCTTCGGGTTTCCCGCGTGAAAGGCCTGGTACTCCTCCTGGACGATGATGTAGGCGAGGCCCTGGTCGCGGCCGATGAAGTAATGGATCGACTCCGTCTGGGTCGCCAGCGAATTGGCGCTCTGCTCTTGGGTGCCGAGGCTCTCCGTGCCGTGAAGCACAATCTCGTCGATCGTCACGCCGCCGCGCGACCGGTAGCTGGTACTCGGTTTCTGCTTGAAGAATATGAGATTTCGTAAGACGCCGAAGTAAGCCGCCATGCGGGCTGCGTCCTTCAGTTCATCCATCAGCGGGTCGATGAACAGCACGGTATCCCTCGTCGGTTAGCGCGCGGACGGGCTGACCCCCGATATTGGGGGCGCTCACGGCAAAACGTGACTCACGAACCGCGCCGCTCGCTTTCGCTGCACATCTGTGCTGACTCTCTTGCCTTTCAAGGATGTATAACTGGGCTGATGCCCGCCGCACGCTCGAACCAACGCATCGTCTTGCTGATCATCGCCTGCGCGATGTTCATGCAGAACGTGGCCGAACCGGTAGAAGCGATCCTGTCTGGAAATCGCTAGAATCTGACGCGCTGCGCTGGCCTGCCTGAAAGCCTTTACGGCCACGCCTCGGGGTCCATCATGTTTCGTCGGAGGCGCAAGGAGGGACGCGGTGGAAAAGGATCGGCTGCTGGCGTTCAGCGACGGCGTCATCGCCATCATCGTCACGATCATGGTGCTGGAATTGAAAGTGCCGCATGGCGCCAGCCTTCACGATCTGATGGCGGTGGCGCCGATCTTCCTCAGCTATGTCATGAGCTTCATCTACATCGCGATTTATTGGAACAACCATCATCACTTCTTGCATCTGGTGCGGCGTGTCGACGGGTTGATCCTGTGGGCCAATTTACATCTGCTGTTCTGGCTGTCCTTGGTGCCGTTCACGACGGGCTGGATGGGCGAGAACGACTTTGCCCCGGTGCCGACCGCGCTGTACGGCGTATCGCTGCTGATGCCGGCCTTCGCGTTCCAGGGGCTGCAATATGCGATCATCCGCAGCCAAGGGCCCGAATCAACGCTCGCGCAGGCGATCGGCCGCGACCTCAAGGGCAAGCTCTCGTCGCTATTGTACGTGCTCGGGATCCTGTTCGCGTTTGTCGATACCCGGATCGCCGGCACGCTGTATGTGTTGGTCGCGCTGGTTTGGCTGGTCCCCGACCGGCGAATCGAACGGGCGGTCCGCCGCAATTGATCGAGGTGAGCGCCGCGCGCCGGCCGCTTTCCCCGGTAAGGGCTATTGGTCTAGCCGTCGTGGAAAAAGTTTCACCCGCGTCTCATCGGACGCATCAGTATCACGGCGCGCGCCGTGGATTGTGTGTAGAGACTCGTAAGCTCCCTGGAGGTAAGGGCCAAGGTGCACATCATGAGGCACAGTGTATACATGAGGTCTGTCAAAAACCTCGTCACCCTCCTCGTCAATATCCAAGATATTTTCATAAGGTAGTATGTGAATCAACTCGTACACTGCCTGATTTCTCTCATCCAATTTAGAGAAAATTTTGAATACCTCGTCCCTTGCCAGATTCCATTCTTCCCACGTCCGGGTATCCCAAGGATCGAAGTTGGGACCGGGGCGGGCGTCGTTCACTGTTTCTGCAAAATCCCAATGCACATCATCATCATCAATGAACGCATCACACCGCCACGACTGAATATGTAAGCCGTCATGGTAGAAGTCTTCGAACTTGACGACTAGCCATCGACCTCGGTCGAACCGAGCTTTTTTGCTCTTATCCAAGCGGGGGTATCGCTCATCCGTCGGATCTCGGATCAGTATCTCGGAACCCGGTTGTAATAAGCGGGTTGCCTTGCGTTTCATTGCAAGCTTTGAACGGAGCTCTGTTCTCAGTGAGCGTCGGCGCACCTGAAGGGATATTCCGGTATATGCGAATAAGAGCCTGTCGTTCTTTGGCTGGAACAGCATGTCATCAATTTCGCCCTTGCCCCACAGCTGTCCCTCTTGAATCCCAAACTCATGTATTTTTTCTCGGAATGTATCGTGCGCTTTCTTTGAAAAATCACATGCGGCAGCAAAGATTATGCCGTGAAGGTCGCGACGGTCAGTCTCGGAAATCTGATCGAGATACTTTTTTAATTTCGTCGGGCCGATAGCTTTCTCGCGCTTACACTGAATCAGCCACAAACGAGCCGATTGAGGGATTGATTCTTCGTCGTCCTCCTCCCCATCGTTGTACATGTCAGTGGGAACGATTTCCCACCCTCTCGCGTCAAAGCCATCATCAGACCCGGCGCGGCCTGTCGTCTCTAATTCCCGCCATTGTCGGAAATCCCATAGGAGCTGACGGACCATGTCTTCGAAGCGATGTGGTTCGATATCTTCAAAATGGATCGGACCTAGTGTGCGAATCGCAGCGCGCATTAACTTGGCTCGGCTCCCGCTTTTCAATTGGTGCAATATACACCCAAGCGCACCGCGCGGAGCGAGACATCAGGTCTAGCTGAATCACCGCGGCATCGAACGTTCTCGTTTCCGAGTATAAGGACGATCTAGCTCGATGGTTTGCTTTCACCAACTCCGCCAATGACGCCACGGTCGCGCCAGCTCGTCGTGTCGCTGATCGTCGCCTGCGCGATGTTCATGCAGAACCTCGACTCGACGATCATCGCGACCGCCTTACCGGCGATCGGCGATTCGCTCGGCGAGAATCCGCTCCGCCTCAACGTCGCGATTACCTGCTATCTGCTCAGCCTCGCCGTCTTCATCCCGATCAGCGGCTGGACCGCCGACCGGTTCGACGCCCGTCGCGTGTTTACCGGCGCGATCATCGTCTTCACCATGGGCTCGATCGCCTGCGGTTTTGCGCAGTCCTTATGGATGCTGGTCCTCGCCCGCATCGTGCAGGGCATGGGCGGCGCGATGATGGTGCCGGTCGGCCGTCTCGTGCTGCTGCGCACCGTGCCGAAATCCGATCTGGTGCGGGCAATGTCCTATGTCAGCGTGCCGGCGCTGATCGGCCCGGTGATCGGCCCGCCGCTCGGCGGCCTGATCGTGACCTACACCTCCTGGCACTGGATCTTCTTCATCAACATCCCGATTGGCGCGCTCGGCGTTCTGCTGGTCAATTTGTTCGTCGAGAACATGCGCGAGGCGACGGTGCGGCCCTTCGATTTGCCCGGCTTTCTGCTGACCGCAGTCGGGCTGGCGAGTCTCGCTTTCGGGTTCGAGACGATCGGTCGCGGCGCCTTGCCGATGATCGCGAATGTCGGGCTGCTCGCCGGCGGCGCGCTGTGCCTGGTTCTTTATGTCCGGCATGCGCGGCGGGTCGATCACCCGATCATCGATCTCGCGCTGATGCGCATCCCGACCTATGCGATGGCGACGACTGGCGGCTTTCTGTTCCGCATGGGTCTCGGCGCGCTGCCGTTCCTGATGCCGCTGATGCTGCAGGTCGGGTTCGGTCTCGATGCGCTGTCATCGGGGCTGATCACCTTCGCCAGCGCCGCCGGAGCGATGTCGAACAAGGCGGTGGTCGCGCCGATCATCCGCGCCTTCGGTTTTCGCAATGTGCTGATCGCCAACACGCTGGTGAGCAGCGCCTTTCTGTTCGGCTATTCGTTCTTCCAGCCGAAGACGCCGCATTTCGTGATCTTCCTGGCGTTGCTCGCCGGCGGGTTTTTCCGCTCGCTGCAGATGACGAGCCTCAACACGCTCTCCTATGCCGATGTGCCCGCCGGCATGCTGAGCCGCGCCACCAGCCTGACCAGCATGGCGCAGCAATTGTCGCAAAGCGTCGGAGTCGGCACCGGCGCGCTGATCCTTTATGTGATGCTGGCGACTCACGGCACCGCGGTATCGAGCGCCGCCGATTTTTCCGTCGCCCTCGCGACGGTCGCCGGCATCTCGCTATTGTCGGTGCCGTTCTTCCTGCGCATGTCGCCCGATGCCGGTGCCGAGGTCAGCGGCCGCGCCGCGCCCCGCGTCTCGGCCGATTGAAGGCCGACAGATGACCTTGCGCCTCCTGGCCTGGAACATCCGCCAGGGCGGCGGCACACGCCTGCCGCGGATCACCGCCGCAATCGCTGAGCACGAGGCGCAAGGTCATC
>Ga0207646_10001981_pt1 | contig 24584 bp, 20 predicted proteins | sample KBSK5502metaG_FD_184343 | JGI IMG/M metagenome (GOLD analysis project Ga0207646, IMG submission 184343) | Corn, switchgrass and miscanthus rhizosphere microbial communities from Kellogg Biological Station, Michigan, USA - KBS K5-50-2 metaG... | ecosystem: Host-associated > Plants > Roots >...
AGGAGGACAAGCTGGTATCACGGGGCGAGCATGTCGTGATCATGGGGGGTCTACCCATCGCGAGTGAGGCGCCGACGAACTTTGTGAAATTGCAGCGGGTAGGCGATGGTATATGATGCAACAACAGAGAGGAGAGGTATATGTCACATAAGAGCCAGAGACCGACCATTATCGAAGATATGCAAGCGAGAGAAGTTCTCGACTCACGTGGGAATCCTACTATTGAAGTGGCCGTGCTATTGATGGGGGGAGCACAGGGTGTGGCGGGCGTTCCCTCCGGGGCCTCAACCGGGGCGCATGAAGCGGTCGAACTGCGTGATGAGGACAAGAGCCGCTATGGCGGCAAGGGCGTGCTGAACGCTGTTGGGCACGTCAATGAGACCATTCGCGAGGCGCTTGTTGGACGCGATGCCGCCGAGCAGGTGCTGGTGGATGAGCTCATGATCGAACTGGATGGGACTGCCAACAAAGCCAGATTAGGAGCCAACGCCATCCTTGGCGTCTCGCTTGCTGTGGCAAAGGCGGCAGCCAACGCAAACCAGCAGCCCCTGTACCGGTATATTGGTGGGGTCTCAGCACGCACGCTGCCCGTTCCCATGATGAATATTTTGAATGGGGGCAGACATGCCGATAACTCCACGGATATGCAGGAATACATGATCTTGCCTGTCGGGGCCTCAACCTTTCGTGAGGCCCTGCGCATGGGCGCGGAGGTGTATCAGGGCCTGAAAAAGGTCTTGCAGGGCAAAAAGCTCAATACGAATGTAGGGGATGAAGGGGGCTTTGCTCCCTCGCTCGGTTCCAACCGCGAGGCGTTAGAGGTCATTGTCGCAGCTATCGAGGCAGCGGGTTACAAACCGGGCGTGGATATATTCTTGGGGATGGATCCTGCCGCGAGCGAGTTCTATCAAGATGGCAAGTATGTGCTGGCACGAGAAGGCCGCACCCTCACCTCCAGCGAAATGGTCGACCTCTATGAGCAATGGCTCAATGAGTACCCAATCATCACCATCGAAGACGGTCTGGCCGAAGATGACTGGGAAGGATGGGCTCAGTTGCAGCAGCGACTGGGCCAGCGGGTGCAGCTGGTAGGAGATGACCTCTTTGTGACCAACACCGAGCGTCTCAAGCGGGGGATTCACGAGCATTCGGCCAACGCGATTCTCATCAAGCTCAATCAGATTGGGACGCTCACGGAGACTCTGGCGGCCATTGAGATGGCCAAGCGTGCAGCATTTACAGCGGTGGTTTCCCATCGCTCGGGCGAGACCGAGGACACGACGATTGCAGATCTGGTGGTTGCCACCAATGCCGGACAGATCAAAACAGGTGCACCCGCACGGAGTGAACGTGTGGCTAAGTATAACCGCTTACTCGCAATCGAGGATGAACTTGGGGCAGAGACGGCCCGCTACGCTGGTTTCAGTGCCTTCTATAATGTGCCAGTCCTTTATGCCAGGGTATAACAGTGTACATTTTGATCCGATAGTGAGGTTATGAAGCAAGACAGAAAGTGAGGGTTGACCCAATGGCAAACCAGGAACAGGAGGCACTCATCGCTAACGGTTGGGAGTTTCGCCTCGTCAGTGACCATCTGTTTATCACGTCTCAGAGCGATCCCACAAAACAGGTACAACTGAGTCCGCAAGCGGCATTCGCGCTCCTCAACTACTTGTCCAACCACAGGGATGCACTCTACTGGGCGACAGAACAGGAAGGGAAGGGCGAACCAGAACCCGATTTTGAGCACATAGATGAACCGGAGTATTAGTACGCTATGGTGAGGTACCGTGCAGAACTGGCAAAAGGCGCGAGTATTGTCGTTACCAGATCGGCCCCGAGCAGAGTGTGCGCTGCACGGGGCTACGTCTGAAATCGTCATGACCTAAAAGGAGTTACGTAGTAATGAGCACAACACCTTCAGGACGACCACGCCCTTTTGTTTTGATTGTCATGGATGGCTGGGGCATCAACCCGCGCAAAGAGGGCAATGCCATTACCCTGGGACGCACGCCGAACATTGATAAGATCGCAAGCCAGTGGCCTCATACCGCTGTCAAAACGTCAGGCGCAGCGGTGGGCCTACCAGAAGGCCAGATGGGAAACTCGGAAGTGGGCCATCAGAATATCGGTGCGGGGAAGCGCGTCTTGCAAGACTATACGCGTGTCAGCGCGTCGATTGAAGACGGCAGCTTCTTCCGGAACCCGGCGCTGCTGAAAGCTATCGAGCATGTCAAGGAGAACTCATCCCAATTGCATATTTGTGGTCTCCTTGGCAATGGCGGAGTGCACGCGCACGAGTCCCACCTGGAAGCACTGCTGCGGCTGGCACAGATCCATGATGTTGAGCGCGTCTACATCCACTCCTTTACCGATGGTCGCGATACCTCACCTACAGGCGGCATCGAATTCATGAAGCTTTTACAGGCTCGTGCGCGAGAGATTGGTGGTGAGCACGCGGCGAAGGTGGCAACAGTCAGCGGTCGCTATTATGCGATGGATCGTGACAATCGTTGGGACCGCACCGGCATGACTTATCTTGCCATGACTCGTGGAGAAGGACAGCGGGCCAGTTCAGCAGTAACGGCGATTCAGCAATCCTATGATAAGGACATCACTGACGAGTTTATTATTCCCACGGTCGTCATGGAGGATAACCATCCCGTTGTGGAAATAAAGGCAGGTGATGCGCTGATTCATTACAATTTCCGTCCTGACCGTGCTCGTCAACTCACCAAGGCGTTTGTGATGAAGGAACTGCCGCCCCAGGCTGAAGGCAAGTTTAATAGAGGGCCACGGCTGGATGACCTGGCGTTTGTGATGATGACGGCTTACGAGGAAGGACTGAATGCTGATGTTGCCTACCGCGCCGACGAGGTAGAGATGCCTCTTGCACGAGTTATCTCCGATGCTGGTTTGCTCCAGTTCCACACTGCCGAGACAGAGAAATATGCCCATGTTACCTATTTTATCAACGGGCGGCGCGAGATTCCGTATCCGGGTGAAGACCGTTTACTGGTGCCGTCACAGAAAGTGCCCACGTATGACCTGAAACCAGAGATGAGCGCAGCGGGCATCACCGATACGGCGGTCGAGCGTATTCGCAGCGGCCAATACGACATGGTGATCATGAACTATGCCAACGCCGATATGGTTGGTCATACAGGGGTAATCGAGGCTGCGATCAAAGGCGTTGAAGCGGTTGATACAGGTGTTGGGCGTGTCGCAGAGGCAACACTGGCAGTTGGCGGTGGATTGCTGATTACCGCTGATCATGGCAATGCCGAGCAGCTCATTTACTATGATACGGGCAAGCCATTCACGGCGCATACAACATTTCCGGTACCGCTGTATCTGGTAGTGCCACAACTGGTACAGGCAAAGTTGAGGACGGATGGAATTTTGGCGCATGTGGCACCTACGATTTTACAAATTATGGGTATTCCGCAACCGAAGGATATGACGGGAAGGTCGTTGATTTTGCCGTGATTTGTGTAGACCTTGAGGGCATCTCTCATCATCCTGAACGGAATGGCCTGTTCACTATGAAACCGAGAGCTAAGGAGAAAGCCACTATGCCGCGTGACTTGCCACTCGGGAATGGAAAACTGCTGCTGAATTTTGACCAGCGCTACAATCTCCGTGATATTTACTGGCCTCATGTCGGTCAGGAACTGCACACTGGAGTCGATATCGTCGATATCGAGGAAGAAGCTGCCCCCCCTATCTCTCACACAGGGGTCTGGGTCGATGGACAGTTTGCATGGCTCGATGCCCCTGAGTGGGAACGTGAGTTGCTCTATGCCAGGGAGACGCTTGTTACCCGCGTGACACTCCTTCATCCCACGTTACAACTCCAACTGGTCTTCAGCGATGTCGTTGATTTCCATGACGACATCTTCCTGCGTCATGTTTTGGTGACGAATCAAGCCGATCATCCACGAGAGGTGCGTCTCTTTTTCCACTATCACTGGCATATCACAGGTGATGCAGAGGGAAATACGGTCTTCTACTCTCCAAAGCAGCAAGCACTGGTGGCTTACAAACAGGCAACCTACTTCCTCATGGACGGACAGGTCGGCAGCGGCAATCAGACCACCGTTGGTATTTCGAGTTGGGCCACAGGAAAGAAAGATTTCAAAGGAGCCGAGGGAACCTGGCGCGATGCCGAGGACGGCGAATTGGGTCGCAACCCCATTGCTCAAGGGCGGGTCGATGGAACACTCGCGCTGCATCTGCCAGAAGTGGCAGCGGGGGCGAGTGAAGAAGCCTTCCATTGGCTAACCGTGGGAGACGACCTGCCAGCGGTTGCGTCTTTAGACAAGAAGGTTCGCGCTCGCGGTCCTCAATCGTTCCTCAACCGCACACGCAATTACTGGTTTCGGTGGGTCAATAAAGATGAGCAACACTTCGGTGATCTCTCACCTGAACTGGTTGAGCTGTACAAGCGCAGCCTGTTGGTGCTGCGCACCCAGATTGATGCTGGTGGTGCGATTGTTGCCGCCAATGATGGCGATACCTATAGTTATTCGGGTGATAGTTACTCCTACATGTGGCCCAGGGATGGGGCCCTGGTGGCAAACGCTTTGAACCATACGGGCTACGCGGCGATCGCACGCCTGTTTTATGATTTTTGTCAGGAGGTGCTGACAGCAGAGGGCTACCTCTTACACCGCTATAGCCCCAACCGCTTGTGGGGCAGTAGCTGGCATCCCTGGGTTGATCAGGAGGGGGAGTCACGCCTGCCGATCCAGGAGGATGAAACAGCGCTGGTTGTGTATAGTCTCTGGCAACACTATTGCTGCTTCCACGACATCGATTTCGTCTCGTCCCACTATCACCGATTCGTGACTCCTGCTGCTGGTTTCCTTGTCAGCTACCGTGAGCCCCACACGCATCTGCCCGCTGCCTCCTATGATCTGTGGGAAGAGCGACACGGGATTTTCACATACACGACGGCGACGGTCTATGCTGGACTCGATGCTGCTGCCAGGTTCGCCGTACTCTTTGGAGAAGAGGAGCTCGCCAGCAGATATCGCCAAGCCGCAGAAGAAATCAAGGAGGCGGCCCTTCACTATTTGTGGGACGAGGAACGGGGACATTATCTGCGGATGATCACCGTGGACAAAAGCGGCACCATCCAGAAGGACCCGACGCTTGACAGCAGCGTGTGTGCGCTCTTCCAGTTCGGGATGTTGCCAGCGCATGATCCACGCCTCAATCACACCATGCACGCGCTCGAGCAGACGCTGTGGGTAAAAACGCCCATAGGGGGCATGGCACGCTATGAAAACGACGACTACTGCCGCGTCACGCCTGATCTCTCCCTGGCACAGGGCAACCCCTGGTTCATCTCTACCCTGTGGCTCGCACAATATCGCATTGCTCATGCCACTACGCTCAATGAATTGCACCAGGTGATCCCGCTCTTAGAGTGGGCGCAGGCCCATGCCTTGCCAAGTGGGGTCATGGCGGAACAAATCGATCCCTTCACTGGTGAACCACTGAGCGCTTCACCGCTGACCTGGAGCCATGCCGAATACGTGATGACCGTGCATCGGTACCTGGGAAAGTACCATGAGTTTCAGAAAGCATAAGGGGCTTGCTGGGGGTACGAGTAGCATTGGAACGGCGTACCTTCTGACGAGAGGAGGTGTAGCTCTTGATAGAATGGGTGAGTTTTTAAACTGATATCGTATATCGTGGGCGAGATTTAATTGTGGCGTGCAACTGTAAAGGCCAGCCTGGGGTTTGATAATAATTCCGTCGGGCTCTTCGTTCATAATCCAAAGTAATATGAGCGATCCCGACGTCTCGAAGTACCTCTACAAATCTTCATGCTAAGTAAGTTACGCGGGAAGAGGGTAGACTCCTCCTCTCGCGGGGGAAGGAACGGAACAGATGGAACCAACCAAAGTACAAGGCAAAGCGCGGATGTCCCGCGGAAAGTTTAATGGGATCAATGCCGTTGCCGATGAAAGTGGGATCATCGCCGCCGCAGCGATGGATCAGCGTGGTTCCCTCCGCAAAGCCATTGCTAAGGCAAAGGGGAGTGATGCTTCTGAAGCCGAAGTGAGCGAGTTCAAGGTGCTGGTAACCGAGGTGCTCACGCCCTACGCCAGTGCGATTTTGTTAGACCCGGAGTACGGGCTCGAAGCGGTGAAACATCGGGCCAAACAGGCTGGTGTGTTTCTCGCTTACGAAAAAACCGGTTACGATACCATGTCCAGAGGGCGGCTGCCTGATCTACTCTCGGAATGGTCGGTGCGGCGGCTCATCGAGGCGGGTGCCGACGTGATCAAAATCTTGATGTACTATGATCCCGACGATACCCAGCAGATCAACACGATCAAAGAGGCCTTCGTCGAGCGAGTGGGGGCCGAATGCCGAGCCTACGACGTTCCCTTTTTCTTGGAGATTATTGCCTACAGCGACGAGGTCGGCGATGACAACAGCCTCGCGTACGCACGGGTCAAACCCTCTATGGTGAAGAAGTACATGCGGGAATTCTCCCAGCCGCAGTACGGGGTGGATGTGTTGAAAGTCGAGGTCCCGGTCAATATGCGCTATGTGGAGGGCTCCAAGGCCAACTCAGATGGGCAGGTCGCCTATAGTCGGGACGAGGCCAAGCAGCACTTCCGCGAGGCCGCAGGCGCTACGCGCGTGCCCTTCATCTACCTCAGCGCCGGTGTGAGCGACGAGGTCTTCCGCGAGACGCTGGAACTGGCCGCCGAAGCCGATACGCCGTTCTCTGGGGTGTTGTGCGGGCGGGCGACGTGGCAGCACGGGATCCCCTTGTATGGGCAAGGCGGGGCCTCGTCATTACGGAGCTGGCTGGAAGATCAGGGAGTGCGGAACATCCAGGCATTGAATGAGGTGCTCAGGAAAGGGGCGAAGCCGTGGTGGGACTTCTATGGGGGCAAGAATAACATTGAGCTTGTAGACGCACAGATGTAACGCCCATTGCTGATGGGGGAACACTTTAGGGTGGATGATCGCTAGGGTCCACTTACCTGTGCGCATGAGCGGTCGCTGGCATGGTGCTTCGATCCGCTCGATTGGCGCTACGGTGTGATGAACGGCCGATGATCCGCACATTGCCCTCGCAAAGGCCCGGCTTCTAGCGGTAACGAAATACCTTAAGAAGGAGATGCAGGCATGAAAACTGAAGAAGTTATGACCACCAGGGTAATTACGGTTACAGAAAACGAAACCAAACAGCAGGCGGCACGCCTGCTCTCGCAGCACCGTATTAGCGGCCTACCTGTCGTCAACGCTGACAATGTCGTGGTGGGTGTGGTGACCGAGTACGATGTTATCAGCAAAGAAGGGCTGACGGTCCGCGAGATTATGACCCGTGGGGTCATCAGCGTGACCCCGGATACTGACTTGGACGAGGTGAGATATATCCTCGTGCATGAACGTATCAAGCGCTTACCGGTGATCGATAAAGGCAGACTGCTTGGCATTGTCAGCCGCGCCGACCTGGTCAGAGAGGTGGCGGTAGGCTGGATGTGTCCTGTGTGCGGAGAAGTGGTTCGTGGCGAGGAACAGCCGGAGCGTTGCCCACGCTGCGAGGCAAAAAATGTGGCTGTTACGTATGAGCCGGAAGATCCAGGATCATAAGAAGCTGGTTTTACCGACCCTGTTATATCTCGCGCTAGCTATAGAGGCTGGGTGGGCTTCGCCACTCCGTGGTCACCACCGCCCTTGACCAGAAAGGATCAGGTACACTGTGGACACGACAAGCAAACCGCAAGCGGATGCGCAGGACGCCGCATCTGTCCGCGAACAAACATATCCGCCACTCCCCGAGGGAGTAGATCGCGAGACGCTCCTCGACTCCTATTACCAGATGGTCCTTGTCCGCCGCTTTGAGGAAAAGACGGGGGAGATGTATCAAAAGGCTCGCATTGGCGGTTACTGCCATCTCAATCTAGGTGAGGAGGCCACCGTCGTTGGCTTCTGCCAGGGCCTGGAACCGGCCGATTACGTCTATACGAACTACCGGGAGCATGGCTATGCCATTGGTCGTGGCATCTCGCCCGGTGCAGTCATGGCCGAGCTATTTGGTAAGGACACCGGCTGCTCACGTGGGCGTGGTGGTTCCATGCATCTCTTTGACCTCGAACGTCACTTTATGGGTGGCTACGCCATCGTCGGGGGCCAGATTCCCCTGGCCACCGGTGCCGCCTTTGCCATCTCCTATCGTGGCTCCTCGGAGGTCGTGGCCTGCCAGATGGGCGATGGCACCACCAATACCGGTGCCTTCCATGAATCGCTCAACCTCGCGAAGATCTATTATCTACCCATCGTCTATTTCGTGGTGAACAATCTGTATGGCATGGGCATGCGCGTTGAGCAAGGCTCTGCCGTGAGCGAACTGTACCGCAAGGCCTGCGCCTACGATATGCAGAGCTGGCGGGTTGATGGCAATGATGTGCTGGCCGTACGCGATGCGATGCGCAACGCGGCAGCGCTGGCTCGCGAAAAGCACGAACCGAGCCTCGTAGAAGCGGTGAGTTTCCGCTTCCGCGGGCACTCCGTGGTGGACCCGGATCGCTACCGCGACAAGGAGGAAGTGCAGAAAGGGCGCGAATATGATCCGATCACGGCGTTCGCGGCACGCCTCACGGCGGCCGGTCTGCTCGATGAGAACGGGAGTCGCGAGATCGATGAGCGAGTGCAGCACGAGGTGGATGAAGCGGTCAAGTTTGCCGAGGAGAGTCCATATGCGTCGGTGGAGGAGTTTATGCAGGGGCTCGAAGAGTATGTCTACGCACCTGGAGATGCGGCGGTGAAAGGAGCATAAGCATGGCTGAGATCACCTATCGGCAAGCGTTGCATGACACGCTGCGCGAAGAACTGCTGCGCGATGAAAATGTCTTCCTCCTTGGTGAGGAGATCGCTGTCTTCGAGGGCTCCTATAAAATCACGGCCGGGCTCTTGAAGGAATTTGGCCCCAAACGGGTGGTGGACACGCCCATTGTCGAAAATGGGTTTGTCGGGATGGCTACCGGTGCCGCCATGCTCGGGCTGCGTCCCATCGTGGAGATCATGACCATCAATTTCATCATCCTGGCGATGGATGAGATTGTCAATCATGCCGCGAAAATCTATGCCATGTTCGGCGGTCAGTGCCCGATCCCGCTGGTGATTCGTACCCCTGGCGGTGGTGGCCAGCAGCTGGCGGCCACGCACTCGCAGAACCTGGAGGTCTGGTTCGCGCACGTACCCGGCCTCAAAGTGGTTGCCCCGTCCACACCGGCCGAGGCGAAGGGGCTGCTGCGTAGCTCTGTACGTGACAACAATCCGGTGATCTTTCTCGAAAATCTGGCCCTGTATAATACCAAGGGCGAACCGCCTGCTGATGATTACCTGGTGCCCATTGGTCAGGCGAAGGTGACCAAAGAGGGCAGTGATCTGACCGTGATCAGCTACTCCCGCATGGCCGTCGTAGCCCTCGATGTCGCTCGCCGCATGGAACAGGAAAACCAGCTGAGCATCGAGGTGGTGGATCTGCGCTCGCTGCGGCCGCTCGATCGTGAGACCATGCTCACCTCGGTCAGGAAAACGAACCGGGCGATTGTCTTTGAAGAGGACTGGCGCTCGTTCGGCATCGGCGCGGAAATTGCCGCGTTCTTACAAGAAGAGGCGTTCGATGACTTGGATGCCCCTGTCAAACGCGTGGCCAGCCTGGAGGTGCCGCTGCCCTACTCCAAGCCGCTGGAGCTCGCAACGCTGACGGGCGCCAAGCAGTTAGTGGATGCAATTCACGAACTTGCACCACGTCGAAGGAGGAGCTAAACGATGAGTGAAATAACCATGCCCCGACTCAGCGATACGATGGAGGAGGGGACCATCGCCCGCTGGCTGAAGTCGCCTGGTGACGAGATCAAGAAGGGCGATATCCTGGCCGAGATCGAGACCGACAAGGCCACCATGGACCTGGAAGCCTACGAGGCAGGCACCCTGCAACAGGTGCTGGTGCAGGAGGGTGAAACGGTCCCCATCGGCCAGGTCGTGGCTCTCATTGGAACCGGCGCGGTAGCCCAGCAGCCAGCTCAGCCTGCACCTGCCGCCGCCAGGGCCGGTGCAGACGGAGCAGGCGCAGCTGCGCCTGAAAGCCCACCGCAGGCAGAGGCGCGTACGCCGGGCCCTGTCACTGCCGAGAGCGGTGAGAGGGGAGCCGTCAAAACGTCCCCATTGGCCCGGCGGATGGCCGAAGAGCACAGCATCGACCTGAGCCAGGTGCAAGGGACCGGCCCCGGTGGCCGCGTTGTCCGCGATGATATTGAAGATTTTCTGGAGCAGCGCGGCGCGCCTCCTGCTCCTGCTGCACCTGCTCCTGCGCCCATGCCAGCCGCTCCTCCACAGGCGGCTCCAGCCCCCGCCGCAGCTCCGCCGGAGACCGAGCTGGTGAAGCTCTCTCGTGTGCAGATGCTCATCGCACGTCGCCTGACCGAGTCGAAACAGACCATTCCTCATTTTTATGTCAGCAGCGAAGTCGATATGACTGATGTCCTGGCCATGCGCCAGACTCTCAATTCGAACGTCGGCGAAGATGGCGTGAAGGTCACCGTCAATGATTTGATCGTAAAGGCCTGCGCTCTTGCCCTCGAGAAGTTCCCCGAGGTCAACAGTTCCCTCAAGGAGGATCATTTCGTTCGCTACAAGCACATCAACATTGGCATCGCCGTAGACGCCCCAACCGGGCTGGTGGTTCCCGTCATCCGCGATACCAATACCAAGGGGGTGCGCTCCATAGCCCGCGAATCCAAAGCGCTCATTGGGAAGGCTCGCAACAACAAGCTTACTCCAGCCGATTTGGAGGGGGGCACCTTCTCGGTCTCGAACCTGGGCATGATGGATGCCTCCAACTTCATTGCGGTCATCAATCCCCCGCAGGCCGCGATTCTGGCGGTGGCAGCCGCACGCAAACAATTCGTACCAGTGGATGGTCAGCCGGTGATCCGTGATCTGATGACGATGACTATGTCGACAGACCATCGTATTCTCTCCGGGGCAGCGGTCGCCCGCTTCCTCCAGGAGGTCAAGCAGTTACTGCAGAACCCGTACAGTTTATTGGGCTAGTAGCCGGGTAGAGTGCCGATGTATCGAGCACGTCAGCAGAGGAGAAAGAGCATGGCAAGTACGCAGTATGATGTCGCGGTGATTGGCGCTGGCCCTGGCGGTTATGTTGCTGCCATTCGCGCCGCGCAACTTGGCGCAAAGACCGCCATCGTCGAAAAGCAGTATCTGGGAGGCACCTGCCTCAACGTCGGGTGCATCCCCTCCAAGGCGATGCTGCACATCGCCGAAGTAATGCAGAGTGTGGCATCAATGGGCGAACTGGGCATCGAACTCCCGCAACCACCGAAGTTTGATATGAGTAAAGCCGTCGCGTTTACCGCCAGCGTCGTCAAGCGCATGACCGGCGGTATCGGGACACTGATGAAGGGCAACCATATTGATGTGTTTGATGGGCTGGGAACCGTCGATTCCTCGCGTACCGTCACGGTGACCAAGAGTGAGAGTGCCAAGAGTGATGGCTCGCCGCAACAATTTAGTGCGGACAAGATCATTCTTGCCACAGGTTCTGTGCCGCTCATACCCCCATTTCCCGGGATTGACGGGCGTAATGTGATCAATAGCGATACGTGCTGGCACCTTCCCAAGCTGCCGGAAAGTATCATCTGTGTGGGAGGCGGAGTGATCGGGGTCGAACTGGCCTGTATGTTTGATGGCTTAGGCTCGCAGGTCACGGTGGTCGAAATGCTGCCCAACATTCTGGCCCCGGTGGATGACGAGGTACGCACCCTCCTCGTGCGTTCGCTCGGCAAGCACGGCATCACTATTGCCACGAGTGCCACGGTGCAGTCCGTCGTCGATGAGGGCAACCTGAAGAAGGTGATCGCCAGCACACCACAAGGGGAAAAGACCTTCACCGGCGAGTATGTGCTGATGGCGGTCAGCCGCCGCGCTAACACTAGCGGACTGGAGCAGCTCATGGAACAGGGACTGGAGAACGACCGTGGCCGTGTGCGCGTCAGCGAGAAGATGGAGACGAACCTGCCTGGCATCTATGCCATCGGCGACCTGGTCCATGGGGCTGGCCTGGCTCATGTTGCCTCGGAGGAAGGGGAGGTGGCAGCTGACAACGCGCTGGGCCATCTCGCGAAGATGGACTACAACGTTGTCCCCAACCCCATCTATACCTTCCCGGAGATTGCGTTTGTCGGGCTGACGGAGGCACAAGCGAAAGAGGAATATTCCGACGTGCTGGTCGAGCGCTTCCCATGGGCGGCAAATGGCAAGGCCGTCGGCAGTGCCCATACCGAGGGCTTCACCAAAGTCATCCTGGGCAAGTACAACGAGATTTTGGGTGCGCATATCATCGGTCCAGATGCGACTAATCTGATTACGGAATATTCGGTTGCTATGCGCAATGAGCTCACGGCTGATGAAATTATTAGGACGATCCACCCGCATCCAACGCTCAGTGAGGGGCTGCGCGAGGCGGTCCTGGCAGCGGAGGGGCGTCCGATTCATATTCCGCCAAAGCAACCAGCACGAGCAAGATAGCACACACATACACCCTACCAAAGGAGGTGGCTGATATGAAGGACGTACCCAATACAGAGACGAATACTGCCAATGAACAACTGGTAGCACCACAGAGCGTTGAGCCTGCGCAGCACCCGGTTCCTGCAGTCATGCCGCGTGTCGTGATTGTCGGAGCTGGCTTTGGCGGCTTACATGCAGCGCGCGACCTCCACAACACGCCCGTCCAGGTGACGGTGATCGACCGCAATAACCATCACCTGTTTCAACCCCTGTTGTACCAGGTAGCGACCGGAGTGCTCTCCCCGGCTGAAATCTCTGCACCTATTCGCAGCGTGCTCAGCAAACAAAAGAACGCCGAGGTGGTGATGGGTGAAGTGACGGGAGTAGATACACAGGCCCAGCGGGTGCTTCTGCACGATGAGTCCCTGCCCTATGACTACTTGATCCTGGCGACTGGCGCACGTGACGGGTACTTTGGTCATAACGACTGGGCACCATTCGCTCCTGGTCTCAAATCGATTGTACAAGCGACTGCCATTCGACGCAAGATTCTGCTGGCGTTTGAGAGGGCTGAACGAGAGAGCGACCCGGAGAAGCGCAAGGCGCTGTTAACGTTTGTGCTGGTGGGTGCTGGCCCCACGGGGGTCGAGATGGCGGGGGCGATTGGTGGCCTGGCCCACAAAACCCTGGTCTCTGACTTCCGCCATATCAATCCAAAGGAAGCACGTGTTGTGCTAGTTGAGGCGCTCCCACGCATCCTGATGCCTTTTGATGAGCGGTTAGCGAAAAAAGCGCACAAAGCCCTCAATCGTCTGGGGATCGAAATCCGAACAAATGCTCCGGTCGAAGCGATCGATAGTGAAGGAGTTGTGATCGCCGGGGAACGTCTTGCCGCCAAAACGGTCATCTGGACGGCGGGTGTCGCGGCCTCGCCTGCTGGTCAGTGGCTGGGCACCGAGACGGACCGGGCGGGCCGCGTCAAGGTCGGCAGCGATGTGACCGTCCCTGGTCATCCCAACCTGTTTGTGATTGGCGATACGGCCAGTTGCGCCCAGGATGGCAAGCCGCTGCCGGGCGTGGCGCAGGTCGCGATGCAGCAAGGACAGTATGTGGCTTCCGTCATTGCTGATCGGGTCGCTGGCAAAACACACCCCAAGGCCTTTCGCTACGTCGATAAAGGGAATATGGCCGTGATAGGACGCTTCTATGGCATCGTCTCGATCAGGAAGTTTCGCTCCGCCGGTCTGGTGGCCTGGTTCTTGTGGCTGGTCCTGCATCTCATGTTTCTGATCGGCTTTCGCAACCGCCTTGTGGTCGCGTTCCAATGGATGGTGTACTTCACGACCTTCCAACGTGGTGCGCGGCTCATCACCTTCGAGGACACGTCACGTCCCCTATAGAGGTGCGTTCGTTTTCCATCTTCCTGACGGAGAGGAGATCATAAGAGGGGCTGCTGGCCCACGATTTGAAAGGAGAAGCATGCGATGGCAACATTGGAAGGCGCGGTGGTAGTCGTCACTGGTGCAGGCAGGGGCATAGGGCGTGCGATCGCGGAGGAACTTGGGCAAGGTGGAGCAAAGGTGGTCGTGAACTATGCCCGGAGTAAGGGGTCAGCGGAGGAACTGGTCCAGCAGCTCAGGGAGCATGGATCGCCGCAGGCGGTGGCACTTCAGGCAGACGTCGCCGATGCGGCTCAGGCGACCAGACTCATTGAAGAGACAGTTCAGCAGCTTGGCCAAATAGATGTACTCGTCAATAATGCTGGCATCAACATTGATCGCTCGATGAAGAATCTCACTGCGGAAGACTGGAATACCGTCATCCAGGTCGACCTGAATAGTTACTTCTACACAGTCAAAGCGGCGCTGCCCTATTTCATGAAGCAGAACAGTGGGAAGATTATTAACATTAGTTCCTTTGTCGGACAAGCCGGGAACTTTGGTCAGGCCAACTATGCGGCAGCCAAGGCGGGCATTATCGGTTTCACCAAGACAGCAGCTCTGGAGTTGGCGCGCTACAACGTCACGGTCAATGCTGTTTGTCCTGGCTTCATCGAGACGGACATGTACACAAACATTCCAGAGAAGGCGAAAGAGGCTATCCTGAAGCGGATCCCGCTCGGTCGAACTGGCACGCCCCAGGAAATAGCTCGCTGCGTTCGTTACCTGATCGTCGATGGAGACTATATCACGGGTCAAACGCTCAATATTAATGGTGGTATTTACATGTAGCCGGACGTACCGAACATGCTCAAGAGTGGACGTCTGGATACACAAAGAAAGGCAGCAGAGGAATGATGGCTGAATTGCAAGATGCGGTGATTGTGAGTGCCGTGCGTACCGCGATCGGCACGTATGGCGGTGGCCTGGCAGAAGTGCCAGCCGTGAAATTAGGCGAGATTTGTATCAGAGCAGCTTTGGAGCGTGCCGATCTCAAACCTGATCAGGTTGAAGAGGTGATCATGGGCAATGTGCTTCAAGCTGGGCTGGGTCAGAATCCGGCTCGTCAAGCTGCTGTCAATGCCGATTTGCCTGTTGAGGTTCCTGCCATGACGATTAACAAAATCTGTGGCAGTGGCCTCAAAGCGGTCATGCTGGCGGCGCAGGCAGTCAAGTTGGGTGACGCGGACATCGTCGTTGCTGGTGGGATGGAGAGTATGAGCCGTGCGGCTTACGTGCTAGAGAAGGCGCGCTTTGGCTACCGCATGGGTGATGGCCAACTGGTCGATTCGATGATCCGGGATGGCTTATGGGACGCCTTTAACAATTGCCATATGGGGATCACGGCCGAGAATATCTGCACGGAGAGTCACTTGAGTCGGGAAGAACTCGATGCATTTGCGCTGGAGAGTCAGCGGCGTGCGGTGCATGCGATTGAAGCCGGGACCTTCCGCGCTGAGATTGTGCCCGTGGAAGTGCCTGGCCGAAAGGGCTCAACCTTCTTCGAGCAGGACCAGCAACCACGAGCCGAGACCACGGCCGAGGCGCTGGCCAAGTTGCGCCCGGCGTTTAAGAAGGACGGGATGGTGACGGCAGGCAACTCGTCTGGCCTCAATGATGGGGGGGCGGCAGTGGTGGTGATGAGCCGGAGGAAGGCGGAAGAACTGGGTTTAAAGCCACTGGCCACGATTCGCGGCTATGCCTCGGCGGGCGTGGATCCGCGCATTATGGGGATGGGGCCGGTGCCTTCCAGCAGGCGCGCGCTGGAGAAGGCGGGCCTCTCGGTGTCGGACCTGGATGTGGTGGAGGCCAACGAGGCCTTTGCTGCGCAGTCTGTCGCAGTAGGGAAAGAGCTAGGGTTCGATCGCGCGAAGCTCAACGTCAACGGTGGTGCCATTGCCTTAGGTCACCCGATTGGCGCCAGCGGGACGCGGGTGCTGGTCACCCTGCTCTATGAAATGCAGCGACGGAATGCTCACTACGGGCTGGCCACCCTGTGTATCGGGGGTGGTCAGGGCGTGGCAATGATTGTCGAGCGCTGATCGTTTTGAAGTGCATGTGTTAACAGCCTTCGACACCGCGTGATGAAAGCTCTCAGCGCCTCAAGCACAGGCGGAGCGCGCTCGTGCCCTCGTCGAGAAGTTGCAACAGAAGACCCAGGAGCAGCAAGAAGTGTTCCAGCCAAAGGAGCTACCTCTATGGCAGATACAGTATCGGGCGAACAGAATCCCTTCGAGGCCTGGAGCAAGCTGATTGAGAGCACGATGAAGGGGTATTCGGCCGGGCAACCGCTTGCCCGGCCCTCACAGGGGAATGAGAAAGATCCCTGGATTGCCCAGATTGACCAACTCTGGAAGGCCAATCCTTACAGCAAATTGTTGCCCATTGACCCGGCTGAGATTACGCGTGCTTTCCAGCAGATTTGGTTTGATGCTGTACGCCATCCGGATCGTGCCTGGGCCACCTATAGTGATTTCGTTCAGCAATCTACGCAGTCGATGACGACGGCTGCTCTGAAGTTCTGGGGGGGTGACCAAGACGCCAAGCCAGTTGTTGAGCCAGAGAAAGGCGACAAACGCTTCAGCGCCCCAGACTGGCAACAGAATCCCATCTTTGACGCACTCAAACAGAGTTATTTGCTTACAGCGACTACCTTACTCAAGACCGCTTCGGAGATTGAGGGTTTGGATGAGCATCAGCAGCGCAAGTTGATGTTCTACCTGCGCCAGTTCCTGGATGCGATTAGCCCCACGAACGTTCTGTTCACCAATCCACAGGTGATCCACGAGACCATTACGAGCGGTGGGCAAAACCTGGTGAAAGGGATGGAATATCTGCTACGCGATCTCAAAGCCGGGAAGATCAAGATGACCGACACTACTGCGTTTGCTCCCGGACGTAACCTTGCGCTGACTGCTGGCCAGGTGATCTATCGGAATAAGCTGATCGAGTTGATCCAGTATGTACCGACCACTGAGAAGGTCTACGCCATTCCCTTGCTCTTCATTCCGCCGTGGATCAATAAGTATTACGTTCTGGATATGCAGCCGCAGAACAGCCTCATCAAGTTCCTGGTGGATTCCGGCTTCACGGTCTTTGTGATCAGTTGGAAGAACCCGGATGCTTCGCTGGAAGAGACCACTTTTGAAGACTATCTGACCCTGGGGCCACTGTCTGCGCTGGACGTCGTCAAAGAGCTCACTGATTCGCAGAAGGTCAATATGGTGGGCTATTGCATCGGTGGGACGCTGCTCTCGATGGCGTTGCCTTATCTGGCGGCTAAGAGGGATGGGACTGCTCATTCGGCGACATTCTTTGTGTCTTTGCAGGATTTTAGCGAGGTGGGGGATACGTCGGTCTTCATTGATGAGCCGCAGATCACGTATATCGAGGGGCAAATGATGGAGCGGGGCTACCTGGATAGCCGCTCGATGTCAACGATGTTCAATATGCTACGTGCCAACGACTTGATCTGGAGCAATGTCGTCAACAACTATTTGTTGGGCAAGGAGCCAACTGCCTTCGATTTGCTCTACTGGAATGCTGATGGCACGCGTATGACTCGCGCAGCACATTCGTTCTACCTGCGCAATACCTACCTGGAGAACAATCTCATCAAGCCGAAGAAGATTGTGCTGAAGGGTGTCCCCATTGATCTCAACCAGATCCGCCTCGATGTCTATGCGGTTGGCACCGAGCAGGATCATATTGTGCCCTGGAAGTCAGCCTGGCGTATCTCTCAGCTTGCCAGTGGCCCGGTACGCTTTATCCTGGGTGGGAGTGGTCATATTGCTGGCATCATCAATCCACCCAGCAAGGGGAAGGGGTATTGGACGAATGAGAAGCCCGTGAAGACCGCTGAAGAGTGGTTGGAGAGCGCCGAGCAACACAAGGGCAGTTGGTGGGCGGACTGGCTAGAGTGGCTCAGACCTCGCTCGAGTGAGCAGGGAGCGCCGCCGTCGATGGGCAGTACGGCCCATCCCCCGATCATGCCAGCACCGGGCACCTATGTGCTGGAGAAGTGACTGTGCCTCAGATGAAGAAAGAACTCTTCCAGCAGATCAAGCACGCACGAGGTGCTCTGGCTCTTACGATCATCTTTGGGGTCCTTGGTGCAATCGTGATGATCGCTCAGATGGCCTTCCTGAGTAGGATCGTTAGCCTGGTGTTCATGGCCCATTAGGACCTTGCCCAGGTCAGTTCACTGCTCCTTCTCCTGGTCGGCACAATCGTGGTGCATGCGGGCATCGTTTGGGTACGCGAAGTGACCGCCCTCCAGGGGGCAATCCGCGTCAAGTCCGAGCTGCGCGAACGTCTCTTCGCTCGCCTGTTACAGTTAGGCCCAGCCTACAGCAGAGGCGAACGTACTGGCGAGCTCGTGGCGACCCTCAGCGAAGGTATTGAGCGGCTCGATGCCTATGTGAGCCGTTATGTACCCCAGATGGCTTTGAGTGTTCTGGTGCCCCTCTTGATTGCTGGATATATCTTGCCGCTCGACTGGACCAGCGCAGTTCTGCTCCTGGTCACCGGCCCGGTCATTCCGCTCTTGATGATCCTGGTGGGCAGCTATGCTGAGGAACAAATCCAGCGTCAATGGATCGCGCTTTCGCGCATGAGCGCGCACTTCCTGGATATAGTGCAAGGATTGCCAACGCTGAAGCTCTTCGGGCGCAGTGAGGCACAAAGCGCACGCATTGCCCAGGTGAGCGATACATTCCGCGAGAGAACGCTGAAAGTGCTACGTATTGCGTTTCTGTCAGGAGCGGTGCTTGAATTCATGACAGCGATCGCGATTGGTTTGATTGCAGTCACGCTGGGGGTGCGTCTACTGAATGGGAGCATTTCCTTTGAGCAAGCCTTCCTCGTGCTGCTCCTGGCACCCGAGTTCTACCGGCCGCTCCGGGAACTCGGGGTCCAGCGCCACGCGGGCATGGAGGGCAAAGCAGCGGCAAAGCGGATTGTCGAGATTTTAGAAACTCCTGTACCTCTACAAACAAATCAGGAAGCGGTATCTCTTGTGGATATCCCTGGTGGGCTCACCATTGCGTTTACTGATTCTCTGGGAGTGTACGAGCGAACATTCGACTGGCCCGTCCCGGCGCCAGCGACGACGAAGTCGCGCGGGTCGCCGAACTCGCTGGAGCGGCAGCATTTATTTCCCAGCTTCCACAGGGCTACGAGACTGAGATTGGAGAGCGGGTACTCGCCTGAGCGCGGGCCAGGTCCAGCGCCTCGCTATCGCTCGCGCTTTCCTCAAAAACGCCCCACTGCTGGTCCTTGATGAGCCAACCTCGAGCCTTGATCCCGAGAGTGAGACGCTTATCAGGCAGGCACTGGAGCTCCTGGTGCAGGAGCGGACGGTGCTGGTGATCGCCCACAGGCTCAACACCATCGCCCAGGCGCAACAGATCGCGGTCCTGGAGGACGGACGGCTCGTCGAGGTTGGCTGCTACGACGAACTGATGCGCCGGAGTGGTCCGTATACCCGCTTGATGGACGCTTACAGAAAGGAAGAGGTGCCCGTATGAAGCTCTTGCTGCGCCTGCTCACGTTTCTGCGTCCCTTTCGCTGGCAGGTGGCACTGGCCATCATCCTGGGGTGTGCAACGGTGGCCAGTAATATGGGCTTGCTGGGCATGGCAGCATACCTGATTGCGGCTGCGGCGCTCGCACCCCTGCTGGTGCTGCTCACGCTGCCCATCTACATCGTGCGCTTTCTGGCCGTCGCACGGGCTGTCTCACGCTACACTGAGCGCCTGGTAGCACACGATGTCACCTTCCGCCTGCTCGCCCAGCTCCGCATCTGGGTCTACAGCCACCTCGAACCGCTGGCTCCCGCTCGGCTACTCATGTACCGCAGTGGCGACGTACTGACCCGCCTGGTTGCAGACGTCGAGGAATTACAGAACATCTATCTGCGCGTGGTTTCACCCTTCATTGTCGCCGTTCTGATTGCCATCCTCACGTTCGGCTTATTCACCATGTTCAGCCCTGTGCTGGCCTGGGTGGCGCTGGCGTTTCTTGTCGCCGCCGGTCTCGGCGTTCCGCTCCTGGCCAATGCGCTCGCTCGCGGATTAGGGAAACGCCAGCTTGCGCTGCGGGCCGAACTCAACGCGCAGATCGTGGAGGGTATCCAGGGCGTACAGGACATCCTGGCGTGTGGGCGCAGTGGTGATCAGCGCGGGAAGATCGCAGACCTCGACCATGCTCTTGCACAGGTACAGCGACGGATGGCATTCATTACCGGGGTGCAGCAGGCGCTGAACGATATCCTGGTGAACCTGGCGCTGTGGACCATTCTCATCCTGGCGATCCCCCTCGTGGTCACGAAGGCCATTAATGGCGTCTACCTTGCCTCTCTGACCCTGGTGATCCTGGCAAGTTTTGAAGCCGTCCAGCCCCTGGCGCAGGCCTTTCAATCTCTAGGCCACTCGCTCGCCGCTGGTGAGAGGGTGTTTGAGGTGGTAGACGCCGCTCCCCAGGTGCGAGAATGCGCTACTGCTCTGCCCATACCAGGCGAGCATGCGCCAGCTGGGCATATCCTGGAGTTCGACCAGGTGCACTTCGCCTATCCGTCTTCCGAAGGCGAGGTACTGGATGGGATCACCTTGCGCATGCATCCTGGCAGCAAGACGGCAGTTGTTGGCCCCAGCGGATCGGGCAAGACGACCGTGGCCAGGCTGGCCCTGCGCTTCTGGGACCCTACGCACGGCACCATTCGCCTGGATGGCCAGGATATTCGAAGGTATGGGCTTAGTGATCTGCGTAGCCTCATCGGTGTCGTTGCCCAGGATACATACCTCTTCAACGGCACGATACGCGGTAACCTGTTGCTGGCACGACCTGGCGCCAGCGACACCGAGATCCGGCAGGCCCTGGAGCAAGCGCAACTCGCCGGGTTCATCGAGCAACTCCCCGATGGTCTTGAGACATGGATAGGCGAGCAGGGACTGCGACTTTCGGGTGGGGAACGGCAGCGTCTCGCCATTGCGCGGGTGCTGCTCAAGGACGCCCCTTTGCTCATCCTGGATGAGGCAACCGCCAACCTGGACCCACTGACGGAGCAAGCAGTGCTGGATGCGCTCGATGTGCTGATGCAGGGGCGAACGACGTTAATGATGACCCATCGCCTCGTCGCATTGGAGCGGATGGATGAGATTCTGGTACTCGATCGTGGTCGGATCAGAGAGCGCGGCACCCATGACCAACTCTTGATGAAGGATAGCTTCTACCGGAGGATGTTTGATGTGCAGAATGGCATGCTGGTCCTTCCGTGAGCCAGCCAGTGCCGGCGGGAAGGGAACAGCAGAGGTAGGCGGAGGAACCGCCTTCATCCTTAGCAGTAGGAGCATGATACGGACAGTTATCCTAGCAGGAAGTAGGTAGCGTATGGACACATCGACACTCTTATCACGCCTACAGTTTGCCTTCACGATCTCCTTTCATTATCTCTTTCCGCAGCTCACCATGGGGTTGGCCCTGCTCATCCTGATCCTCAAAACGCTCTACCTGTGGCGCAAGGACGAGCGCTACAACACAGGGGCACGCTTCTGGGCCAGGATCTTCGCCGTCACCTTTATCGTGGGCGTCGTGACGGGTATCCCGATGGAGTTTCAGTTCGGCACCAACTGGGCACGCTTCTCCGTCTTTGCGGGCGATATCATCGCGCAGACCCTGGCTATGGAAGGAGCCTTTGCCTTCTTTATCGAATCGGCCTTCCTCGGGATCTTCTTGTTTGGCGAACGCGCCTTCGGGCAAAAGATGCACTGGTTTTCAGCGTTTATGGTGTGGCTGGGAACGTGGGCTTCCGGTGGCTTCATCATTGCCTCCAACGCCTGGATGCAACACCCGGTGGGCTACATGATCACCGCTAACGGTCGGCTGCATTTATCTAACTACTGGGCAGTGCTGTTCAACTCCTGGATCGTCCCGCAATACCTGCATACCATGAGCGGGGCTGTGCTCACCGGCTCCTTCGCCATGGCCGGGTTGGGTGCCTACTACCTGCTGGTGAAACAGCACGTCGAGTACGGCCGACTGTTTGTCACCCTGGGGGTGGTCGTGGGGCTGATTGCCAGCATCATCCAGCTCTTCCCAAGCGGTGATCTAGAAGGGCAACAGGTTACCACGTCTCAGCCGGCCAAACTGGCGGCGATGGAGGGGCTCTTTCAAACGCAACAGGGTGCAGGCATCGTCATTATCGGCCAGCCTGATCCAGCGCAGGGAACCCTCGACAATGCGATCATCGTCCCGAACGTGCTCAGCTTTCTGACCTACCGCCGCTGGAGCGCTGAGGTGAAAGGGCTCGACGCCTTCCCCCCCAATCAGCGACCCGACTCGATCGCACTGCTCTATTATAGCTATCACATCATGGTCGGGTTGGGGACCTTTTTCATTGCCATTATGGGGCTGGCGGCGCTCTTGCTCTGGCGGCGCTGGCTCTTCCAGCTGCGCTGGATGCTCTGGATCTTACTGCTAGCGCTTCCGTTCCCGTTCATCGCGAACACAGCAGGGTGGTTCACAGCCGAACTCGGTCGTCAACCGTGGATTGTCTACGGGCTGCTCCCGACGGTCCAGGGGTCAACAACGACGCTCTCGGATGGGAATGTGATCTTTACGCTGATTGGATTTGCAGGTATGTACCTACTGCTGGGCTTGCTCTATGTCGTCCTGATCGTCCACGAAGCGCTACGCGGCCCCATCAGTGAAGAAAAGGCTCCGCTAGAGGAAGCGATTCCACAACAGGCACAGGGATTCACCGACTAACCAACGAAAGGAAGAAATGACGAGCAGGAAAACGATGCAGACGTTATGGTTTATCCTGGTGGCGTTCATGCTCACCATGTATGTCGTCCTCGACGGCTTTGACCTGGGGGCCGGGGCTATGCACCTGTTCGCAGCCAGGAATGATCTGGAGCGTCGCACGATTGTGCGCGCGATTGGCCCGGTCTGGGATGGCAACGAAGTCTGGCTCATCGCCGCCGGAGGCACGCTGTTCTTCACCTTTCCCGTCCTGTATGCCTCCAGTTTCAGTGGGTTCTACCTGCCCTTGATCATGGTGCTCTGGTTCTTGATGCTGCGCGGGGTCGCCATTGAACTCCGCTCGCACCTCCAGAATCCGGTGTGGATCTCTTTCTGGGATGGACTCTTCTTTCTGGGGAGTGCCCTGCTCGCGTTCTTCTACGGTGCCGCGCCCGGCGGATTGCCAGGCTCGCCTGGCTCATCACGATTGTCCTCACGGTGCTTGCAACCATGCTGACGTTCTCGGTGCAGCCGGCGATACGTGCGAGCTTCAGTATCCGTCCCTGGGAGGTCATCTTCCCTTTGATCGCGCTGGTAGGACTCATCGGCATGGGCTACTTTAATTTCAGGCAACGAGACCTGGCGGCGTTTTTTGCTTCGTGTGCCTACCTGGTGGGATTGCTGGCGAGCGCAGCCATTACCCTGTATCCCATGGTCCTGCCTGCCGTCAATCCTGCCAATAGTCTGACGATCTATAACGCCTCGGCATCCCCGTATGCTCAGGCGGTGGGGTTAGTCTGGTGGAGTATCGGTATGGTACTCGCCGTCCTATACTTCGTCCTCACCTACCGTCTGTTCTGGGGCAAGGTGCGCCTGACGGAGACGACAGGTTACTAAGCTACTAAAGAGTATTGTTCCGCAAAGGTCTTGCGAGCGCACGCGGGCGCATCGCAAAAGAGACGACGCACCTGTACCTGCGAAGGAATCCTGTGTAAGCAAAACCTTGACAAATTCTTTGTAATCGCTTACAAAGATTATATAGACGATGTTCTCTCCATCGCAATGGTTGAAATGTGTACATTTGTTGAAACGTGTATCAAGTGGGAAGTTGACATGTGATTTCATGACACCTTCGAAAGAGGGGTCCCATCGTCTTTCAAGCTGAACGGGCGTGAAAGGTTCTTATCTTGCAATCGCGTTACCCAACAGGTGAGATCTACTGCAGTAGGTAACATCCTGTTGGGTAACACGGTCCTACCAACGCACATGAGGGAGGATAAGATGCCCAAAAGCGCATGCTATACGCTCACCTGGTTGTCCTCATCTCAGGCATATGCACTGTATGAGGGCCAGGGGGAGGAGGCACTGGACCTGGTGCTTGACAGCCCCGCCTGGTCGGAGTGGCTGAGCCAGATCTCCTCGTTCGCTTTCCATGGCCACCACGGCTCCTACACGGCACGCAAAGAGCGCAGGCGGCAGGGTGGGCAGTACTGGTATGCCTACGCACGCGTCGCGGGAAAACTGACCAAGCGCTATCTGGGCAGAGGCACGGAGCTGACCCTGACGCGCCTGGAGCAGGTCGCCCAAGCACTCTGGCTCGCGCCGCGAGCCGCTCGGCACCAGCAGGAAGGAAGCGCCTCATCTCGACCGCGGCCTGCTTCCCCCACTCCTCGTGGGCGGAAGACAGAGCACCAGAGCGGTGTTGGTGGCCGCAAGGCCGGGGTGCCAGCTGGGATCTCTGGCCTGCCACCCGACACGCTGCTTACCAGCAAACTCCAGGTGCCGCGCCCACGTTCCCACCTGGTGCATCGTCCCCACTTGATCCAACAACTGCAGC
>Ga0207646_10001982_pt1 | contig 24583 bp, 24 predicted proteins | sample KBSK5502metaG_FD_184343 | JGI IMG/M metagenome (GOLD analysis project Ga0207646, IMG submission 184343) | Corn, switchgrass and miscanthus rhizosphere microbial communities from Kellogg Biological Station, Michigan, USA - KBS K5-50-2 metaG... | ecosystem: Host-associated > Plants > Roots >...
CGAACTTCGAACAAATTGGTAGCCCGGACGGGAATCGAACCCGTAGTCTTTGCCTTGAAAGGGCAACGTGTTAACCGATTACACTACCGGGCCACTCTTATAAGTTTATCGTGTCGCTGGTTTTTCAGCAATCGACGACACAGTTGCGTGTTTGAATTGTCCGACTTTGATGAGCGCTTCTTTCACGTCGTCTGTGGTCTTAATCACAGCGTAACGGCGTCGAGCGCATCTCGCTGCGAATCCAACTCTTCGATGCCGTAGCGCTTGTACATCGAGTTGGTTTTGTGACCGGTGACGGTCATTGCTTTGCCTTCCTGGATACCTTTAGCATTCATGTTGCTCGCAGCCGTGCGGCGGAAGTCGTGAAGCTGGGCGCCGCGATAGCTCCGGGTCTTGGGATCAAACATGCCTAGCTTGAGTTTGTGGCAGGCCAGGCGCCATTCTTCTCGAAGATTCGTCATGTCAAACACAGGCTCGCCATGCGGCCGGGTTGTCATGTTGACCAGGAACGCGGTCGCCTCGTAGGGTTCACCTTTTCTGTTCGTCAGTGCCAGGGAGTAAGGCTGCCCATTCTTGGTCAAGAATCCTGGCATCCGGAGCACGTTGTCGTCGTCAATCATGTCCCACGTAATCGCTTGAGCCTGACCCGAGCGCATTCCCGTCAAGTGCAAGAACTTCACCAGGGGGTGAAGATTCTTCGGCAACTCCGCCAGGATGTTGCTAAAGTCAGCTTCCGAAAATTTGCCCTGCCTGACGTTGTCAGCCGCTTTGCCGCGAATCGGAAAGTACGGGATGTCTCCGAGGTTGATTTTCTTTGTCTTCTCGAAGGCATGGTAGAACATGGCCCGAAGATAGACGAGACGCTTGTCTGTCGTCGTCTGTACGCCTTTCTCAACCCATTCAGTGGCATCGTTCTCAATCTTTGCGATCTCGATCGCCGACAGAGGCTTCCTCCTGTCCTTCATCGCCTTCATTTTCCGCAGAGCAATTTCCTTCGTCAGCGTTTCTTGTTTGTACTCCACAACGCGGTCCAGGTTCTCGCGCCATTCACGGAACGCATTCAGCTTGTCGCCGATCGCCCCAATGCGGATGTTTTTGAAGTACACATCCAGGTCACGGCGAACGCTTTCCTGAATCTTTCCCCCGCTATTCAGATAGTCGTCTCTAATCTCTTCGTATCGCAGCCGCGCATCTTTACGAAATCCCACCTTTGCCTGCGCACGCCACTCCGCCAACATCTCTGCGGCCTTGTCCGGATCATCCGTACCTGTGGCCCGGCGCTGCTTTTGGCCGTCGATCGTGAGCCACATGAAGTAGTTTGTGGACTCCTGGTCCTTGCTCTGCTTGACCTTCCCGATCCAACCCTCGCTGACTTCATGCTGGCTCATAGGTCACCATGGGTCACGCTCCTACGTTTTCCGCCTGTTATAATTGTTCGGAGGCTAGTATGGTGCAATTTAGGTGCAAAAGTCAAGCCTTAATCGCAAATAGCCTTTGTTTATGCGGGTTTTTAGTTGTGAATTCGGCCCTTTCAAGGCTAAAATACGGGTTCGATTCCCGTTAGCGGTACCAAACTTTTCTCGTGCGGCAGCGGGCTTTCGCGCTGCCTGTACCTTACCTGGAGAATCCCACCGTGGCTAATATTTTTCGGTCTTCGAATCCTGTTCTGAAAGACAAAGTCTTCACCGGCCAGATTGCGGCCGGCGAAGTTATGACCGTCCAAGGAACCGTCAACAAAACCGGAATTCTGCTTCTATGCGTGGTCGCTACCGCGGCGTGGACTTGGGGCCTAGCCCACTCCGAACAGCCTGAAGCCGCTTTTCCGTGGATGCTCGGCGGCCTTTTCGGCGGTCTGATCACTTGCCTGGTCACGGTGTTTAAGAAGGAATGGTCGCCGCTGAGCGCTCCGATCTATGCTTTGTTCGAAGGTTTGGTTCTCGGCGGAATCTCCGCACTTTTTGAAAAGTCGTATCCGGGTATCGCGGTCCAATCCGTTGCGCTCACGTTCGGTGTGCTTTTTGTTCTGCTTCTTGCGTACAAGACCGGGCTGATCCGGGCCACCCGCGGATTTGTACTTGGAATCGTCTGCGCGACGGGCGCCATCGCTCTTGTTTACGCGGCGAGCATGTTCATGGGCCTTTTTGGACTCGGCGGCATGTCCTTTCTTTATGCCAGCACGCCCCTCGGAATCGGCATCAGCGTTTTCGTGGTGATCATAGCGGCGCTGAATCTAATTCTGGATTTCGACATGATCGAGCGCGGCGCAAGCATGGGCGCGCCAAAGTACATGGAGTGGTACGGCGCGTTCGCTCTGATGGTTACTTTGATTTGGCTGTACATGGAAATACTGCGGCTGCTTGGCAAGGTTCGGCGCCGCTAAGGCGGAGATTCAAAAATTGAAACGCAGGCGTGCGCTGGCGCTGCGCGGGGCGGCGACAGCCGTTCCGGAAAACAACCCGGCAAAATTCAAGACATTCACCCGATCCGTGAGATTGTTCGCTTCGACCTGAATGTTGAGACTCCTGCTTTCTTTTCGGTAGAGTTGCACTCCCGCGTCTGCATTCAACGAAAAATTCGGCCGCACCCGTCCGCGATCCAGGTTCACGCGCGCCAGAATTCGCCCGAATTGCGCCAGCAAAAAATTCAGATCGACGTTCGTGGGATCGTCGAGTTCAACGGGAAGCCCGCTGCCGTACTCTGCGCCGACTGCCGCCCATACACGTTTTGTGGCTTGCGCACGAACACGTGCGCGAACTGTGTTCCGTTGGTCCTGCGTCACCGCGAATTTAGTGTTGTCCGCCAACGCTGGGCTGTGGTCGCTTCCAAGCAAGAGTCCTCCGGTGATTGGACCTTGCGCAATCGCGGACTGGTTCGAGTAGCTCAAGAAGCCTGAAAACCTGCCCCATTCCGTTGCTGCGAGCCGGACTTCTTCTCCAAAAATCCTCGCTTTGTCGAATGCGATCGGAAAACTGACGCCCGTATCGAGCAGAACATCATCGTCGGAAAAATTCCGGAAAGTACGGCGAAACACATTCGCATCGAGGCGCAAATTTCCAAAGAGCGCTTGCGTGACGCCGCCTTCAAAATAATTTCCGCGCGAGGGTCGCACCGGCAGCCGCAGCACATCAGAATTCAGGGAATCCACTTCCGGCGAGCTCGCGAGCAAAAGGTTTTCCATTGCCGGAGTCTGAAAAACGCGGTCGTAGGAAACATGCAGCAGCATTTTCCAGCGGTCGATATAGCGCGACACGCCGATGCGCGGGCTCCACGCCGATTCGCTCACCACAAATCCGTAGTGATCGAAGCGCAGGCCGGCGCTTACATTCCAGTTTCCACGGTGAAAATTATCTTGAACATAGAAGGCCGGCTCGACGTCCCACTTGCGCGCTGAAAACGCAAATTTCAGCGCCGTGCCCGGATCAAACTGCGATGAATCCGTGATCTGGTAGACCAATGATTCACGCACGGGTGTGAACAACGAGTCCACTCCTGCCTTCCAGTCGTGATGGCCCACGTGTCCCACGACGTCGGCACGCACATATCCTTCGCGGTATCCGCGATCCTGTGCCACGATGATGGGAGTTGCGAAATTGTTCGACAGCAAAACCGCGCTGGCGTCGCGCGTACTTCCAGAAAGGCTCCACAACAAATTCTGCGAGCTGATATGCCGATAGTAGATTTGGCCGCTTACTTCCGTATTGTCCGCGTCCTGCCGCTGGCCTGCCATTTGCTGAATGCGCTCATTCGGCACGGTGTGGCGCGCTTCGCTTCGAGAAATGGTGAACCGCAAGCGGTCACGTTCTGAAAAATCCCGTTCATACGCAACGGAAAAGCCGTTTCCATTTCCGGCATTCGTGAAATTATCCAGAACCGGAGGATCGAGATACCGCCCGCTATGAAATCCCTGACCGCTCGCTTCAAAGTGATTTTTGCCGCTGGAATATCCAATCTCGACCGCGCCGCTGACCGAATCGAAGCTGCCTCCGCCCGTTTCAAAGCGTCCGTGTAATCCCACCGGCGGATTTTTTTCCGTCATCAACTCGATTACTCCGCCAAGCTTGCGCCCGTACTCCGCTGCATATCCGGCGGTCATCACGCGCATTGATTCCACGTCGCCGGATATGCTCGGTGGTGCAAAAGCCGGCGAACGGTTTTGTGTCAGCGGCATTCCGTCCAGCACATACTGCACTTGATATTCGGAGCCCCGCGGATGCAGGGCTCCATTTGCTTCATATAGCCAGCCGGGCTGATCGTTCACCGCGTCAGAAAGATCGCGCCCCTGTTGCGCGGCTTCATGTTCGCGCAGCGTCTCCCCGCTTAACGAATAGATCGTTCCGGTTTCCGACGGATCAAGGAGCGTCGCTGCATCGGTGACCTCGACTTTCGTGTTTACAGGCGCCATCCCGAGCACCACGGCAACACGCACCGGCACTTCGCTGCGAACTTCGAGCAAATCTGTCCACGCAGCGAACCCCTCCGCGCTCACGGTCAAGCGGTAGACGCCAAACGCCAGCTCCTGCGCGAGATACTTTCCGTCCGCGCCAATCGCAAATTCTTTTTTCACCTGGTTTGATTCGCTGACGATTTCTCCCGTGGCTGCAGTGCTGCGGCCCTGAGGATCTTTCACCTCGATTTGCAACTCGCCGCGTTCGCGCTGCGCCCGCGTGGGGCTTGCCAAGGCCATCAGCGCGCTTGCGGAAAGCATTGCAACAAGGCACTGCCGCCAGGTCACACAGAACATTTCGGGATTCTCGCGCCGTTTTCCATGGACTCTCCAAACTACCACACGCTCGCTGTCCTTCAGCGTCTGGGATATCTGCTGTTTCGAAAAAGCCGCGTTAGGACAGAAAAGTTTACAGAATCTGAGGGACGGCGCTCTTGCTGCAGTTTCTTCAATCGCTCACAATGCCAAGGCCCGACAACACCAGGGCCAACAATTCTGAGGCCTAAAAAAAGGCGCAAACTTTCCATGTCCACCCGGCCCAGCTCCGCTCTGTTGCGATTCTCCGGCGTCGCGTTCGGCTCGAGAACCATTCCATCTGAAGAGGTTGACGCGGCCTTTGGCATGCCAACCGGGAAGCTGCGCCATCGTGCAGGAATCATTTCGCTGGCACACGCGGACGCCAACGAATCGGAAGTAACGTTGGCCGCGAAAGCCGCGAGAGAAGTCCTGGAGAACTCGGGTGTTTCGCCTAACGCGATCGACTGGATCATCGCTGCCAGCGAAACACATCACGCCTTTCCATCGTTCGCGGCACAGATGCATCTCGCGATCGGCGCGCGGGGGAAGTGCGGGGCACTTGACGTCGGTGGTGCGTGTCTTGGGTTGCTGCACGCACTTGCCGTTGCGAAATCATTTGTGGAGTCCGGGCAATCCCGGGCGGTTCTTGTCGTTACGGCGGATGTTCATTCTCGCGCGCTCATACCTGGGCGTGTCGTGGGTGAATTTGGCGGACTTTTTGGCGATGGCGCATCCGCTTTTCTAGTGCAGTGCCAACCGCCTCGCCCGGCCGAAGACAGTTTTTCGTTGCGGGAATTCTTTTTTGGGTGTGCTTCGCAACTTCAGGCCGCGATTCAGGTTTCGGCAGAACCAGGCGATCGATTAAAGGTGGTTTTCGATGGCGACGCTCTTTCCCGGGCGGCTACGGCGCGTCTGGATCAATGTATTTCGGAACTCGAACGGGTCAGCGGCATCCCACGCACGGAGGTAGCGGCGTTCGCGACGCATCAGCCTAACCCGCGACTTGTCGCGTTGCTTGCGAAAAAATCTGGAGTGTCGCTTGAACGGTTTCCGCCGGTCGCGGCGATTCGCGGCAATCTTGGCTCAACTACATGCGCAGCCGCGCTTCACAGCGCGCTTGAAGCATTTCGTACAGGTACAACGCCATCACGAACGCCGATTTTTCTGGCTTCGCTTGGCCCGGGCCTTCTTTACGGAGGCGGATGGCTTGCGCCTGAATGATTCTTCTAAGCACGGTGCTCCAGCGAAAAATGATATTTCCCGCGCCTGTCAATTGATGGGCAGGCACAGGACACGCGGGAACCTCCGGAAATGGAAGATGGCTGCCGCACCTCCGGCATATTGAATGCGTAGCCTATGGCTTCGGCGTAGTTTCCAATTTGATTGTGTGATGTCACGCGGAGAATTCTCTGTTGGGAATCCTCTCTAGGGCAGCGGTTAGAATTCGAAACCGCCTCTGATCCTTCTCGACTCTTTACTTCGTTGCGGGTTTGCGGCATTACTTCTTCTGCTGCCGATGAACTCTTTCTCCATCCGCGGCGTCTTGCCTATGTACAAGGAGAGCCGAGCCATTACCGCTCGCCTGAACCAGACCGTGCAGGAGTGGGTCCTGACGCATCCCGGAGGAGAGCCCGAAGCTGCCGCCGCGCGCAGACGAGCGCGCACAGAAGCGGCGGGCGCGGCACATCGCGAATGGGAATCGTTGCTTGAGGAAAACGCTCCCTTGGCGTTTCGCGTTGCGCGCGGGGTCTTGCGCAATGACGCCGATGCTGAAGATATCGCGCAGGAGGCTTTGCTTCGCGCATACCGACGGTTTGAACGATTGCGCGAACGGACGTGTTTTCGTGCATGGCTTGTTCGCATCAGTTTTCGGCTCGCGCTCGATCGTTTGCGCTCCACAAAACGCAGGCAGCAACGGGAGGCGCAATGGGTCTTTGAAAATTCGCGCAACTCGCGACACAGCGGCGAGAATTCAGAGTTTCAGCGGCAGTTTGATCACGCGCTTGATGAGTTGCCGGAAAAGCAGCGGCTGGTGTTGCTGCTCGCAGCGATGGAAGGCCATTCGCTTGAGGAAGTTTCCGTGCTCCTGGCGGTACCGGTGGGCACGGTGAAGTCGCGGCTCTTTTTTGCAAGAAAAACTCTCGCGGAGAAACTGAGATGTTTTGTGAGTCCTATCGAAAGGTGCTGATGGAAGCCGCCGGCTTTGGCGAAGCGTTGCCGCGCGAGCTCGAAGAGCATTTGGCCGGATGCGAATACTGCCACGCGGCATTGGCGGACGAGCAGGCGTTGTTCCGCTCAATTGACGGCGCGTTACAGGCGGCCGCTAATACCGAGATTCCTGCCTCGCTCTTGCCGCGTGTGCGCATGCAAGTCGCGTCGGACTCAACAAAGGCAACTAGGCGTGTCCCGGTTTTAGCATTCGTGACCGGAGGCCTGGTTATCGGAGCGATCGTGCTTTCGTCGTCATCCCTTCGGCACTCGGCGGTTTCTCGTTCGACAGCGAAGGAGCCTGCTGTTCCTTCCATTCAATCCGTCGTAAGCCGCGAACCGACCGGATTGTCCATCCAGACTTCGTCGATCCAGGCTCCGCCTTCGCCTGAGCGGCTCGCGTCACGACGAGAACGCTTGGTTGTCGATCGAGTGACACGGCGTTCCGAACCTGAAGTACTTGTGTCGCCCGATGAAGCAGCGGGGCTACGCCGCTTTGCCGATCTCCTGCGGGCGAAATCGCTTGAGACTTCAAATCGTGCTGCCGCGATAAGTGACGCGCCGTTTGAAATCAAGCCGCTCGAGATTGCAGAGCTGAACCTGCGACAGTTGACCATACAACCTTTGGAAGGCAGTGAATCCGACTGAGCTTTTGCTCAATGAAGTCCACGAAGAGAGGAATTTCTGATGAAAAAGAATGCCGTAATGTTTCTTGCGTTCATGGTCGTCCTGACTGTCGCCGCGGCAGCGCAGGATAGCTCGAAAAGTACTGGTGGGCAAAAGCCTGACGATCATATCCCTGCGGTGACGCCTCTTCGGGTTCAGGTGGTCTTCACCGAATACGACGGCGAAAAGAAAGTTTCGAATTTGCCGTACTCGTTCAGCGTGAACGCTGACGAGCGGCGGGCGCGCCCGGGTTCTCAAATCCGCAATGGAGCTCGTATTCCTATCGCCGCTGGCAAGGATCAATTCACGTATATCGACATCGGAACCAATGTTGACTGCTCGGCAACGCTGCAGGAGGACGGACGTTACAAGCTTCAGATGGTTTTGGAGCGTAGTGCCATCTCGCCTGAAAGTCCTTCAGGCGCCAGTAACCCTGTTGTCCGGCAATTCAGGGCAGACGTGAATCCCGTTCTGAAAGACGGCCAGACCGTGGAAAGTATCGTTTCGACGGACCCATTGAACGGTCACGTATATCACGTCAGCGTGACGCTGAACGTCGCCAAGTAGCGCCTTTTTTATTTCTTGGGCTGAGGTTCGCTGAGCTTTTTCAACGCCGGCCCCAAACGGGGATCCAAGAATCGGTAGCCAACTTTTGTGAGTAATCCCGGCATGACGCGCTGGCTCGCAAGAAGCAACGCATCTGCCATTTCTCCCATCGTCAATCGCAGCCCGAAGGCGGGGGCAGGGAAGAGCGCTGGGCGATGCATCGCGCGCGCTAATTGTTTCGCGAACTCCGCATTCGTGACCGGCTCGGGCGCCACGACGTTCACTGCTCCGCGCAATTCGCGATTGTTTATGGCGAAGCGGACGATCTCGACGACGTCTTCGAGAGCGACCCACGACATCCATTGCTTGCCGCTGCCGACTCTGCCGCCAACACCGAACTTGAACGGAAGCATCATCTTCGGCAACGCGCCACCGTTTTTTGCCAAAATAATTCCAAACCGCGTTATCACAACCCGCGTACGAAATTCTTCAGCGCGCAACGCTTCGGCCTCCCAATCTTTCGAAATGCCCGCCAAAAAATCATTTCCCGGCGGGCTCTCCTCCGTTAGGACTTCGTCTCCGCGGTTTCCGTAAAATCCAATCGCCGAGGCGCTTACCATCACATCCGGCTTGGCGTTCATTTTCCCGAGGGCGGTCACGAGAGAGCGCGTCGCCTCCACTCGGCTTGTTCGTAGGAGTTTCTTGCGTGAATCCGTCCATCGGGCGCCGGCAATTGAAGCTCCGCCGAGATTGATGACCGCTTCAGCGCCGACTGCCGCTCCGCCCAGTTCGCCAGTCTGCGGATTCCACGCTACATCGAATGTGCCGGCCACTCCGCCTTCCGCTTTCGTTTGTGGACGCACCAACCGGCAGACCATGTGGCCGTCTCGCGCCAGGGCCGCAACCAGCGCACTGCCTACCAATCCCGTGGCGCCCGTTACCAAAATCTTCATGACGGCCTCATTTTCCGCGTTGTAACTCGCTCGTGGAAGTAAATCATACGTCTTCGGCGGCTTGGGCCGTGCGAAAAGCAGTCGAGAGACGCCGAAGAAATGCCTGCGCCATGGAGAGGAGACCCGGAGCCCGACCAATTCAGGTAAAATAATTCGAAGATAGACATGATCGTCAAAGTCCTTTATTTCGGGCGATTGAAAGAACTCTCCGGTTCCTCGGAAGAATCCGTGGAAGTTCGCGACGGAGCGCGGATCGAAGACCTCTTTGCGCATTGTTCGATGTCGCGTCCGGAACTGCGCAAGTTTCGCGCTTCGCTCGTCGCGGCGCGTAACCGTGAGTTCGCTGCGTGGGACACGCCGCTTCGCCCTGGTGACGAAGTGGGCTTTCTGCCGCCTGTCAGTGGCGGTTAATCAGCCATGACCACTTCTCATAGCCACGATCGCATCGAGCTTACGCGAGAAGTTATCCCGTCCGGCGCGATCGCTCGTGAAGTTCGCGCGGACGAGGACGGCGCCGTCGCGACTTTCGACGGCTGCGTGCGCAACCATTCCCACGGCCGGGGCACGCTGCATCTCGAATACGAAGCTTACGAATCGATGGCCCTCGCCAAAATGCGGGAAATCGCGGAACATCTTCACGGGCACTATGCCATCGACAGAGTGGCAATGGTTCACCGTTTGGGAAGACTTGAAATCGGAGAGACGAGCGTGTTCATTGCAGTCAGCTCGGCGCACCGCGCAGCCGCCTTTGACGCATGCCGCTACGCGATCGATACTCTGAAGAAGACCGTACCCATCTGGAAGAAAGAATTTTTCGCCGATGGCGCCGTCTGGGCCGATGGCGAAGTGCCTCCTGCACCTGCAGCGTCCGCAGACGCGGAGACTCCTGCCGCAGAACCCGCATCCAACTAGATCGATGCCAACTTCTCGCTTCCGCCCAAGTGCGCTGGCCATGCGGATTTTCATGGCTGTGCTTGCGGTTTTTGCGTTTGTAGCCGGCGACAGACTCCGCGCCGGTTCGATTGCGCATCAATCGTCGCCACAGCAGGAAAACCCTAATCGCCCTCCATGGGCGCAAAAGTCCAAGTCTGCTGATGGCTTTTCCGCGCCTGCAGCGAAAGCCCAAGCGAGCGACCCCACGCAGGATCGCGCAAAAATCAAAGTGTCGGTAAATCTGGTCAACGTCCTCGTCAGCGTGCTGGACGAACACAATCGCCCCACGGCGGATCTTCCCATCGAAGCTTTTCGTGTACTGGATGAGGACAATCCCCAGGCCATCGCCGTCTTTGAGAAGGAAACTCAGCAGCCACTCGATCTGGCGCTAATGATCGATGCGAGTCTGAGCGCACAACTGGGAATGCCTGCGCAGCGCGAAGCGGCCGCGCATTTTATCCAACAGGTTCTTCGTTCGGGCGACCGGCTGGCAGTTTACGCCTTCGATGAAAACGTCACGCAACTGGCGGCGTTTTCCGACAATGTGGGACACCTCCAGGAAGCGGTGCGGCGTGTCCCGCAAGGCGCAGGGACTTCCATTTATGACGCCGTCTATCTCGGTTCTCGGGCGCTTGCCCGGCAGGGATCCGATCGCCGACGAGTGATCATTCTCATTACCGACGGTGGCGAAACCACGAGCCACGCCGATTTCGATTCCGCGCGCCGTGAAGCCGTGCGCACGAACACGCTTCTTTACACGATTGTGATTCGCGCAATGAAAAGCGAAAGTGGTCGCAACACTGCCGGTGAACATGCGCTTGAAACAATTACCGATACGACGGGAGGCGCGGTCTTCTATCCTGATTCGTCCGCGCAGCTTGATTCCATTTTCGACCGGATTAATCGTGAGCTACGCACGCAGTACCGGCTCGGCTACTATCCGAATCCTCGCGGGCCCGCAGACACTTATCGGCGCATCGAGGTGACGGTCACGCCGCGGCCTCCTGGGGCTTCGCAGCCAGCCACCAGCAATGCCGCCGACAGCCGGTCCGCCGCGCAAGCGCAGCCGCCGGTCTATTCTGTCCGTCACCGCAAATCCTATTACACCGGTTTGCCCTGAACGCTCAGTGAGGGGCAGAACCTCACAGGGATTTGCCCGGAATTTCCCCAGCTGCTGACCCACTTACTTCAAATGGTGAGGGTTCCCCAGAACTTGACTAGCTAAACTGAACCGTTTAGTATGTCGGCCTGCTGTCACGGAGATGTGCCTTGATTCGCGTTCAAAACCTTGTCAAGCGATTTGGCGATTTCACCGCGGTTAACGATATCTCTTTTGAAGTTCCCAAGGGTGAAATTTTCGCATTTCTCGGGCCCAACGGGGCAGGCAAAACCACTACGATTAAAATGCTCACTACGCTCCTGCCGCCCACCAGCGGCTCGCTGGAGTTGAACGGATTGGATCCTGCTCGCCAGCAGAACGAAGTGCGCCAGCAATTTGGCATTGTGTTCCAGGACCCAAGTCTCGACCAGGATTTGACTGCCGCCGAGAACCTTGACCTGCACGGGGTCCTCTATCACGTTCCGAAAAAAGTCCGTCGCGAACGATCCGAAATGCTGCTGAAGCTTTTCGAGCTGTGGGACCGCAGGGACACTCTTGTAAAGCAATTTTCTGGCGGGATGAAGCGGCGTCTTGAAATTGCGCGCGGTTTTTTGCACACTCCGCGGATTCTTTTTCTCGACGAGCCTACCCTCGGTCTCGATCCGCAGAGCCGCAATCAATTGTGGACGCACGTCAAACGGCTGAATGAAACGGAGCAGGTTACGGTTTTCCTTACGACGCACTACATGGAAGAGGCTGATCGTGTCGCTCATCGCATCGCGGTGATCGATCACGGCCGCATCGTTGCCATGGGCACTTCGCAGGAACTGAAGGAACGTACGGGAAAGGAATCACTGGAGGAGGCGTTTCTCGCCCTGACTGGCACGAGCATCCGCGACGAAAGCGCAAACTCCGCCGATCAGTTGCGCCAAATGGCCCGCATGTGGAGGAGATAGCCGATGAACGCCATTTACATTCTGTGGTTGCGCGAGCTTAAGAAATACACGCGCTCGCGAGCGCAAATCGTTGCCTCTTTAGGGCAGCCGCTACTGTATTTACTCGTTCTCGGGTTCGGCCTCGGCCCGGTTTTTCAGAAAGCGGGCAACGGGAGCTATCTCCAGTTTGTTGCGCCCGGGGTAATCGGCATGACGGTGCTTTTTACTTCGATTTTTTCAGGCATTGCGTTGCTATTTGACCGCCAGTTCGGTTTCTTGAAGGAAACGCTCGTCGCGCCGGTTCCCCGGCTACGCATCATGATTGGCCGCACGCTCGGAGGCGCTACCGTAGCGATGTTGCAAGGAACGCTGATTCTAATTGTATGTTTGATTGCCGGATTTCGGCCCGTCAGCCTTGCCACGGCGCCTTTTGGCATACTGTTCATGGCGTTGATCGCTATCGTTTTTGCCGCGCTTGGCACGGCGATCGGCTCGGGGCTGCAGGATATGCAGGGCTTTCAGCTCATCATGAACTTTCTGGTGTTGCCGATTTTTTTCCTGTCCGGCGCATTATTCCCTTTAAACAACCTACCGAAGGCGCTTTCGCTCATCACGCGCCTTGATCCGCTTTCTTACGGAGTCGACGGCCTGCGAGCGGCGTTGATTGGCGTCACACATTTCGGAATGACAACGGACTTTGCCGTGCTTTGTGTGATTGCTGTGGGTTTGCTGTTTTTCGGCGCGTGGCGCTTCTCGAAAATCGAGATCTAGGGATGGCCCGCGGACTCAGTGAGCGCGCGCACCAAAAAGTCCTAGAAGCAGCGATGCAACTTTTTGCGAAGCGCGGAATTGAATCAACGAGCATGGATGCCATTGCCGCTGGCTCGGGCGTCAGCAAAGCCACAATTTACAAGCACTGGGCAGACAAGGACGACCTGTGCATGGAGGTACTTGTCCATATTCATGAACTTGATGAAGGCCCGCCCGATTTTGATTCCGGCGATTTAAAATCTGACATCGAGTCTTTTTTGCTGCACGAGCCGAATCCCCGCAAGGCTGATATGCAAAAACGGCTGATGCCGCATTTGATTGCATACTCCGCGCGAAATCAGGAATTCGGCCGCGCATGGCGAGCAAGAGTAATGGAGCGTGCGCGAGCCGGCTTGAAAAAACTTCTGCGGCGCGGTGTCGATCGCGGCATTTTCCCTGCTGTGCTCGACGAAGAACTCGCCGTCACCCTCCTCCTTGGTCCCATGCTCTTCAGCCATATCTTCGGTCCGCGCATCGATCGCAAATGGCTTGCGTCGGGTGCGGTCGACTCTTTCTGGAAGGCTCATGCCCGCCCGCAATACCAGGTACCAAGCACCAGCAAAGCGATTTCTCGGCGTCTCTCTCGCTAAGCTGTCACACTCCAGTGGAAAGCGCTGGAACGACCTGGGCGCGACAGGCCATGTTCGCCTCTTTCTATGTGATGGACTGTCCGGTTGGCGCAAATTCCACCACTGTTTTTCTGCAGGAAAACAGGCAGCCTTGTCGCATGGATACAAGTTCGTTCCATCGTGGCAAAAATTCGCGGGAAAAAAGGCCCGGCGCACGACCACGCCGCATTTTTCCTTTTCTTTGAGAACTGATAACTTAGAAGTCTCAACCTTTTATGAGTGCCAACTATCTCGACGTTGCGATCGAAGCCGCTCTTGAAGCCGGCAAAATTCTTCGTGAAGAATATGCCCTTCCTCCTGACATCCATTACAAAGGGGACGTCGACCTGGTGACCCAGGCTGACCGGCGCAGCGAGCGGGCGATTGTCGCTCGCCTCTCTAGATTTTTCCCCGAGCACACCATCGCTGCCGAGGAAGGCACAGGCCACGAACGCAGCTCTGAATTCCGCTGGCATGTCGATCCCCTGGATGGCACAACAAACTTTGCGCACAAATATCCCTGCTTTGCCGTTTCGATTGCGCTTGCGCAAAACGGGGTTGTCCTGGCGGGTGTCGTTTACAATCCCATTTACGACGAGCTCTTCGCTGCGGCACGCGGCGAAGGCGCCACGCTCAATAGCGAGAAAATCTCGGTTTCGAAGGTCTCGACTCTTTCGACCAGCTTACTTTGCACCGGCTTTCCAGTGCACAAACGGCTCGCGAATCCTAATATTCACTACTACTACGATTTCACGCTGCGCTCGCATGGAGTGCGCCGCGACGGCTCTGCCGCGCTCGATCTTGCGAGTGTTGCTGCCGGTCGGTTCGATGGATTTTGGGAATTTGGCCTAAAACCCTGGGATATCGCGGCCGGCATGCTGCTGGTAACCGAAGCAGGAGGCGCTATTTCAGATTTTCACGGCAATGCGTATCAGCTCGGCGGACCCGTGGTGCTCGCGACAAATTCTGTAATTCACGAAGAGATGCGCGAGACCGCTCTCGCCATTTCGCAGCGCGACCCGAATGCGCCCCTTGGCGTACCTCTGCAGCCAATTCCCAAATAATAGTTTTGCGCTTCGTGCGGCCGCAATCGTTTGCGACATTCGGAACAGGAACTGACCGTCGCAGCCCTCTCGTTGTGTCACTTCGCGCCCCATTCTTTGTAGAGTTTGAGGATCGTTGGACCGATGGAAAGATGCCAGGCGAAGATGGCGACGTCTTTGAATTTGTCTGGGACGACGTATTGATCGGCGGCATCTTCGGCTGGCACGCCGGACTTGTACATTTTTTCCGCTTGTGCGGCGATATCATCGAAGAGATCAGCGGACAACTGCACTCCACCGCGGCCGGCGATTTGTCCGTGACCGGGAACAAAGATGGTGTCCGTGTCCCAGGACAGAAAGGTTTTGAGCGTGGAGCGCCAGCCGGAGACACTGGCTTGTTCGTCGAAAGTGACGGGATACATGTGATTGAAGAGCAGGTCGCCAGCGTAAACCACGTTCTGTTCGGGGACGCGAACGACAAGGTCCGTGCCGGAGTGGCCGGGATACGTTTCGACGAGCGCCGTCAAGCCGCCCAAGTCGAGTTTCACAGGAAGCTTCGCCGGATCCAGTGGGCGATTGGGGAACCCCAGAACGGTGGAATTGACAGCGCCAAAAATGTTGCTCATGGTAGCCAGCAATTCCCCGGCATGTTTACGTGCGACTTCACTCTTGGCGTTTTTTACGCGGGCTTCGAGAGGACGTAAAAAGCTAGCTTTATCCATACCCTGCATTGCACCGTAACTGTCAAAAATTCTTTTTGAAACTGCCGCGTGCGCCCAGAGCGAAATGCCGTTAGCCCCGTAAAACGCATTTCCTGTGACGTGATCGAAATGGTAGTGGGTATCGAGCGCGCCCATAACGGGGCCTTGGCTCAGCGTGCGAAGCGTTTCGTGTTGAAAACTCGCTCCGGCAGGGCTGACGAATCCCTCGATTAACAGCGCGGCGTCTTTACCGAACAGGAATCCGCCATTGCACATCGTTTGAAGACCCTTGGATGTGTCGGAGATTGTGGCGTAGAGGCCGTCGCCGATTTTCCGGACCGAAGCGAAGCCTTTATCGACAATGGGCGCCTGGGCGACACGGGAATCCGTGGCGAAGGATTCGGCGAGCGCTGGGAGCGGCAGAAGCTGATACGCGGCAAGAAGAGCGCTCCATTGGGACCCGCGGCCAAGAAAATCGCGCCTGCTGAACAAACCTGTCGAGGACGAGCTGGAAGTAAACATGAACCCTCCCAAATAAATTTGTGAAAATCGCGAGGTCGCCCTTTTGGATGCCGATTTGAGCGCAGGTCACTTTAGTTTTCCGGTAGGCGATGCTGTTAGCACTATACTAAATGCCGCCAGGAATCGCCCCCAACCATTTCTTGCGATTGAGGAGAGTGCCTTGAAAGAGCTTTTGCTGTTCATGATGGTCTGGCTGCTCTGCACGGGAGTCGCGCGTGCCCAGGAACCAGACGAAGCTCCGCCAAATCTGGAGATGCAGCGGCAGGAATTGATCAATTTGGAAAAAGAGAACGCGCGAGCCATCAAACTGCACAATCCGACGTTCTTTAGGTCTGCCTATTCGGAAGATTTCCACGGAGTTTCGCGCTACGGAGAAGTCGTGAACAAGGCAGTGATGGTCCAGGAACTGGAATCGACGCCCCTGGAATTTGACTCGGTGGTAAGCAGCGATGCGCAGGTGAGAATGTTCCGTGACACCGCGTATGTCTTAAGTCTGCGGTCGGAAATGGGACGCCGGAACGGAAAAAAGTTTTATAACCAGTTTCGAATTTTAAGAGTGTATGTGAATACGCCGCGCGGGTGGAAGATCGTTTCTGAGTTGGAGACCAAACTGGCGACCGATGAGCGCCCATAGCCGCAAATCATTAGGGGGCAGTGGCTCTGCCGGCATTCACGGCCGCGCCGATGATGCCGAGATCGTCGTTGGTTGGAATCACTTCGAAGCGGCTGCCTTGCAAGGGACTCATCTTCACCATGTCGTGAACGAGACGATCGAGTACGCCGACGTCAATCCAATTTACGTTTGGACCGGTCAGGTAAAAGGGACCAGGGCCTTCCATGTGTATGCTGGTTGCGGTAGCCGCAGCCAGAGCGCGATGGCAACGCGACACAAAATCTAAACAGCGCGTGTCGCCCTGCTTTGCGTTCTCGAAAACTTCTTCCGGCTCCAGATCAAGGAAGCGAAGCCGCATCGCGCGATAGCCGAGTATGCCTTCCAGATGGCCGCGGCCGCCGCAGCCGCAGAAATTTTCCTTCGGGTCGAGCGTGACGACGGAGTGGCCGCCTTCCCAAGCCCCCTGACTCCAGGGATAGCGTCCAAAGCCGACACCGTTCCCGAGAGTCCATACGCGATTGAGTTTGTGTAGCACGCCGCGCGTCGCGGCAATACCGGCAGCTGCGGCATCGGCGTCATTGTAGACGCGAACGGCAATGCGGGTGCCGCTCGCTGCGAGAGCGCTCTCGACAGCTTCGCGAAGATGAAAGCCTTTGATCTGTTGAAGATTCGGCGATTCCTCGACGACACCTTCGCGTATGATGCCGGGAAATCCGACGCCCACAGCGGAGAGAGACTTGCCACCGTCGAGAGACAATATTAACTCGGCAATTTTAGCCGCAATATTGTCCGCGGGCATGGAGAGAAGCGCGTCCCGAGAGTCTCCCACTTCCGGAAACACCCTTACCGTTCCGGCAACCTGGTTGTTTTCAACCAGCGCGGCTGCGATATGCTCTACAACGAGGACTCCTGCATTCCCACCCATAATTTTCCGCCCCCGCGTCACATCTTGGTCAGCTTGTTCAACCCGTTGAACGCCGCGGTCTTGTAACACTCCGCAAGTGTCGGATAGTTGAAGACGGTGTCCACGAAATATTCGACGGTGCCCTTAAGTGCGAAAACGGCCTGCCCGATGTGCAGCAATTCAGATGCGCCTTCGCCGATGATGTGGACGCCGAGCAGCTCTTTTGTGTCCGGCTTAAAAATCAGCTTCAAGCGGCCAGTAGTGTCGCCACGGATTTGACCACGGGCAATTTCGCGGAAGTAGGCGATACCAACTTCATAGGCGACTCCAGCGTCGGTGAGCTGCTCTTCGGTTTTGCCGATGAATGAAATTTCGGGGATCGTGTAAATGCCATAAGGGTAGTGGGCGGGGTCGGAATGAATCGGCATGCCGAACGCGCTGGCTGCTGCGATGCGGCCCTGCTCCATCGAAACCGAACCGAGGCTGGGAAATCCGATGACGTCGCCAACCGCGAAAATGTGCGGTTGCTTGGTGCGATAGTCGGCATCGACGGGAATGCGCCCGCGGGAATCCGCGTCGAGTCCAGCGGCGCCAAGATTGAGTTCGTCAACATTTCCCTGGCGACCAACTGCGTAAAGCAGCGCTTCGCCGGCAACTTTCTTTTTGCTTTTGAGGTTCGCGACCACGCCGTTGTCGGGGGTTTCCTCCACGCTTTCAACCTCTTCATTCAGACGAAGTGTTACGCGGCGGTCGCGCAGGTGATAGCACAGCGCTTCCACCATTTCTGAGTCGGCAAACTCCAGCAGGCGAGGCCGTTTTTCTATGAGCGTAACGCGAACGCCCAGCGTGGCGAACATGCAGGTGTATTCCACACCGATCACGCCGCCACCGACAACAATCATGGTCTTGGGAATCTGCGGCATCTGGAGAATCTGATCGCTATTGATGATGTTGCGATTGTTGAACGGGACCAGGGGAGAGCTGGCGGGTTTCGTTCCCGTCGCGATAATAACTTTTTCCGCTTGGTAATCGGCCTGGCCACGCACGCCGGACACACGAAGGCCGTTCGGGCCTGTGAAACTGGCTAGGCCGTTGAGAACTTCGATTCCGTTGCGTGAAAGCTGCGCGCGAGTCACGTCAATTTCGGTCTTGATTACGTGCTGTGCGCGAAAGGAGAGATCGGCCATAGTGATCTGTTCCTTCACGCGGTAATTCACACCGTAAATGCTTTGGTAATAAAAGCCGGAAAGATGGAGCACGGCCTCGCGCATCGTCTTGCTGGGAATGGTCCCGGTATTGATCGCAGCTCCACCGATGACTTCCATTTTTTCGACGAGCGCCGCTTTTTTGCCGAACTTCGCCGCCTGGATCGCGGCGCGCTGGCCCGCCGGTCCGGAACCGATGACGATGATGTCGTACTTGTCCATGTCAGGCGAGGCGGAAGGGGCTGCCTCTATCCTCAGTAGGCCGCGAAAGTATACCACCACGCGCAAATGGCGCATGTGCGGATTGCACTTTCGAAACTTCTGGCTTGCAAAAATAAAATTACTGATTAGGCTAAGCGCCAGGAGATTGCGCGACAAATGGGTTCTCCTTCCGTGGAAACGAAGCTGGCGGCTTTTGGCGAGACACAACGGCGCGATGCCTGGTGGGTGGAAATTCTGCCGGTGGTGATTTTGCTGGGCGGATTTGGCGTCTACGCCACGCTGCGCGCATTCGAAGGCAAATTTTACGAATGGGGCCCGTATCTTTCTCCATTTTATTCCCCGCTGATTGATCCCGGGCACCGTTGGTGGAAACTTTCGCCGGCGCTTTTGATTCTCGCGGGGCCGCTAGGATTTCGCGCGACTTGCTACTACTATCGCAAAGCGTACTACCGGGCATTTTTCCTCGATCCACCGGCGTGCGGGGTAAGCGAAAGCGGAAAGCGCAGCTACAAGGGCGAAACGTCGTTTCCTTTTATTCTGCAAAACATTCATCGCTATTTTTTGTATCTGGCGATTCTGTTTCTGTTGTTTTTGTGGCATGACGCGTACAAAGGATTTTTCTTTTCCGGACGATTGGGATTGCAGGAATTCGGAATTGGAGTCGGTTCTCTGATTCTGCTTGCGAACGTCACGCTGCTGACGCTTTACACATTTTCGTGTCACTCGCTGCGGCATCTGGCCGGTGGCAAACTCGATTGTTTCTCCTGCTCGGCGTTTGGGCCGCCGCAGCACACGGCTTGGAGCTGGATCACCACTCTCAATGAACGCCACATGCTTCTCGCTTGGTCTAGCTTAATTTCCGTAGGGCTGACGGATTTTTACATCCGCATGGTGGCCGCCGGAATTTTCAAGGACGTGCGAATCCTGTGACCTCTTCCTACGAAACCCACGAACACGATGTATTGATCATCGGCGCGGGCGGCGCCGGACTCCGCGCGGCGATTGAAGCCCTGGCGCAAGGCGCGCGCGTTGGCCTCGTCTGCAAATCACTGCTCGGCAAAGCGCACACCGTTATGGCGGAGGGTGGAATCGCTGCGGCCATGGGCAATGTCGACAAGGCCGATGATTGGCGCACGCATTTTCGCGACACCATGCGCGGCGGGAAATTTCTGAACAACTGGCGGATGGCGCAACTCCATGCACAGGAAGCGCCGGAACGTGTGCGGGAACTCGAACAGTGGGGCGCACTGTTTGATCGCACGGAAGATGGGCAGATCCTGCAGCGCGCGTTTGGCGGCCACACCTTTAAGCGTTTGTGCCACGTTGGCGACCGCACGGGGCTTGAATTGATCCGCACATTGCAGGATCGCGGGGTGCAGCAAGGCATCGACGTCTACATGGAGTGCACAATCACGCGGTTGATCAAGGATGGCGACCGCATCGCGGGCGCCTTCGGCTATTGGCGCGAGCAGGGACGGTTCGTGGTGTTTAAGGCCAAGTCCATCGTGATTGCGACGGGCGGAATCGGCAAAGCGTGGAAGGTTACGTCGAATTCCTGGGAATACACCGCGGATGGAATGGCGCTTGGCTACGAAACGGGAGCGGAATTGCTGGACATGGAATTTGTGCAATTTCATCCCACGGGAATGGTGTGGCCGCCGGGCGTGCAAGGAATCCTGGTGACAGAAGCGGTGCGCGGCGAGGGCGGCACGCTCAAAAACAACAGGGGCGAGCGCTTCATGGAGAAATACGATCCCAAGCGCATGGAACTTTCAACGCGGGACGTTGTCGCTCGTGCTATCTACACCGAAGTGCGGGAAGGCCGCGGCACGGAGCACGGCGGCGCGTATCTGGATATCTCCCACAAGCCCGCCGACTACGTGAAGAAAAAACTTCCCAGCATGTATCACCAGTTCAAAGAGCTTGCTGACGTGGACATTACGACCGGACCAATGGAGGTCGGCCCAACGTGCCATTACATGATGGGCGGCATTCGCGTGGATGCGGAGACGGGCCAGTCAACCGTGCCGGGTCTTTTCGCAGCGGGCGAAGCTGCCGCCGGCCTACATGGCGCCAACCGTCTGGGCGGAAACTCGCTGTCAGACTTGGTGGTATTCGGTAAACGCGCGGGAAAAGCCGCGGCGGAACATTCAAGCCGCGTGCAATCCGGGGCACTGGACACCGCGCAGCTCGAAGAAGCAGAGCGCGAAATGCTTGCCCCGTTCGAACGCGCCGACGGGGAATTCCCCTACGAAATTCACCGTGACCTGCAGGAAACGATGCAGAGCCTGGTAGGCATTTTTCGCAACCAGGAAGACTTGCAGAAAGCGCTCGGCGAACTCGAGAAATTCAAACACCGGCTGGAGAGCGTTCGAGCGGACGGCTCGCGCATGTTCAATCCAGGCTGGCACCTGGCGCGCGATTTGCGCTCTATGGTGTTGATTTCAGAGGCCGTCACGCGCAGCGCGCTGGCACGACGAGAGAGCCGCGGGGCGCACAGCCGGATCGATTACCCGAATCTGGACGACACTTGGGGCAAACAGAACAACATCATTGTGAAACGTGGCGGCACGATGGCGCTCGAACAGCGTCCTGTAACCGATATGCCCGATGAGTTGAAAGAAATTTTGGCGGAGAATAAGTAGCAGACGCAAGTAGTGGACAGAAGATGGAGGCGCGATGGCGGAAGCGGTTTTGCGCGTGTTCCGAGGCGGCCCGGAAAGTGGAAAGCCGGTGGACTACCGCGTCCCGGTTGCGCCGGGAATGGTAGTGCTTGATGCGCTGCATGCGATTCAGGAGCATCAATCGCCGGATTTAGCCGTGCGCTGGAATTGCAAGGCGGGCAAGTGCGGATCGTGTTCCGCTGAAGTCAACGGCCGTCCGCGGCTGACTTGCAAAACCCGTCTCGACGCGTTGCCATTAGATGAACCAATCACCGTTTCGCCCTTGAAAGCATTTCCACTAATCAAGGATTTGGTCACGGACGTTTCCTGGAATTACAAAATCAACAAGAAGATTCCCGCATTTCAGCCGCGTGCTGGTGTGGAATGGAAGATGTACCAGCGTGACGTTGACCGCGTGCAGGAATTCCGCAAGTGCATCGAATGTTTTCTCTGCCAGGACGTTTGCCACGTGTTGCGCGATCATGCGAAACACGAAAGCTTTGGCGGGCCGCGCTTCTTCGTGCGAACCGCGGGCCTGGAGATGCATCCGCTCGATGGCGTCTCGCGCACAAAATTGCTAAAGGACGAGCTCGGCCTCGGCTTGTGCAATATCACAAAATGTTGCACGGAAGTGTGTCCCGAAGAGATTCGCATCACCGATAACGCCATCATTCCGCTGAAAGAACGTGTGGTGGACGAGTTCTACGATCCGATCACCATGCTGGTGCGCAAGCTTCGCGGTGCGTGACCGCCGTGCCGCAAGGGAGGTTTCGATGAACTACCAGTTGAAATCCATCTCCAAGGCGGGAATCGCCGAGGCCCTCGCCAAAGTTGAGTTGTACCGTTATCTGAATGAGCCGGAAGAGTCAGAATCCATCTGCCGCGATATTCTCGCCGTCGATCCGCAACAGCAATTAGCCCTTCGCCTGCTCGGCCTTTCCATCACCGATCAATTCACGGGAGGTGTTTCCGACCGCTGCCGCGAAGCTGAGGAAGCCTTCGAGCGCCTGACCGACCGCTACGAACAGTCTTACTATTCGGGACTTCTGCACGAGCGGCGCGCCAAGGCGCAGCTTCGCGCCGGGCAGTTGCCGCATGTGGTTTACCCTTTACTGGAGCGGGCATTGCAGTGCTTTGCCGCGGCGGAAAAGATCCGCCCCCCTGGCAATGACGACGCCATCCTGCGCTGGAACCGTTGCGTGCGCCTGCTGCAAACGCCCTCGCTCGCCTGGGAAGAGCAGCTTGCTTCCTTCGAAGCCGAGGACGCCCCACCGCGCTAGGTAGACAGAACCGCCTTTTCCCACGATGGAGTCCTGACTGCAAACGTTCCGGATTTCCCGTTTAGCCCGCCAGTTCCGATAAGCCGGCTTTGGCGGGCGTGAGTCGAGCCCTTTGGAGAAGTAAACGCATCGCACAATTCGAGCATTCATAAGCCCACTTTGCGCTATATTCCCCCAGCCAACCCGGGAGGCCGCATGACGGACGTTGTCGCCACGGACGCGCGCCGCACAAAGAACTCAATTCTCTTCTACATAGCGCTGACAACGGCACTCAGCTCGATTTTCTATGTGCTCGTTATTCACCGTTCGAGCGCGGGATCCGGCCCAGGATTCCTGATCCTTGGGCTTATGTGGTGCCCTGGAGTTTCAGGCCTGCTGACGCGGTTCGCTTTCCAGGGGAATCTGAGAGGCCTGGGCCTCGGCTGGGGCCAGACGAAATATCAATTGGCGAGCTACTGGATTCCTCTCGCTTATTCGAGCTGCGTGTACGTTCCGTTCTGGCTGGCTGGTTATTACGACTCGAACAACCGCTCGCTTGCCGCACTCATGCAGCGCTTCCCGAATCTGCCGCGCGGGACGGTGGCCCTGATCCTTTTCTTACTTCTGGCGACGGTCGGCATGCTGGCTTCGTGTCTTTCTGCGCTCGGAGAAGAGCTCGGCTGGCGCGGGTTTCTCGTCCCCCAACTTGCCAAGGTCACTTCATATCCGCGGGTCGCGATGATCAGTGGCGCCATCTGGGCGCTTTGGCACTACCCAATCATACTGTTTGCGGACTATCGCGGCGGCGGCCCATTGTGGTATTCCCTCGTGTGCTTCACGGTGATGGTGCTGGGAATCAGCTTTCTCTTCTCCTGGATGCGCTTGAAATCCGGCAATGTTTGGACCGGCGTACTCCTGCACGCCAGCCACAATCTCTTTGTGCAGGCCTTTTTCGACGGGCAGACACGCCGCGCCCGTGTGACCGAGCTTTGGACCACCGAATTCGGCGCAGGCCTCGCGATCGCCGCCCTTGTGGTTGGCACTGTTTTCTATGTCAAGCGCGGTGAACTCCCAGCGCAACGACAGGCCGAATCTACATCGCAAACTTCATCCCCCGCTACTGCCACCGCTTAGACCCTTCTCCACGGGTGTCGACTGCATCCCATGCATGGAGGGTTCCGCGCGGGGCAACATCCCTGCGAGTCGTTTGACGCTGTATGTTGCGGATGTTAGGCTGCCCGTTCGCTTAAACATTCATGCGCGCCGTTGACCTCATCCGCAAGAAACGCGATTCGGCAGAGCACTCCCGCGAAGAGATCGATTTTCTAATCTCCGGCTACACGCGCGGGGAAATTCCCGATTACCAGATGGCTTCGTGGTTGATGGCCACCTGGATTCGCGGGTTGAGCGGAGCGGAGATCGCGAGCCTCACAGAAGCGATGTTGTATTCCGGCGAAGTCATCACATTCCCGGAACTCCCCGGAAAAAAAGTAGACAAGCACTCCACGGGCGGAGTGGGAGACAAGACTTCGCTGATTCTTGCGCCGATTGTTGCTGCTGGCGGCCTGACTGTGCCGATGATCAGCGGCCGCGGGCTCGGCCACACGGGCGGAACGCTGGACAAGCTCGAAGCGATCCCAGGATTCAACACCGCGCTTACGCTTGCCGAGTTTCGCAAAATCCTCGGCGAGTGCGGCATGGGCTTGATCGGTCAGACAGCGGAGATTGCTCCGGCGGACAAAAAGATCTATGCGCTGCGCGACGTGACTTCGACAGTCGAAAACATAGGCCTGATTTGCGCCTCCATCATGAGCAAGAAGCTTGCAGAAGGGATCGACGCGCTCGTGCTCGATGTAAAAACGGGTTCTGGCGCGTTCATGCAAAAGGAAGAAGACGCTGTACAGCTGGCTGCGTTGATGGTCGAAACCGCTCGCCGAATGGGAAAGAAAGCC
>Ga0207646_10001983_pt1 | contig 24579 bp, 18 predicted proteins | sample KBSK5502metaG_FD_184343 | JGI IMG/M metagenome (GOLD analysis project Ga0207646, IMG submission 184343) | Corn, switchgrass and miscanthus rhizosphere microbial communities from Kellogg Biological Station, Michigan, USA - KBS K5-50-2 metaG... | ecosystem: Host-associated > Plants > Roots >...
CGATGCATGGCCGGTTCGGTTGGCCATTCGTATCGCGGGCTTCCGGGGGAAAGAACGTCGCGGGCAGCAAGATGGATTGACCATCGTCGGACCAACGTCCGCGGAGGTACTGTCCCCAGCCAGCAGATGGGCCGGTCGGCGCTCCGGTGAGTGGCTTAATCAGACCTCTCACTAGGTCGATTAATACGTACTCGCTGACATATCGATGGCCATCGACATGGGAGAGATCCTGTGCTGTCGCCCTTATGCGGTATGGAAACGAAGGATACGGAGGCGGATACACCGTTTCCCATTCTGTTGGGACGTTACCGACAGCCCGGGCGGTAACTGCCCAGCGGCCGTCTGGAGACAGCGCAAGCGCAGTCTCACCCTCCGAATATAAAGTGACTAGCCGACCAGAGGATTTGTCTTTGACCCGAAATCGCTTGCCGTCGACCACGGCCCAAAGATTACCCAAATCGTGCCACATCGACGTAAAAGGGTACTTAGCTTCAGGGAAGACCAAGTGGTAAAAATCTCTTCCTGTTCCAACCAACGTCGTCGCATGGCTATCGATTACAACCTTTTCACGAACGACCGGACTAAGAACACTATAGACATAGTGATTTCGGTTGCGAATATCGAAGCTTTTTACGTGCTGATCTTGCGGTGTCAGTGGTACGACTGTCTTTGATGTTAGATCAGCGAAGAACAATTGATCGTTGCCCGAAGCGGTCTTAGCGAGGAACGCGACCCCACTCGAATTCGGTACCCAGCGAACATCTGTAATAATCGGGCCGTTGTCATAAGTGGACCTGCTCACCGCCAAGATCGGCGACGGTCCCCTCGTAGTTTCTGGCCCTTTGAGAAACCGACGCACATCTTCCAATCGATACACCCGGAGAGTGGATTCAGGCTTGTTCAAATCGATACGGCCACGTTCTGTGGTCACGGCAAAGTAACGACCATCCGGCGAAAACGTAATAGGCTTTACTGCCCCAGTGTACGGGTCCCCAAAATGTGACATTTCAATATCATCGGCGACAGTAAAGCGCCTTCTCTCTTCGCAATGAAGGTTGATTGCGCCGATTACTACGAGGAGACAGACGTGACGAGAGATTCTTCCAGAAAGCACGGCTCTTAGTTCGATTTCATTCCTCCCCAATTGTGCACACCCTGAGTGTGGTCCGATTTTCAAAACATCAGCTTCAACGCGAATTGGATCGAGCGGGGCCCCCCAATCTGATACAGGCCGCTGAAGGCTCCGCCACCGACATTACTTCCAGTCAGATACTGCCCCAGCATTTGGCTTGATAGGCCGAACCCAGCGGCGCCGAATTGACCTAACGGCGGTCCAAAGTTAGGGTGGTTCAGGATATTGAACATTTCCGCGCGGAACTGGAACTTGAGTGCCTCACGAATACGAAAATCACGATGGACCGCAAAATCCCATTGGGTGGCTCCGAATCCTCTCAGAGCATTTCTTGGCAGGTTCCCTTGCCGTGCGGGATCGCATGGGAAATCGACCCCCGGGATGCAACCGGTTGGAGTAGTAGGAGGGTGCGTGAACGCGGCTGGGTTGAAGGCCTGTCCGCCGGCATATTGTGATCCATGCAAGTAAAATGGCTGTCCGGGACGCACATCGGGCCGAATATCTGCACGCACACCGTTGATTTTGTTAAGGAGTGCGTCCGAAACGCTTACTGGCGGGGCGGAGTGAATCTGAATGACATTTTCGAGCGACCAGCCATGCAGAATCGCGTAAATGAAAGCATTGATCTTCGGTGCTGGGATGTCATAGGTAGCACCGACAGAAAATGCGCTACGAATGTCGAAGTCCGAAGGTCCTCGGTTCTCATTTGGACTGAGCGTCGACGCAAGCAAATTGGTGCCACTTGCTGATCCGGCAGAAGCCGTATCAATCGAGTGTGCCCACGTGTACGAGGCAAGCATCTGCAGCCCGCGCGACAACCGGCGCTGGAATTGGATCTGAAGCGCGTTGTAGTCAGACGTGGCCGCGTTGGTAACCAATTGGGCTTGCGCAAAACTCGAGTTCGGTGAAGGGATGATCGCTGTCTGTATCAACCGTCTGCCTACTGAGCCAATATAAGAACCGGATATCGTCTGCTCCCGGCCCACTGCTTGTTCAAGTGCGACATTCCACTCTAGGGTGTAGGGCAGCTTCAGGTTAGGATTAAACCCATATACCGTTCCCAAGCCTCCGCCGGGGGCCTGGATGCGAGGTGGTGCCGCGGTCGCGGAGTCTAACGGGAAAGTGAGATTGCCACTAGGACAAGCAGGATTGGGTGTTAGCGGAGGACATGAATTGGACGCCCCAAAGGGAAATATGCTACCGAATAGGGCATTTCCAATTTCTTGAGTTGCAAGATCAAAAAAGACGCCAAATCCCCCGCGAAGTACGGTTTGCCAATGTTGACTCTGAGAGAGCTGGTAGGCTGCGCCAAATCGGGGCGCTACGTTGCCATATGGGGTTTTGAAGGGCGGCGTTCCGGGCGGTGCTAGAGCCAAGTTCGACAAATCATTCAAGTTAAAGCCGGTCACTGCCATCAGATTGGGACCATTAATGGACGAAGGTGCAAAGTCCACATCCCATCGCAGGCCATAGGTCAAGGTCAGGCGGGGGATGATCCGCCAAGTGTCTTGCGCGAAGACGCCGAGGTTTCGGAATAACAAAGTTCCGCTGCGCCCGGATGTTACAGTGCTAAAAAGGAGGTTCCCGCTCTCGGCAGACGGCATGTCAAAGAAGATCACTTGTTGGCCATACAAGGCAGGACCAAACAGCGGCGACAGTCGACGGAAATCAGCTCCAAGCTTTAGGCTGTGCGAACCTTTTTGCATGGACAGGTTGTCAACGATATTGATTTGTCGCTGCAGGTTCTTTTGAAGCTTCCCTTGAATTAGGGCGCCCTGGGTTAATTGAATAATGTCAAAGAAAAATCCCGCATTCTGGCTGGTAAAACCGCCCGGAAACGGCAGGGATGCTAGCGGAACCGCCCCTCCGAAGCTGTCCAGACTAGCCTTGCTACTAGAGTTCACTCTGCTGTAGTTCAATCGAAAATCATTGGCAATTGATGGAGAGGCGAGCCAAGTAGCTCCCATCGTCGCCGTCTGTGTTGTGACCCGGATCGTTTCAAACGAGCTCAAAGGAGCACTCAAAGTGATACCGCGATCAACAATTTCTGAGGGCGAGTAGTCGTATCTCGCAAACAGCGCGAGCTTCTGCTTCAGTTTGTGGTCAATCCGAAGGCTGTACGCATCGAGGGTCGAGGGATTTGAATAGCTGCGGTTGAACTGAGCAATGCCGTTGCCCAAGTCCGGTTGGCTGGGATCTAAGGGGAACGCATTCAGGTAAGGCTGGAGGGCTGGCAATGCATTCTGCCGCGCCAAGAGATCGGGGACAGTCGTGAGTGCGGTTTGCGGCAGTCGAAGACGAAGCCCCTCGTAGGAAAAGAAAAAGAAGGTCTTCCCTTTGAGAATGGGTCCGCTGAAGGTGCCACCGAAGTCGTTTTGGCGTTCTTTTGCCTTGGGAAGTGGAGGATTATTGATGAACCCATTGAACCAGTAGTTCGCATCCAGAGCATCGTTGCGCAAATAATCGAAGGCCGTGCCGTGAAACTGATTCGTTCCGGAGCGCGTGACAATGGAAATCTGGCCCCCAGGGGTACGCCCAAATTCCGGCGCGTACGTAGAGGTCTGGATGCGAAATTCCTGGAGCGCATCAACGGAGACCAAGCTGTTCGTCCCACCCTGAGCGCTGAACGAACCGAGCGCGCCGGCAAATCCATTCCCGGCCTGAATACTGCCCACCCCGATGTTCGCACTCACGCCGTCCACCATCCAGTAGTTCGAAGCGGCGCGCTGTCCATTTACGCTAAATTGCCCAGAATCGGTAAAATTACTCTGCGTGAGAACCACTCCCGGCGTGAGGTCAATCAGTGTTTGGAAGCTCCTGCCATTCATCGGTAGATTCTCCGCAAACTGGCGGTCCACAACCGTGCTCACGCTCGCATCTTGGGTGTTAACCAGCGACGCGCCACCCTCGACGGTTACGGTTTCCGATGCAGCACCTACCTGGAGCGTGAAATTGATTCCGTGTGCGTCCAGGACGTTAAGGATGATGTCGGGCTTGATGAGGGTCTTAAATCCCGCTCTGGCAACTTGGATGTGATACTGCCCTGGTGGCAGGTTGGTCAATGCATAGACACCTTCTTTGTTGGTGACGGTCGGATATGCGACGTTCGTACCGTCGTTGATGGCCTGCACAGACGCCCCTACGACGACCGCGCCGGAGCTGTCTACTACGAGACCATTTACGGTGGCATTGGTGGTTTGTGCCTGGACGGCAGAGACGAGCAGCGCGAGAATGGCGAGAAGCCATACCAACAACGAAAATTGCAGAGTCTTCATGGAGGCTCCCTTGATACGGCGATTCGTGGCTGCTGTTGGTTATACGAGTGAGAGAGGTGAGTCTCTACCATGCGAAGCTGATTTTGTTGGGCAGTGCTGAACCGAGAGATGCCGCCGCGCATTCCGGGGTGGCGGGCGGAATTACGGGTGATTTGGCGCGACTTTTAGATACGCAAAGAGCAGGGGCTTGCCGCTCGGTCTCTGGCTTCCACCCTTCGGCTCTACGGTAACGAATACCGCATCGATCTTGGCGATGGTTTTGGGATCGTCGAATCTGAGGACCCACCGCCGGTTAGAGGAGCTGTCGAGATAGAGAATGCCAAGCGGAAGAGCCTGTTGAAAATCAGCACCGCGACGACCCCATGCCTGGAAAGCAGATGCGCGCTTCATCCCAGGTTGTTTGTCCAAATCATAAGCGTAGAAGATCAGCGACTTCCCCTTGGTGAAGAAGACGCGGCCGAATGGAGTCTCGGTTTGCGCATTGCGATCAACGTCGTTGACTTCGGCGACATACAGGTCGCGCGCACCGATCAGATCCCGGATGTCACGGTCATAGGCCAACAAATCACGTTGCTGCTGGATCGTTTGGTCGCGGTCCCTTATGCCTTCGGATGCTTCTTTAAGACGTCTTTCCAGATCAGCCTCCTGCACAAGGTCGGCCGCGCGCTCGGCGCGTGCGGCATCAAGAGTCCGCTGCGCCCCATCGAGCGAGACTTGGATATCTGCCAATTTATGACTTAAGTTGGAACGCTCGGCATCCGACGCGGCTCTCTTGGCGTCCGCATCATCGGTCGCATCCGCCAGACGCTTCGCCTGCTCCTTAAGGGAAGCAATCTCCGAAAGGCGCGCATTGACTGCTGCGGTAAGAGTCTCGATCGTGCGACCACTTTCTTGGAGCTTGGAATGGATTGCGTCGCGCTCTTCCGAGAGCCTCGCCACTGCACTCTGGAGAGCGTCTGCTCGTGCCTCAAGCTGTTTCTGCTTTGGCTCAGATGCGCTGGTCGCACCACGCGAGCCCAGATGGTAAGAGTAGACACCTACCGAAGCGGCCAGCACGATGGCAGCGGCGTAGGGTAGCAGGTTTCGCGTGAATCGAAACGCCCCACGGTCCCCATTCCGGCTGCCGACTCGCTCAGTGGCGACCACCGCCGGGTTGGCGCGGTGCGCAACAATTTCATTTTCAATGCGCGCGAGAAGCCGGTGTTGTGAGCGATCCTCCGTGCACTGCGCATCACTGTCGGTGGACACGGCCGCAAAATCGGGCGCGAGCGACGGCAGTCCCATGGAAGCGATTTCCTGGAATTCCTCGAGAGCGCGCCGACAATCGCTGCAGACTTCGAGGTGCACGTCCAGCCGTTTCAGTTGCTCATCAGAGATGCTGCCGGAGGTATAGAAGGCGCACAGCTCCACGAATTCTTGATGTTCGCTCATTGGCCGATGCCCTCGTTTCTGTGGAACACGTGCCTCCGCAGCCGATCAATTCCACGATAGAGATGGTGTTGCACGTTGCCGAAGGGCTGTCCCAGCCGCTCGCTGATCTCGCGTATTGTGTAACCCTCGTAGAAATGCAGCATGAGCGTCTTGCGTTGATCGTCGGAGAGTTCCTCAAAAGCGGGGCGCAGACACGATTGCCATGCGAGAAACTCTTCAGGATTGTCGCCAGAACTCGGAGGAAGTGATGGGCTGGGTTGTTCTCCGCCACCGGTTCGATCGTAGAAGGAGCGAGTATTCAGATATCGGCGACGATCATAAGCGCGGTGATAGGTCACCTGCATGAGCCAGGAGCGCGCCAGCCCTTTGGCGGGATCAAACGTCTTGCCTTTGTAGAAGAGAAAAAGGAATACGTCCTGCACCAGGTCTTCAGCCTCGTCGTTGTCCTGCAATACGCGGCGGGCAATTCCAAGCAACAACCGCGAATATCGATGGAAGAGCAGCCCCAGAGCATCCATGTCACCGGATTGCAGCAGCACGAGAAGGGCCTCATCGCCCGGCTCAGCCACTGGTCTAGACGCAACATTGGTCTGCGAATCGCTTGTGTCGCAGTTCATTTGGTCGGCGTAAATGGGAAGACCCGCAGCGTCAGATGTGCTCACTGTATCTCCACCACAGAAAGGAAAAACATCTTCGACGAATCGGTGCGCTAACGGTTCGAGGCTACCCTCGACCGGCCGGCATGGTCAATATGGAAGACAGATATTTTTCTTTGCCGCGGGATGGTAGAAATGGCGGTCGGCATTCGTATACGTCGCTTCCCATTGCCGCGCAATGGGGACAACCCTTTGCGCTTACTGGGAAACGCGCCTCAACGGACCGAGTCAGTTTGGCTTCCTTCTTGCCTCGCTTGCCCCGCTGCAGCTTGCGCAGTTCGCGCCAGCGGGCGTACTGCTGGGCCTTGGCTGGATCGCGATCTTCTTCGCCCTTGAGCCAGAAACAGTACCAATCCACCGTGGTCTGCTGTGAGGTCATCCTTGCGTCAAATTCCGCGATTGGCCTGGCAAATCGTTGTATATCGGATGGCTATCAATCGGTGACGAAGAGGTCTTGGACTCTCTTGTCAAAGACGCAATATGCTCAACCTGGGGGCAGAGCGGCGCCTGGTCAGCGAGAGTACGGCAACACAGCGATCTTAGAGATTATCGAAGCGCACGAGGGTAAGAAAGTATCAGGCCCGCCAGTGTGATTGGCGGATAGTTTTACACTCGGCAATTGCCCTAGAGAAATTCAACGCGGCAGGGTTCAAGTGTCTATGCTAACGAGCACGACCCCATCTTCTCTGCGAATTGCACTAGAGCACTACGTCGATTCTGACGAAGCCGCGGAGTTTCTAAAACTCAATCCGCGCACCGTGCAGCGACTGGCGCGTGAAGGAACCATTCCCGCGCACCCTTTCGGCGGGAAGAACCGGAAGACTTGGAGGTTCTTGCTTTCCGAATTGGACGACTGGATGAAAGCCAAGGTAAACTCAGCGCGTGGTCCGTGCCGTTCCATCGGGAGGTAATTGCAAACCCATGGGAAGGACACGGTATCAAGAAGGAAGCCTGCGTCTTGAGAGTCGCAAAGGGGGCAAGGTATGGCGGCTGCGTTTCCGTATCACTCGTGCCGACGGCAACAGGGTCGAGCACGCAATCGTGATCGGAACACACAAAGAACTGTCGACCCGAGCCGCTGCCCGCGAATTCGTCAAGTCGCTTTACCTGCCAATCAACCACCCAGCTCCGAACAACAGTGGGCGCCCCGTGACGTTCGGCGACATTGCGGGTCACTACATCCAAGAAGAACTCACCGAAGATCAAAACCAAGCATCGGTTCCGAAAGCTTATTCCACTACTGCAACTTACCGCCGCTATCTGCGCAAGTGGGTTCTGCCGCGCTGGGGCGATCAGGCGGCCTTGATGATCGCGCCGCTCGATTTAGAGAACTGGCTGAAAGAGCTGGGGAGGAAGAGCGGTCTCGAAAACCAAACCCGGTCGAAGATTCGGCAGGTCATCGGTCTGGTTTACAAACATGCCCAGCGTGTTGGATTCCTGCCGCGAACGGAGCAGGCGAATCCGATCCGCTTTGTCCGTCAGTCCACGGCCAGCAACTTCGACCCGATCATTTTGACTCCGGTTCAAGCCTTCGCCATTATCAACCAACTGGGGTTGATGCTGCGTACGCTTGTGCTGGTCACCGCAGCCACTGCGTTGCGGATCTCCGAGATCCTCGCGCTGCAGTGGAGGGACATCGACGTCGAAAATCAATGCATATACGTCCGTCGAGCTTACGTCTATGGGAGATTCGGCAAACCCAAGTCGAAGGCGTCGAAGCGTCCCGTTCCGCTCCATCCACTACTCGCGGCACATCTGCTCAACTGGCGTCGGGAAACGCCCTACAGCCAGGAAGAGAACCTCGTGTTCCCGTCCTTCAAACTAAAGGGCAGGAAGCCACCGCGAGCCAACATGCTTTTGTCCGATCACCTTCGGCCCGCAGCCGTGAAAGTCGGAGTTGTTGCACTGCCCCGAGCATTTGGGTTCCACACGTTCCGAAGGACGCTGGCGTCAGTCCTAGTGGCGAACAACTACGATCCAAAACTGGTGCAAGAACTGCTCCGCCATTCCAACATCAAGACCACCCTGGATATCTATGCCCAAGCGATTACGTCCGCCAAGCTGGAGGCTCAAGGGATGTTCCTGACCGAACTACTCAAGGGTTCATGGACGGAGAAGAAACCGGCAACGAGCTTCGTTGTGTAGCGCACACCCTCGTTTTGTGGGCATATTGTGGGCTAGCTAAAATCGAGGGATTCCGAATAAGTGCTTTGAAATGTGGTGGCCAGGGAGGGAGTTGAACCCCCGACGCCAGCCTTTTCAGGGCTGCGCTCTACCACCTGAGCTACCTGGCCACGCTTAAGCCCGCGCTCGATCCGCGCGCGGACTGTCCACTTCACGCTGATTTTGGCGGGATTGCTAACAGAACGAAACCACTCCAGTGCCGGAAGCGTGCGGAACGCAATTGATTATAGCAATGCTGAAGCATTCGCTCAACGCGAAGTCCCGTACCATCCTTAAGGACTGGTGTACCCACAATCGCCAACACTGTGGAGCGCGGAGCATAGTTTCGGTCAGACAATCGCTGGTTCAGCTGCACTTCTTCTTAGTGACAAAAGCTAAGGACGCTGGAGCGGAATCCAGCGTCCTGAATTCGCAACTGGAACACGGATTTACTTGCTACTTTCCACCTGCGGCGCCGTGCCCTCCAAGCCATGAGGCCAACTGAGACTCCTGCTGCGACTTCAAACTGACACAGTTGTTGATGCGCTCGATCGATTGCTTGTACGTACGCTCTGCCGCTTCAACCTTGTGGGCGGCGAAAAAGTCTGCCACCTGATCCCGCATCCCTGGGTCGCAGAAGCTGCTAGTCGCATTTACGACCTGGGCACTGGCGAAGGGTCCTCCTGATTTCTGGATAGCATCCCAGTGCGACTGGATGAAATCCCAAGCCAGCTTTTCGCCTGCCCGGTTCTGCAACACCCCGGTCACAAGCTGCAAGGCGTCCTGCGAACGCACGTCAGGTGATATGGCGAACTCCAGCGTCCGCTGCAGCAGTCTTGGATCGCTGAATTGCGGCAGCGTGAAGAAGTACATGTAGTACTCCTCGGGTGACTTGGGGTTTTTCAATGCAGCCCTCACCCGGTCGTAGAATGCCTGGTCGCCGTTCAACGCAGCAAGTGCGAGAGCGCTGCCGGCAAGGTCGCGATCGACGGACGCGGAATCTTCCAGAGCCTTGTCCGCAATCTTTCGCGCCTCAGCCAGAGTCGCCGGATCGCGGGCGTCATAGCCCAGTCCATTGAACAGACGAGTTCGCAGTGCCTTTTGCTCGTCACTCTCGCCCGGCTTCGGTTCCCATCCCACATCCTTCATGATCGGAGTCAGATACTGGCGGAGCCATGCGCGGTAAGAGTCGCGGTCACCATCGTTCACGACATATTGACCAATGTAGTTGAGCCGCACCAGCACGTCTTCCAACACTGCGCGGTTGCGATCTGTTTCGAGACCTTGCGCGAATGCCAGGTAGTCTCCAACGGGTTCGCCTCCGACACGCACCGACGCCCAGATGTCCGACTGTAGAGCAATGCGCTCCGCGGGAGACAGCTTGCTCTCGGCATCTTTGGCCAGAGCCCGCACGGCATCGGGTTGGTACGCGACGCGATAGTAACCAGTAGCACCGGCATTTGCCAGAACCCAGGTTGAGCACCCCGGTAGGGTAAAGGATTCCTCTTTCTTGGCGAGCAGCTCACATTTCTCGGCGCCTTGACCATTCGCAGATCCCTTCAGGCAGAGCGGGATCTCCCACGTCTCAGCGTTAGCTGCTTCGAACTTGGCTCGGTCGTAGAAATAACGTTGCTGCGCGAGTGTGACGCTCGTGGAACTCCCCGAACATTGCGCCTTAACGTTGATGATGGGTACGCCCGGCTGTTTCACAAAGGTTGGCATGATGTGGTCGACGGGCTTCCTGGAGACTTTCGCTTGCGCGTCCCAGAAGTCGTCGGCCGTTGCATTACCGTACTCATGCTGCTTCAGATAGGCGTTCACCCCCTGCCGGAAAGTTTCCTCCCCGAGATAAGCTTCCAGCATGTGCAGCACGGCCGCCGCCTTGCCGTATGCGATTCCATCAAATAGTTCCTGAATCTGTGCCGGTGTATCCGCGGCCTGGTGAATGGGACGGGTATTGGCCAGCGAGTCTACGTTCATAGTTCCGCCGGCCTGGCTTACATCGTCGAGATTAAAATTCCATTCCGGCTTCCACGCCTCGACCGGTTTGCTCGACATCCACGTGGCGAAGCCCTCGTTCAGCCAGATATCGTCCCACCACTTCATCGTGACCAGGTCGCCAAACCACTGGTGCGCCATCTCATGGGCAATCACCGAGGCGATGGTTTTCTTCAGTTCGATAGAGCCTTGCTTCTCATCGATCAGCAGAATTACTTCGCGGAAGGTGATGCAACCCGTGTTCTCCATCGCGCCCGCGGAGAAGTCGGGCAGGCCGATCAGGTCCAGCTTGCCGTAAGGATATTTAATACCGAAATACTTGTCGTAGTAGCTGAGAACGTGTTCGGCCGACTCCAGCGCGAACTTGCCCATCTCCTGCTTTCCCGGAGTGCCGTAAACGCGAATTGGGATACCATCGGCAGACCCTTCGATGTATTCAAAATTACCCATCACCAGCGCGGCCAGGTACGACGACATTTTCGGCGTCGTGGCGAAACGCACGCTGTGCTGATTTTCACCCGGACCCGGCGTGTCGGAAATTATTTTCGAATTTGAAATCGCCACGTGTCCCTTGTGGGCTACGGCGGTAATGTCAAAAGTGGCTTTGTAGTCCGGCTCATCAAATGATGGATACGCACGCCGCGCGTCTGTGGCTTCGAATTGAGAGGCCGCATACTTGCGCCCTTGATCGTCTTTGCCCAGGTAAAGGCCGCGCATCTCACTGTTGAGGATGCCGTTGTATTTGATGTGGATGGTCGCCGACCCCGCGGCCAACGGTTTCTCGACCGACAGCCTAACCATTTCCTTTTCCTTGTCGGGCGTGACTTTAGCTTTCTGCGTCGCACCGCCGCTAGTAATGGACACGTCCTGGAAGTCAATGTCAATCGCGTTCAGCGTGATCTCGGATGTGGGCTTGAGAACTCGAATGGAGATGGTCTCGTCGCCCGCAAACGTCGCTTTGTCCAGATCGGGCGTGAATGTCAGCTTGTAATTTTCTGGCCTGGCCACCGCCGGCAGCCGCTGCGCCAACGCCAGAGAAGCTACTACGAGTGCGAACGCACATAGGGCAAAAACTCGCTTCATATATTTTCCTCGGGGGTGTCTGTTAACTCTAACTATGACGCTCGTCTTCGAAAGCACCGCAAATAGGGACACAACAAAGGCCGCTGTCACATTGTACGGAAACTGCAATCGAAAAGTTCACTCCGTACGAACTAACTAACATTGGACATCACGGTCCCGTTCAAAATCGTTTTGCTGCAACGGTTGACCCCAAACCAATAAGGGATTTCGCGATAGTCTGCGACGGCAAACACCGCCAAGTCGGCATCTTTCCCGGGCTCAATGCTTCCCTTCCGATCGCCCAGTCGCAGCGCCCAGGCACCGTTGATTGTACCTGCGGCAATCGCTTCCGCCGGAGACATCTTCATATGCGTCGAGGCCAGCGACATTGCCATCGGCATGCTCAGGGTCGGAGACGTGCCGGGGTTATAGTCCGTGGCCAAGGCAACTGGCACTCCGGCATCAATCAACTTACGCGCCGGCGGATACTTATCCAGTCCGAGAAAATAGTTGGCCCCCGGCACCAGCGTCGCTACGGTGTCTCGCTTGGCCAACTGCGGGATGTCGTCCTCGTTGACGTGGTCCATGTGATCGAACGACGCAGGATCAAAGCGCAAGAACGGCCAAAGCACGGTCTCTGTGAGTTGACACATGTGCGCCCGAACTGACAGCCCATGGCGTTCGGCGGCTTCAAAGATCTTTTCGGTGTCTTCGGCGGTGAACGCCCCCCTGTCGCAGAAAACGTCCACGAACTGCGCGAGCTTCTGCCTCGCTGCTCGGGGGATCATCTCTTTACAGACGGTTTCAACATAATTTTGTGAGTGGCCCTGAAATTCTTTTGGGACGACATGAGCCCCTAAGAGGGTTGGAACCACCGTTCCCGGCCAGCGGGCAGCGGCTTCTCGGATCGCCTCCAAAGATTTCATCTCGGAATCGACCGTCAGTCCGTAGCCCGATTTCGCCTCGACCGTGGTCGTCCCGTGGACCGCCATGTCGTGCAGCGCCGAAAACACTCTTGCTGCCAGGGCGCTGTTCCCTGCCCTGCGCACACCGTCGACGCTGGCGCGGATGCCACCGCCGGCCTGAGCCATGTCCTCGTAGGACGCACCCTCGATTCGCTTCTCAAAATCCACCAGCCGTGGGCTGACGAAAACAGGATGGGTGTGCGAATCAACGAAGCCGGGCGTGACAACTTCCCCGGCGCAATCGATTTCGATAACTTTCTTACGATTTTTTTTCAGCCAGGGGTCGCGTAGGGCGCCTTTGGTCGTGCCTACAGAAACAATCTTGCCGCCAACACACAGCACGGCGCCGTCTTCGATGATTCCGAGTTCCCTGAGCTCCGGTCCACGACGCGGGCCAGATCTGTGAGAAACCGAGTGTAGCGCGAGAAGCTGACCGACGTTGATCAGTAACAACGCTGGCTTCGTCTGGGATTTGCTCTTCCGGTTTAGACTCAAGCAGCAGATAGTTTAGCAGGCAGATCGGTCTACTTCGGGATCGTACTTTCGCTCGGCTTAGATGGACGACCCGCACATCCCCGGCGGATCTTCGAGAAGCCTAGCTCCCCATCGGCACCTTCACGCCCGTCTTCGTCGCGAACGCCTTCGCCTCGTCATATCCCGCATCCACATGGCGAATAACCCCCATACCTGGGTCCGTGGTTAGCACGCGCTCGATACGCTTCCCCATCATCTCCGTTCCGTCGGCCACCGTCACCTGCCCCGCATGCAGCGAATAGCCAATGCCCACGCCGCCGCCGTTGTGGATGGAAACCCACGACGCGCCGGCTGCGGTGTTCAACAGAGCGTTGAGCAGTGGCCAGTCGGCCACTGCGTCACTGCCGTCTTTCATGCTCTCGGTCTCGCGGAAGGGAGACGCGACCGAACCGCAGTCCAGATGATCGCGTCCGATTACGATCGGAGCCTTGATCTTTCCCTTTTTCACCAAATCGTTCATCGCGACGCCGAACTGGCCGCGCTCACCGTATCCCAGCCAGCAGATACGAGCCGGCAGTCCCTGGAACTTGATGCGCTTGCGGGCCAAATCAATCCAGCGCCGCAGAATACGGTTCTGGGGAAAAAGTTCCAGCACAAGATCATCGGTGACGTGGATGTCGGAGGGCTCACCCGATAGCGCCACCCAACGAAACGGTCCGCGTCCTTCGCAAAACAGAGGACGGATGTAAGCTGGCACAAATCCCGGAAAGTCATAAGCATTCTTCACTCCGCGTTGAAAGGCAAATGTGCGGATATTGTTGCCGTAGTCGAATGTAACCGCGCCCATTTTCTGCAACTGCAGCATTCCTTCCACATGCCGCGCAATGGCGTCGAGAGATCGCTCCTGGTACGCCTTCGGATCACGACCGCGCAGTTCAATCGCCTCGGCGAGCGTCATGCCGTTGGGCACGTAACCGTTCAGCGGATCGTGCGCCGAAGTCTGGTCGGTCAAAATGTCAGGGACGACGCCACGCTCAGCCAATTGGGGAATAATATCGGCGCAATTCCCGACCAGCCCGACCGAAACATTTTCTTTCTTGCGCACTGCATTCTTCAAAATTCGCAGAGCTTCATCGAGCGTGCTGACCATGAAGTCGCAGTAGCCCGTCTTCAGCCGCTTCTTGATGCGCTCCGGATCGACGTCGATACCCAAGAATGCCGCGCCGGTCATGGTCGCAGCCAGCGGCTGAGCTCCCCCCATGCCTCCCATGCCCCCGCTTACGATCAGTTTGCCGGCGAGATCGCCACCAAAGTGTTTGTCTCCGGCGGCGGAAAAAGTCTCAAAGGTCCCCTGCACAATTCCCTGCGAGCCGATGTAAATCCACGAGCCCGCCGTCATTTGCCCGTACATCATCAGCCCGGCACGTTCCAATTCATTGAACGTCTCCCAGTTCGACCAATGTCCCACCAGGTTTGAGTTGGCGATGAGTACGCGCGGCGCCTGCTCGTGGGTTTTGAAAACGCCTACCGGCTTGCCTGATTGCACCAACAAGGTTTCGTCATTTTCCAGATTCTTCAGTGCGTTGACGATCGCGTGATACGCCTCCCAACTGCGCGCCGCCCGTCCGGTTCCCCCGTATACGACCAGGTCCTTTGGACGCTCAGCGACTTCCTCGTCGAGGTTGTTCATGAGCATGCGCATTGCGGCTTCCTGCTGCCAGCCCTTACAAGTAATGGAATTGCCCCGCGGTGCGCGGATGGAAGTTGGGGCCTGTGACATTTCCGTTTCGACCGGCATGATTAGATGGTATTGCTTCCTATGGCGGTGTGCAATTCAGCCAGCGCGGTGACCCAAGGAACACAACTAACGCGCCCACCATACACGTGGCGCGTCAGAAAGGTCAGAAGCTCAACAATGCAAAGTGAATACTCACCAGCTGCTGTAGGCCGTGCCGTCGCTGGCGTTCGCATTGGAGGCTGAGTGCACGTCACTGATGCCGGGATCCTGCTGGTCCACGGCCAACAGCACATCTTCCTGCACCACTTCCCAGTTCGCCTGCCCGGTCAGTGGATCATTCGGAATCTGACGAAGGTACCCAGCCTGAATGATGTCATCTAGGCTCTGGGGCGCTTTCTGCTTGTCGAGGGTATATTGCGAAATTACCGAGCGCAAAGTAAACAGGTCTTGCCGCAGCACAGCCTCCCGTGACCGCACGATGGATTGGTTGTACATGGGCACCGCGACCGCAACCAGGATCATAATGATGCTGATGACGATCATCAGCTCCAGCAAGGTGAAGCCGCGAACCGTTCGAAGCAGCTTAGGCCGGGTGGGAGAGCTGGTGACAGGTCGAGGGGAAGGACTCAGGTGACATGTCCCCCCGAACTCGAGTCCAAGCGCGCCGGCCTCCGTGTGTTGCTCCGAACTAGCGCAGCCTCTCGCCATTTACCAATCCTTGTACTTGGTGCCGTCTAACCCTGTGCCCTGCGACTTGGTATAGACGTCGAATACGCTTTGTCCACCCCACGAATCAGAGTCGGGATCGTCCTGCATGGAGCGCATTCCCCACTCGGTGCTGTTCGTCATCGGATCCACCGGGATTTTGCGCAGGAAGCGAATCTTCTTTCCCTGGACTTCTTCGCCCTTGACCAGCGTTTCCAAGTCCGGCGGATAGTTTTGAGTTCCCACCTTAGTTTGGAATGCGCCCCGCTCGGCCGCGTCCTTGTAACGGTCGATAGCGTCGCGCATTTCCCACAAGTCCCGACGCAGTTCGCGTTCCTTCTCTCGTTTGATCGTGACCCGCGCCAACGGAACCGCCATCGAGGTGAGAATGACCAGGATGATTGTGGCGATGATCAATTCGAGCAGCGTGAAACCCTGCTGGGGGCCGATGCTTCGACCCCGATGGAATGTGGACAGCTTCATCGTTCCGTCGTTTTCAAACTTTCCGGTTGTGCGGCGCCTACCGAAGCTCCTATTGGATGGTCACAGAAGCCTGTGCGCCGTTCACGGTGATGGCTTGCATGCCGGGATCGCGCGCTCCGCCACGAGTAATGGTCAAGGGCGTCTGCCCGTCCGACTTCGCCTGAAAAGTCATGGTTACCACCGCGCCTTGGCCCGAAACTCCGCCCGCTCCGGGTGGCCGTGTGGCCGTGATCTGCAGCGTGCCGCTGGTTTCGTCCTCGCGGTGCACAAGCGCCACGGCTTGGCCATCCTGCGAGAGGAAGCCGCCGTTGGAGACATTCACCAACTGCATCCGCGCCGGATCGTAGTTCAGTTGCACGGGCACCGAATAAACGTTTTGCGCCCCGGAGAGGAGCAGGTTCACGACAAACGTGCCACCCTTGGTAGCGGTGATGGTTGCCGGATCAAACATAAAGCTTGCGCCGCTTGCAGCCGAAGGAGCAGGCGATGCCGGATTCGCTGGAGCCGGATTCGCCGGCGCCTGATTTCCCGGAGTCGGATTTGTGGGGGCTTGATTCGGGGCTTGACCTGGCGTGGGCGGCGCCGCTGGAGTTGAGGCTGCGGGAGCCGGGGCGGCCCGGTTCACATGACGCAACTCAATCGTACTCGAGGTACCGATATCGATTGCGCGCTGATTCATTTCATTTATATCAGCGCCGCGAATAATATGCGGGATGATGGCAAAAACAATCTCGTTTTCGCGATTCTCGGCGGTAGTCTGACTGAACAAATACTTGAGAATCGGAATCTGAGCCAGTCCAGGAATGCCGCTGAGAGATTTGGTCTGCTGGTTTTCCAGAATTCCGCCCAGAAGGTTCACTTCCCCATCTTTGAGCCGAATCTCATGCTCCACCTTGCGCTGCCCGATAATGGGCTGAGTAATTCCGCCAATGTCCTGCGAGCCGGTGACGGCTGAGATATCCATTGAAATCTTGAGCGAAACCTCGCGTCCCGCGTGTACGTGGGGCGTAATATCAATGTTGACGCCCACATCCAGATATTGAAACTGCGTGTTCACCAGCGGGTTAATTCCCACGCCACCGATGCCAGGCTGGAACGAACCGGTAGCGACAGGTACGCGGTCGCCTATCTTGAGGCTAGCTTTCTGGCCGTCCAGCGCACGAATCTGCGGGTTCTGCAATAGCTTGGTATCACTGTCACTCATCAGCGCCGACAGATTTGCTGCGGGAATGCTGACCGTAAAATCAGTAGCATTCAGGTTCCCCAGTTGGTTCAGATTGAGCTGGTTGGAAGAATTGGAGGTCGGCGTAGTCGTCGTAATCGTCCCATTCGTGGTGGTCGTAGTGGGGGTAGTGGTATTGATATTGTTCTGTAGAGTCACTGAGGCGCTGGTCGGCGGGTTGATGCCGTAGGTATGCTTCTTGTCTTTACTCACCTGCATCACCGCGATCTCAATCATCACTTCCGGACGCGCCTTATCGAGGTCGTCCACTAACTTCTGGGCCAGCGCAATCTGATCGGGCGTTCCCCGCACCACCAGCGCATTCTGCGACAGCAGTTGCTGCACGCGCTGCACATCCAGCACCGCGCGGATGGCGTTCACCACATCCTGCAGCTCGGTGGGCTGGGAAAGGTTGGACAGGTAGAAGGTTTTGAGAACGCTTTGCTCCAGCTCTTTGCGTTTCGCGGGGTTATCTTGGGCAACGAAAATCGTATTCGGAGTAACCGGACGCCAAAAGGTTTTCGACTCCAGCGCCGTGATCTCGAGTGCGTCCTCCAGCGTCACGCCGTTCAACTCTACTTTGATACGCCGCGAGGTGTAGTCGGGATCAAATAGCACATTGATGCCGGCTAACTGCCCGATAGTCTGATAAATCACCTTGGAATCTTCCGTAAGCTTGACGGTAATGGGGATGTTCGAGATGGGAGCGAGTTCGGCCGGACCTTGTGCTTCCTTCACCCTCCGTTCCAGGCTGTTTGGCGGGCCGGCAGCCTGTGGCGGAGGATTCCGGGCGTCGTTAATAATCTTCAGCGTTCGATTCAGTTCCTGCTTCGCGATGAAGAGCGAGGGGTCGATGTCCAGGGCCTTCCGAAACTCAGCGACGGCCTCGTCCATGTTTCCCTCGTCACGCAGTTTCTGTCCCCGGTGTACATGAGAGGAAGCAGCCAGAAATCGCGAACGCTCGAAAGAGGCTCGGTAGCGCAAGTCCTTTGGTTTTAGGTCGTAGGCCTGCTTGTAGAAGTCGTACGCGCTTTCGTAGTTTTGCCGAGCTTCGGCGTCCTGGCCCTGGTGGAACAGGCTCTTGGCTTTATCGGCGGCAGCGCCGACCAGGCTCATCGCCGCTACCAGCAGCAGCAAGACCGCCGGCCGCTTCAGGCGTCTCATTGGTTATTCCTCATTCGCCAGTTCTCCGGAGGATAAGCAGTTTTTCCCTAACGGCCGGGCCAAAAATCGGCATTCTGAACCAAGGGATCATGCTTGAAGCAGAAACAGAAGTTCCGGTCGCGATTATAGCATCGCGATTCCCTCCTTCGAAGTGCTTGTGCATAGGGTATTTACACTCTTTGGTCTTAGCCCTGCCAGCGTCGGAACCGTGGTCTCAGCCTTCGGGCTTCATGCTCGGAGGCTGCCGACCCATTTCTCGAGGCTTAACCTTCTTCCCCCGAACCGGGTCGGCGGCACACATCTGCCGACAAGGCGCCTTGATCATGGGATTAGTCGGGCAGGCCAGTTGTTTGTGGTACCCCTGCGGACACGTGACCTGCGCCGAGAGTTGACAACCCTGCACGCCAAAATAAGTAAGCGCTCGACACCCCGGCGGGCCTTGTTCCCCAAAGCCGAGGCAAACGCAGCTCAGTAAGACCAACAGATACTTATGCATAGCAGATAGCTGCTGGCGTTTCATAAGGCCGATATCAAGACTAACAGCCGCCGTTTAAGACCTAACGTCGAAGCCGATTGACTCCCCGGTGACACCCAAAGCCCGTCTCCGACCTCATTGCGCTAAGATAACTATTCGGTCACCATGCCCCGCCAATCTACACACCCAACCAAAGCCAGCGCGGAGAAGAATCCGCGTCGAGACCCTACATCCTCGGGACAACGCGACGCCGCTGTCAATAGGATCGCTTCCCATAACTATTTCTTGCTGGAAAAATTTGAATGCGGACTCGTTCTTACCGGAACTGAGGTGAAATCGGTCCGCGCTGGCCACTCCAACCTCAAGGATGCATACGGCCTGGTCAAAGACGGCGAGATCTGGCTGCTCAATGCCCACATCGGCCCCTACGAGCACGGCAACATTTTCAATCACGCTCCACTGCGCACCCGCAAGCTGCTCATGCACAAGGAAGAGATCCGAAAGTTGATTGGCAAGACGCAACAAAAGGGCCAGACGCTGATTCCCACCCGGATGTACTTCAAGAATGGCAAAGTTAAAGTGGAACTCGCGCTAGCCAAGGGCAAGCAACTCTGGGACAAACGCGAAACGGAACGCCGCAGGACGGCCGACAAGGAAGCACGGGAAGCAATTAGCCGAAGCCGGAAGGCCTAAGCGACAAGAACAATGGGGGGCCAGCCGCCCTCGGCTGTCCAGCCGGGCAGAGCCCGGCGATTCACGGGACTCGGCCCACCTTGCAAGCGCGAGTGATGATGGGTTGGTGATTAAGGTGGTTAAAGTGGGTTGTCATTCCGAGGCGAGCCTTATGGTCGAGGAATCTGCTGTCAGCCTACGGCTGCGAACCACCCGCCCCACACGTTTTGTTCCCCATCGGCCCGCGCCCTTCGAATCCCGGCGCGACTGGGATTGCTTCGACGCCGACCCGGGAAGGATTCCGCCCGCGAGATTCGCGAGTATTTCATTCCCGACTTCAGCAACTGGAAGAACCACAACTCATACCGGAAAGCATTCAATCGCCTGATGGCCAATCTGAAATCAATCCGACTCCAAAATCAAGTAGCCGAAAACGCCCGCCCCACACATCATTCGCACCCTTTCCCCAACCGACCGCCCGGCATTTTCCCAATTCTGGAAGTTATTCGCTTTTTGTAACCCCAAAAATAAATTTGTAACACGAGATTCAACCTCGGCTATTATGCCAACCATTTTGACGAGTAGTTGGGAGTTGAAACGCCACTTTGCGAAGAGGTCACGTCAGGGAAGAGGTCACGTAGAAAGAACAAACAAAAATGTGGGCCCATTCAAAATCCCGGAGACGAACGATTGTACACGCGGAGCAATATTTCTCCCCTGCGCTTTGCGCTCAAAGCTTTGTTATTTTGCCTTTCCCTTCCCGTACTCGCACAATCGGGTCCGACAACCGTCCGACGTGACGTGCACCACGATGTTTTCCCCACCCCTGGGCGAAATGATCAGCCACGCTCCCCCGCCATCGCTTGAGCACCGGCCAGTGGAGCCCATGAAACTCATTCCACTTCCTCCCGCTCGTTCGGTTCCAGGAAGATCCCGTGATTCAGACCGTAACGGTCCCTGCGCCCACGCCTCCGGTCTCCCAGAGTTTTGAAGGCCTGGGCAACGGCCAATACGGTTTCAGCGTTACCGGCGCTCCGCCCGACACCAACGGCACCGTCGGTGCCACCCAGTATGTGCAGTGGGTGAACACCTCCTTCGCAATCTTCAACAAGTCCAACGGCGCCCTCATGGCTGGACCCACGGCCGGTAACACGCTGTGGTCCGGGTTCGGCGGTGGATGTCAGACCAACAACGATGGCGATCCCATCGTGGTCTACGACAAACTAGCCCAGCGCTGGGTCTTCAGTCAGTTCTCGGTTTCGACGACTCCCTACCTTCAGTGCATTGCCGTCTCGACAACTTCCGACGCAACCGGAACTTACAACCGCTACTCTTTCCAGTACTCGAACTTCGACGACTATCCCAAGATGTCGGTCTGGCCCGACGCGTACTACGAAACGTTTAACATGTTCGCCGGCGGCACGACCTTTGTCGGCGCTGAGGCTTGCGCTTACAACCGCGCTGCCATGCTCAATGGAACCACGGCGACGCAAGTCTGCTTCCAGCAAGGCACCTCGGTTGGCGGACTGCTGCCCGCGGATCTCGATGGCACCACCGCTCCCCCCGCAGGTTCGCCAAACTACATGCTGTATTTCGGCACCAACAATCTTAACCTCTTTAAATTCCATGTGGACTTCACCAATCCCTCCAACTCCACCTTTACAGGTCCCACCGTGATCAACGTGGCAGCATTCAGCCCGCTCTGCGGAGGCGGCACCGGCGTGCCGCAGCCAAGCGTCACCCAGCAGCTCGACTCTCTCGCCGACAGGCTCATGTACAGATTGGCGTATCGCAACTTCGGAAGCCACGAATCTCTGGCAGTGAACCACTCGGTGGTGGCGGGCTCGGGCGGAGGTGTGCGCTGGTATGAAATTCAGAATCCCAGCGGGACTCCCGTGGTCGCGCAGCAAAGCACCTTTGCGCCCGACTCCAACTACCGCTGGATGGGTTCGATTGCCATGGATCAGGCTGGCGACATGGCTCTGGGCTACAGCGTTGCGAGCGGTTCGGTCTCGCCCTCAGTCCGGTTTACCGGCCGCGTCCCCACAGATCCCGCCAGCACCATGGAGACAGAAGTCAACATCATCAGCGGCAGCGGCTCGCAAAATGGCAACCTCTCTCGCTGGGGAGATTACAGTGCCATGCAGGTCGATCCGGTGGACGACTGTACCTTCTGGTTCACCGAAGAGTACATGAAGACCACGGGCAGCTTTAACTGGAACACCCGCATCGCCAGCTTCAAATTCCCCGGCTGCGGCAGCACGGCCACCCCCGACTTCACCATCGGCGCCTCTCCGTCGTCGCTCACGGTAACGCAAGGCGGTAATGGAACCAGCACGATCACCATCACAAGCCTCAACGGCTTTAACTCGGCGACGACGCTCAGCGCCACCGGACTGCCCAGCGGCGTGACGGCGGCCTTCTCCACCAATCCGGTTACGCCGCCAGCCAACGGCAGCGCGCCTTCCACGCTCACACTCACCGCCTCCGCCGGCGCAACCGCCGGCAATGCTACGGTTACCGTGACCGGAGCCTCCGGAGCGCTCACTCACAGCACGACCATCGCCCTGACGGTAAATTCGTCCGTGGGATTGCAGACCGCGGTTTACGACTCAACGCTTAAGGCGCCAAAGTGCGTGAATGCAGGGTCGGGTTGTGACTCCGGTCCGTCGCTGCTGCTGGGACGCGACGCGATATCCGGAGGAGCTGAGCCGAATCAACCTAATACCATCAACAACTCGTGCGCTGACGGCACCTCGGGAACCTTCCACTCCGATGAGTCGAACGATCGCATCGTCGTGGCAACCACGGACGGCAGCCCGATGGCGGCGGGAAAGACGGTGAAGGTCAGCGCAACGGTCTGGGCTTACAGCTCCAATGCCTCCGACGCTCTAGACCTTTACTACACCGCGAACGCTAATACTCCCTCGTGGGTTTTGATCGCAACCATCGTGCCTCCGGCGGCGGGTGCCCAAACTCTGTCGGCGACTTACACGTTGCCCAGCGGCAGCCTGCAAGCCGTCCGCGCCAATTTCCGCTACCAGGGAAGCGCGTCATCGTGCAGCACAGGAGCCTATGACGACCACGACGATCTCATCTTCGCCGTCGGCGCCGGCGCTCCCGGCTTCACGGTCTCGGCGTCGCCAAGCGCAGTCAGCGTAACTCGAGGCTCAACCGCCAACAGCACCATCACGGTCACCAGCCAGAACGGCTTCAACTCAGCCACGACCCTGAGCGCTTCCGGACTGCCCGCTGGCGTGACCGCAGCCTTCTCCACCAACCCCGTAACTCCGCCGGCAAATGGCAGGGCGACTTCCACGTTAACGTTCACCGCGTCCTCGACGGCAACCACCGGCACAAGCACGGTGACCGTGACTGGAACTTCTGGATCAACCACCCATACGACCACAATCGCCTTGACCGTAGCCGCTCAGTCCACCCAGTTGATTCAGAACGGTGGATTTGAAACCGGGACTCTAACCAACTGGACCGCGGGCGGCGTCTATTTGCCGTTCACCACCACTGCGCAGAAGCACAGCGGAACCTACAGCGCTCAGTTGGGAGCAAGTTCAGGCAGTGAACCCAACGGCGATTCGTCTCTGTACCAGGCGATCACCATTCCCAGTACTGCCACTAAGGCGACTCTCACCTTCTGGTACTGGCCCTCTACGACCGACACCATCACCTACGACTGGCAGGAGGCGCAGGTTCGGAACAGCTCCGGCGCCACGCTGGCACAGATCATGAAGGTCGCGTCCAACACTCAAGTATGGACACAGGTGACGTACGACCTGACCACCTACAAAGGCCAGACCATACGCGTCTACTTCAACGATCATCAAGACGGATTCGGGGACCTGACTTACATGTACCTGGATGACGTCAGCGTAACCGTGCAGTAGCGTTGTGGTTGTGCTCAATGGCGCCGCAGTGTTCTGCGGCGCTTTTTTTTTGCACGGGAGCATGTTCGACAGCTCGAGGGTGAAAGTCCCTTTGACAACCGGATGGAGGTGAAGTCATAGCGAAGCGCAAGGGTGAAATAACACTCGCCGCGAGGCGGGGCCTGAAAGAAGCGTGGAGCAAAGGCGCGAGCCGATGAACAAGAACCGGATACGAGGCCTACGGTGGCGGGCGAGCGGGCAAATGACTGCAAAGCCCATATCCATCAAGCTCACTGGTGGTAAATCCGGTGGTTGCGCGTCGAAGGCGGTCGAACTTACCTCGGGAGATCTGCGGCATGTCACGGAATCGTGACTGAGGATGAAGCGATTCATCCTGACCGTGGCGCAGAAGTCAGCAGAGGGCAAAATAGGTCATGCAGTCGGCGAAGCTATTGAGGCACTCCAATGCCGAAAGGCGGAGAAACAGATAGGCCAAGCCGGGAACGGTGATCGAAGGCCCGAACGGTACCCCGCAAGGGGAATAAAGGAAAGGGCAAGTAAGCGGCGCGACTCATGAGCGGACGGCGGCAGAAAAACCGGCCCGAACAAGAGGTGCTGGCCTTTTCGGCGGAAAGTAGGAGTGATGCTCCGAAGGCCGCCGAACAAGGGACCGAAACGCTCATGGCGAAGCACAGGACCGAAAGCCTGGCTGGAACCGAACGACTGATGGAAGAAGTCTGCGAGCTGGAAAACTGCAAGCAGGCGTTACAACGAGTCAAGACGAATAAAGGGAGTCCGGGAGTGGACGGGATGACCGTCGACGAATTACCGGAATACCTGAAGCAGCATGAGCTAGAGATCGGGGAACAGTTACGAAGCGGAACTTATCAACCGCAGCCGGTAAGACGGGTGGAAATCCCGAAGCCGGAGGGCAGTGGAATGCGCAAGCTAGGCATTCCGACGGTGGCTTCATAATGCACTTCCTCCAATCGCTTTCAGGATATCTTCGAAATCTTGTTTGAGTTGCGCGCCCAGTCGAGCAGTTTTTCTTCGTCAGCGGGTTTGTGTGTAATCCAGTACGGC
>Ga0207646_10001984_pt1 | contig 24577 bp, 16 predicted proteins | sample KBSK5502metaG_FD_184343 | JGI IMG/M metagenome (GOLD analysis project Ga0207646, IMG submission 184343) | Corn, switchgrass and miscanthus rhizosphere microbial communities from Kellogg Biological Station, Michigan, USA - KBS K5-50-2 metaG... | ecosystem: Host-associated > Plants > Roots >...
CATCGTGTGACCTCCTGTTGGCATGAAATATGGAACACGTTGACGCCCGATAGTTTACCCCCAAACTCCCGCGCAGGCGATTCGCCAGCGGTATCATCCTTGCGTGCTTCCTCCCGGCGAAAGCTCGTTTCTTTCTATGCAGTACTCCTCGGAAGCCTAGCACGCTGGAAGCGTGCGCTCCCAGGTTTGGCTCGGCTTCTATTTTACTTTCCATTCCTGGATTCCAACCGACCAATTCGGCTGCATCGTGACTTCGAGGCGCAGCCCCGCAGTCGTCACCGGCTTGAAGCTGACCCTGTTGTAGCGGTCCTTCTCGACGCCGTAGGATACTGTGTTCTCGACCGGCTTCCACTCCCCGCCGTCTTTGTAGAGGATGCGCCAGGACGCCGGCACCCTAACCTCGCCGCGGCCCGTGTCATCAAACCAGTAGACCTCGACCTGCGAGACGGTGGCCGGCTTGGCGAAGGCGTACTCGACCCATTCGGTAGAGCTTTTCTTGGGCCACCAGTCGAAGTAGGAAGCAGGGTCGCTCGAAGAGCTGGGCTCCTCGCCGTCGTTGATCATTCGCGGGTCTCTTCTACTCCGACTAGAGAGGGTGACCTGGCTGGTGGTCGCGATGGTCGGGAAGGGCTGCGGTCGGGCGCTCGACTCGACGCTAGGGAGCCAGACGACCATCTCGCCGCGGCCGCGGTTGGCCCAGGTGTGATAGGGGATCGCCATGAAATTCTGTTCGGTCTTTACCACCTTGCCCTGAGCGTCGTAAGCCAGGCCGAAGGCCTTGCCCTTGATGACCGTCACGCCGCCCAGTAGGTCGGGCTTGAACTCGGCCGTCAGTTTCGCGTTGTCAGGCAGCAGCAGGTTGCGCACGCGTCCGTTCGGGTTGTCGGGCCACTCGGCGCAGTACACGATGGGGCCGCGCTCGAGTGCTACGCGCCCGCGGTCAGCCCCTACCTGATCATTGGCCGCGACGCGACGGATCGGCATCGGCAGCACGAGGTCGATCACGTCGCCCTGCTTCCAGTTGCGATTCAGGCTCACATAGCCCTTCTCAAGCTTGAGCGCGATGGGCCGGCCGTTGACCTTGAGCGCGACCGGCTCGGTGACCTGATCCAGGAAGCGGTACAAGTCGCTCGGCGCCGCTTCATTGCGCGCCCAGCCGGGGATGCGCACGTTGATCGTAAACCGACCGCTCCGGTCTGGGTTGACCGTCATCTTGACGGCTCCCTCCCACGGGTAGCGGGTCTCCTGGATCAACTTCACCGTGCGGCCATTGTCCAGCTTGATCTCGGCTGTGCTGCCGACGAAGAGGTTGACGTAGAGTCTGTCACCTTGCTCGGCGTAGACGTAGCCGGGCACCGAGGCCAGGAAGCGTGTGATGTTGCTCGGACAGCAGGCCACGCCGAACCACGGGCTGCGCTGGTGCTGCCCCGCAGATTCCAGCGGGTTCGGGTAGAAGAACGTCTTGCCATCGAGCGAGACCCCCGAGACCAGGCCGTTGTAGAGCGTCCGCTCCATGACATCGATATATTTGGCGTCGGCGTGCAGCAGGTAGAGGCGGTAGTTCCAGTAGTCGTTGCCGATGGCGGCGCAGGTCTCGTTGTAGGCCGTCATGTTGGGTAGCTCGTAATCGCGGCCGAAGGCCTCGCCCGAACCCGTGGCGCCGATGCCGCCGGTGATGTAGAGCTTCTTGCCGACGACGTTCTCCCAAATCCGATCGATGGCGTTCAGGTAGGCAGCGTCGCCCGTCAGGGCCGCAACGTCGGCTACGCCAGAATACATATAGGTGGCGCGCACGGCGTGGCCGACCGCCTCGGTCTGCTCGACCACCTTCTTGTGCGACTGATTGTAGGTGCGGCCACTGCCTGGGGCGCCGTCCGGCCCGCGCACGTCGAGCATGAACTTGGCCAGATCGAGGTAGCGCTCGTCGCCGGTGACGCGGTAGAGCTTCGCGAGGCCCATCTCCGTAATCTGATGGCCGGGCCAGATCGCCTGCTTGCCGGGGCCGAAAGTCCGGGTGAGCAGGTCGGCCGACTTCAGCGCGATGTCGAGCAGACTGCGCTTGCCCGTGGCCTGGTAGTGAGCCACGGCGGCTTCGTAGAGATGGCCCAGATTGTACAGCTCATGGCTATCGACCTTCTCTAACTCCCAACGTTTCGTGCCGGCCCAGCGGTGTGGGTGTTCCGGATCGATCGTGCGGGTAGTATAGAGGTAGCCATCCGGCTCCTGGGCCGCGCCGATCTTGGCGATCAGGCTGTCGAGGTAGGCTTCGAGCTTGGGGTCCGGCTGGACGCTGAGCGTGTAAGCCGCTCCTTCGATCACCTTGTAGACGTCGGTGTCATCGAACGGATAGCCGGGCGGCTTCTTATCTGCGAGTTCTTCTCCCCGGAGAGCTTTGGCGGCGCGCTCGAAGTTGTAGACGCGGCCCGTCTCCTCGTCCTTCTGGAAAGCGAAGGGGATCGTCACCGACCGGTTGATCTCGATGCGCGGCGCCCAGAAGGGGTCATTGAAATGGACGGCGGTGAACGGCACCGGCTTGACGGGGTAATCCCTTTTGATTGCGGATTGGGGATTGGGGATTGCGGATTGCTTTTGCTGGCCGGTGGAGGTGGTTGTTCCAAGGCACAGTGTGACTGCGATACTGCTGATGAGCCATGTTCTCCCAGTTTTCATGATTGCCCTCTTCAAAGGATTAGGGTGCGGCTTAGAATGACCGGCAGTCGGATCAGTACCGCGAGCGGTAGCGAGCGTGCCTCCTGTAAGAGACCGACTCAGGGAGCCACGCTCGCTACCGCTCGCGGTACTGACTCAGCGCATCATTTCTGTCATCCTAAAGAGCCGCACTCAAGATTGTGGATCCCTTCACTTCAGCCGCAGACGCAGAATCGTCAACGAGTGGGCCGGGAAGGTGTAACTGAACCCGTTGTTCTCGACCGCGGCCGAGAGGGTGCGGGTGGCTGGACGGACCTTCTGGTCGTCACCGAACGTGTGAGTGGCCTTTAGGTCAGGGTGGTTCATCTCCCAGACGCCGACCTCGCCCGCCAGCCGCCCTTCCTGATTATCCACCCGTGTAGAGAGGTCTTGATCCTTGCTGCGGTTCAAGACGTTCAGGTAGACCATACGTTCGTCGGGTTTGTAAGTGGCCGAGACGTCCAGGTACGCGAGCGGCGTGCGGTTCCCGACCTTATAAGTCGGCGCGGAGACCCAGACGTTCAGTGACGTATTCCCGCGTTGCTTGCCGTACTCGACAATCGGAAAGTAGATCGGCTGCAGGAAGAGCCCTTGCTGGTTGGTCATAATCGGCGCGATGACGTTGACCATCTGCGCCAGGTTGGCCATCTTCACCACATCCGCGTGGCGGAAGAAGGAGTTGAAGAACATCCCCATCGCCAGCGCATCCTCGAAGTTGTAGACCTCCTCCAGCCCTTGGCGACCGCCGGTGCGATACCAGACGTTCCACTCGTCGTAGGCGATGTAGACGGGTCGGGGCTGGGGCTGCCCGGACTGCGCCTGCTTGATCAGCCCGGCGGTGACTTCGATGTAATGGTCGATGGTCTGCGACCAGGCCAGGAATTTTTCCAGATCGTTGTCCCGGTTGTTGATGTAGGTGTGCAGCGCGATGTAATCGACGGTATTCCTCAATGTATTCAGCACCGTGCGATTCCACGCGATCCAATCGGCGCCGTAGTTGCTCGACCCGCAGGCCACGAGCTTGATGTCGCGGTCGACCAGGCGCATGGCCTTGGCCGCTTCGAGCGCGAACTTCGCGTACTCCTCCGCCGTCTTGTGGCCGAGTTGCCAGGGGCCATCGATCTCATTGCCCAGGGCCCAATATTTGACCTTGTAGGGCGCTTCGCGACCGTTCTTACGCCGCTGGTCGGCCCAGTAGGTATGCCGCGACTCGTTGCAGTATTCGACCCAGTGCCGGGCGTCGTCAATCGTCCCCAGCCCGGCGTTGATGCAGATGTAAGGCTCGGTCCCGACGCGCTCGCAGTAACGCAGGAACTCGTCGGTGCCGAAGCGGTTGCTCTCGACGCCGCCCCAGGCGAGTTCGGGCCGCGCCGGGCGCTCATTCCTTGGCCCGAGGCCGTCTTTCCAGTCGTAGCCCGAAGCAAAATTCCCTCCCGGCCAGCGCAGGATCGAGACATTGAGTCGCTTGACCGCTTCCAGCACATCTTTCCGGTAGCCGTCTTGGTCTGAGAGCGGGCTGCCCTCTTCGTAGATGCCGCCGTAGATCATGCGCCCCAGGTGCTCGGCGAAATTGCCGAACAGGAGCGGGTTGACTTCGCCGATGGTGCGGTCGGTGTCGATCTTGATGCGGGCCTGGGATACTGGGGGCGCCTGGCTGTGGGCGACGTTCAGCCCCAGAACCAGCAGGCACAGAGCAAGGAGCAAAGAAGCAGTGCGGATTTTGAGCATAGATCGTCCTTCGCAATCAGGAGCGGGCGAGTCCGCTACCGCGAGCGGTAGCGAGCGGGTCTCCCAAGGTGAGCCGCTGGTCGGAGCCACGCTCGCTACCGCTCGCGGTACCGATTCAATTCGCTCGCCGGACTTGTTTATAATGGGTCTCCGGCCGCGCCCGCAGTTCAGCGGCCTTCTCCTCAGGCGAAGTGTCGCTCAAGAAATTGCCGCCGCCGATCTCGGGGCCTGCCAGATACTTCAACAGATTCGGCCGCCGCAGCGGCGGATGAAATTCAATATGGAAATGAAACCCGCGGTGATTGCCGCCGTCGGTCGGCGCCTGGTGCAGCGTCATGACATACGGGAACGGCCGGCGCCACAGGTTGTCGAACTTCACCAGGATGCACTTGAGCGCTGCGGCGAAGTCGCGCCCCTCCGCCTCGCTGAGCGTCTCAAGACTCGCGTGCGAAGCTTTCGGCGCGACGTAGACTTCATAGGCATAGCGCGCGAAGTAGGGCAGGAAAGCGATGGCCGATTCATTCTCGCAGATGATGCGCCGCGCGTCCTCGCGTTCAGCCTTGAGGATGTCCTGGAACAGGACTCGCCCGGTCTCGGCTAAGTGTCGCCCGGAGACGCGTGCTTCAGTCTCGATAGTTTTGAAGACGAAGTTGGTCGCATAAATCTGGCAGTGCGGGTGCGGGTTGGAGACGCCGACGACCTCGCCCTTGTTCTCGAAGATCAGCACGTGACCAATCTCCGCGCGACGGCCGAGTTCGACGTACTGCGCCTGCCAGACGCGCAACAGGTTGGCGATCTCGCCGGCCTCGAGTTCGGCCAGCGCCAGGTTGTGCTGTGGGCTGTAGCAGACGACGCGGGCGAGGCCGGTCGCCGGCCGGTTGCGGTAGATCCCTTTCGGCACTGCCAGGTCCTGCGGCGCCTCGAAACCGACGCACGGGTGATCGTTGTCGAAGACGAACGTGGTCGTGTACTCCTCATTGCGCTGACCGCTGACGCGCGTGTTGCCGGGGCAGAGGTAGCAGTCAGGCAGGTAATCGGGCCAGGCCGCTTCTGCGTGCTCCACCGTCTCGCCGCTCCACGGGCGGTGCTGCCGGTGCGCGGCGACAATAATCCACTCCTCACGCAGCGGGTGCCATCTCTCTTCCCAAACCATAAGCTTTACCAAGAAATGAGACAGTCAAAGCCGGAGGCGAGTATAAATCAATGGCTTCTGCTCCGTCACGCCCTGGCCGGGAGCGGCAGTGGCTCGACTCCCAATTCGCTCCCGCGCCAGAAGGGCGGTCGCGGCCCGCATCGATCGAGCCGCGACCGTGAGGGGATGAGTCAACAGACGTGCGCTAGAAGCTGAGCACGGCGCGCAGGTTGATGCTGCGGCTCCCGGTCGGAGCGCCCACCACGCCGAACGTTTGACTGAAGGCGTTCGCATCGGGGAAGCCCCACCTCGGGTGATTCAGGACGTTGTTGAAGCTGGCATAAAACTGGAAGCGAGCCTTCTCCAGAAGATTGAAGGTCTTCGTCATCGACACGTCCCATTGAAACGTATTCCGGTCGCGGAGAAACAAAATCTGTCCAAACTCACCAGGCGTCGTGTTCGGGACCAAGTACTGAGGATTGGCCCGGCCATCGGGACCAATCAGCCTTGAGTCGACGGCGAGCCGCTGCAGATCCGTCGTGCCGGCTCTGCCGGTTAAGCGGGTGCGCTCCGCATGGAACAGCTCTTGAATCTGGTCCAGGGTGACACCCGGAGCGAGTCGGACACCGTTTCCAATCCCGTTGGTGGTGTTGACGGTCTGGAATCCACCGCCAGTCAGTTGGATGGGCGCCCCAGTTTGGAACACAAAGACCGAGCCCAGGGTCCAGCCGCCGATCACATGATTGAGCACGCGGTTGTCTACCGACAGCCACCGTCCACGCCCGACCGGCAGATCATAGGTCCCGAACGTCTGGATGACATGGCGGAGATCAAACGGGGACACCCGGCTGTTCCGGCCGACATCCCGCAAAGTGACAAAATCGAGATTCTGGTTCTGGTTGTCTGCGGCCAGATTGGTGAGACTCTTGCTCCAGGTGTAATTAGTCGTCCAATTGAGGCCCCTGGAGAGGCGCTGCCGGAACGTCACCTGGAGGCCATTGTAGCTGTGCCAGCCGGTGTCATCCACATAACCGATGCGGCCAGCCACGAAGGGATTGAGCAGGAAAAAGTTGATCGGATAGGGTCCCGGCGCGTTGGCGGCTGATTGGACCCGGGCGCAGGGGCTGAAGGTATTGCCGAACATGCGGCACACGTAGTTCTGGTTAGTGGCCAGAGTGTTGGCCAGGGCGCCAGCTTCACCGTTTTGGAGGTTGGTGATGAAGCCATTGGACTGGTAACCGGACCCGGCCGCGATGGCCGCAAGCGAGCCTCGGGCTCCGAAGGCGGCGTCGAAGATGGGCAAAGCCACCTGGCCTGGCAGCCCGGTGTTCGCGAACGTGCAAGGAGGTTGGCCAGCTTGTCCGCATTTCGGGTTAGCGGCGAAGAAAATGTTATAGTTATTTTGCGCGTTCTTGAACTCGTTCAGGAATCCATTTTCGAAGATGTTGACCTCGTTTAGATTGCTGGTGCGCCAGGCGAGCTTCGACTGATTGCCCACGTAGCGGACCTCCAGCACCGTGTTCGTCCACAACTCGCGCTGGATGCCGAAGGTGTAATTTTCGGTATACGGAGCGCGCAGGGTCGGATCGAATCCATTGATGGTCCGGGCGAAGGTCTGGTCTGCCTGGTTAATGACCTTCTTATAGTCGGTCGTGGTGAAGGCGAAGGACGAGACTGTCAGCGGATTGGCCACGATGTCCGAGAGCGTGTAGAAGGCCGGCAAGTTGGTCTGCCCCGGCTGTCCCGGGATGAGAGCGGTCGCATTGATGGTCTTCCCGGCATTCGGACCCAGGTTGGCGGCAAAAAATTGCGTGCCTTCGTCGTAGACAATCGTCGAATAGGAAGCGCGAATGACGGTCTTTGAACCGCCCAGGAGTTTGCCGAGCAGCCCCTCGGTGCGGGTGGGATTCCAGACGAAGCCGAAGTTAGGAGCGAAATTTTTCCAATCAGTCTTGTAAGGCACCCGGCCAACTTCCACCGTCGGGTTATTGTTTCCGCTGAGTTTGCCCGGAGTAAACAGACTGACAGACGGCCCAAACAGGCTCGCCAAATCCGGGGCCGCCGTAATTCCCTTCACGTCGTGCATGGGGCCTTGAACCTCCCAGCGTAATCCGTAGTTGAAGGTCAGGCTCGATTTGATCCGCCACCGATCTTGCGCGTAGGCGCCGCCCATGCGCGAGGCGGTCCAGGTGAAGTTCTCAAACCCGTCGTATTTGAGCGTGTCGGGGTTGACGACTTTTTGGAAGTTTGCCGCCGAGACCCTGCCGGTCAACAGATTGTAGAGATTCAGGGGGTCGCCTAGCAGCGTGCTGTTGATCCCAGGTACGGTCGCAGCGGTGAAGGCCGTGGACGCTTGCAGCGGGTCACCCGACGGCGTACCGGTATTGTAAGTGGGGACTGGAAACACCTGTCCGATGTCTTTCCAATCCGTCTTGCGGTAGCTGCCGCCGAGCGTGATCGTGTGCTGCCCACGGTTCAGCGTGAGTGTGTCGTAAATCGTCGTAATGAAATGGCGGCCGGTCGTGTTTGCCTGGTCGATAAACGGGACCGCCGGGCCCAAAGGGTTAGCACTACCATCGGTGAAAGGCAAATTGGCGCCGATGCGCAAGGGGACGTTGTTGTACTGATAGTAGGGGCCATATTCCGCGCGCGCGTTGGTGTCACCGCTGTGCTGCACGCCGTAGCGGAATTCGTTGAGGGTTTGGGGCGAAAACGTCGATTGCAGCGCCGCGGCCCAGACGTAATAGCCCAGACGAAACGGATTCGTCCGGCTAATGTCCGGGACGGGCAAGCGCCGTTCGCCGGCCTGCCAGTTATGCCGGTAGTTCCAGGTAAAGGTCACTTGCTGTTTCGGCGTGACGAAGTAATCGACCCGCGTGGTGGGAAAGTAAGCAAAGTTGTTATTCTCTGCGTCCCACGTATAGGTGTCACGGTTGAGGTCGGTGCCAGCAATCTTAGTCGCATACTGCGGGACCTTGTTGTTGATGGCGAGGATTGCTTGCGCGACGGGATCGAGCTTCGTCGGCGCGCCCTTCGCTGCGGCCAGATTCAACACGTTCACAGTTGCCAACTGGTTGGTGGTGCCGCTCACCAGATAGGTATAGATGCCCTTCTGAGCGTCCGGGGTCAAAACTTTGATCGTCCGGGGAGTCTTCACCGGCGAATAGGCACGCTCGAAATTGATAAACGCGAAGAGCTTCTGCTTGAAGGAGCCAAAGGGAATCAGCGGGCCGCCGAAATTCCCCCCATAGTTCTGCGTGCGATTCAGGGCCCGCGGTTGGCCCTGGGCATTTCTGGTCCAGGAGTTGGCATTGAATCTCTCGCTTTGTGGCTCGTAGAAGATGCTGCCATGGTATTGTTCGCCGCCGCGCCGGGTGGTGAACTTGATATTCGCGCCGCTTTGCGCGCCGGAATCAGCGCCCAAGCCCACGGTTTCGACCGAGACCTCGTCGACGGCGCCTAACCGCACCGGCACGGTCATGAAGAAGACGGTCCCGCCGCTCTTGAAACCGTTCGAGGCATCATTGATGCCGTCCACGGTGACGTTGACGGCGCCTCCGGCCAGGTTGTTGTACCGCGTGCTGCCGCCGGTGGGAGGAGATGCCCCGGGGGCCAGCCTGGCCAGCGGAAGTGCGCTGTTGCGGCTGGCCAGGGGCAATTCGTTAATCGTCTTTGTCATCAGGGTACTCGCCACCAATTGGGAGGTGGTCTCCAGCGTCTGCGCATCGCCGCCGGAGACCGTCACGGTCTCTGACGTCTGACCGACCTCGAGGGTGACTCGCACGTCCGTCGTCTGGCTGGTCGAGACAGAGATATTAGTGACAAGTGAGGTTCGAAACCCCGTCGCCGTCACCGTCACCTCGTACAAGCCGTTCGCCAAATCCGGAAACAAGAAGGTGCCGCCGCCGGTCGAGGTAGTTTCCCTGGTGATGCCGGTTTTTAAATCTTTCAAGGTCACTCTCGCGTTCGGGACCACGGCCCCGGTCGGATCCTGAACGATTCCGGAGATCGCTCCCACAATCCGTAGCTGCGCCCAGGCCGCTGAGGAACTGACTAACAACAGGGCCAACACCGCCAGCATCTGGACCAAGGCTCGATTCATCTTTGGGTGTTGCGCGTGTAGGTGTCTCATAACCAGGTCTCCCTTCTCTTCTGAGGATCGAGCGAGTGGTCTGCTGACCATCGCCCCGGTCACACTCTCGGCTGGCAAGGCAGGCTCCTGCCCGCCCATCGTCAGACGATTTCTTTCGCCACCAAGGGACGGCGGTTTTACGGCCATCCCCTTGTTTGAGTTTTATCCCAGCAAAATCATCCGGCGCTGCGGGCTCGCCCACACCCTGAGAGAACCTGCTCGCCCATCTTTCGTGCGACCCGGCTTGAGCTTCATTCGATCAACCCCCTGGCCTTCAGTGTTCTCTCAAGGGTGCTCAAAAATTCCGACTTTAGACAAACGCTTTACGCATTTGCCGCCGAAACGAACATTGCCTTACAATTGAGCACTATCTGAGGCCAAGCGTCTTGTACGCGTTTAGGGGGGCTTGGATTTGTTTAGGAAGTGACGCGCCCGGCTCTCTCACGAGAGAGGCCTCAACGGTGGAGTTCAGGACCGCAGTAGATTGATGTTCTTCGCAGTGAGCGGCGGATCGTGGCCTCCGAGACATGAAGTTGCCTGGCGAGGCTGTCGATACTGCTGGCGAATTCAGCGATGTCCGACAAGCTGCCAGCTTGTCGCTGAGGTGCGCGCTCAAACCCCTTGGTTGTGGCCGCCAGCCGGCGACAAGCTGGCAGCTTGTCGGACCTGGGTTGCATTCGCCAGCGGTATCGTTATCCACGGCACTCCCCTAATTCGGTTCATGCAGCCTTACGGGTGTACAAGACACTCGCCTTGATCGACAGGTCTACTATCAACCTGATTGAGAGTCCTCGACTGAGATTTTCAGGAGGAGACAGGGAGGAGAGAGATGATTATCCGCAAGTATCGGCATCTGGTGTTGTGGGTAGCCATCCTTTACGTGCTCACGCCGTTCGCCCTCACTCTGCCTGCGAACGCCGACCGTCAAGACGATGATCTTTCCCGCCAGGCTTACACCATCCTGAGGCAAAACTGCTTCGCCTGTCATGGCGCGGCCAAGACCTCGGGCCTTGACTTGCGCACGGGCGATGCGGTGCGCGCCGGGGGCGATCACGGCCCGGTCATCGTGCCTGCCGATGCGAGTGCGAGCAGGCTCTACCAATACGTCTCCCACCAGCAGCAGCCCCAGATGCCGCCCGGAAAGAAACTCTCTGGGGCCGACATCGAAACGCTGCGGCGCTGGATCGAAGCCGGGGCCTCGTTCGACGGCTTTGAAGAGGCTACGGGCATTCCGGACCAAAAGCAGCAGGCTGAGCTGGCCAAGATCGAAGAGCGCCCGATCACTCCGGAGGAACGACGCTTCTGGGCCTTCCAGCCCGCGCGACGCACCATCCCTCCGCGTGTATCTGACCGCGGGTGGGGCAAAAATCCTATTGACTCCTTCTTGCTGGCGGCGATGAAGGCCAGGGGGCTCAAACCACAGCCTGTGGCTGATCGCCGCACGCTCATCCGGCGCGCTTATCTCGACCTGACGGGGCTGCCGCCCGGCCCGGAAGAAGTTGAGGCATTCGTCAAGGACTCGGCTCCGGACTCCTGGGCGCGACTCATCGACCGGCTGCTCGGCAGCCCGCATTACGGCGAGCGTTGGGCGCGCCACTGGCTCGACTTGGTCCGCTATGCTGATTCCGGCGGCTTCGAGTTCGATGTGGATCGGCCCGACGCCTGGCGCTACCGCGATTACGTGGTCAAGTCATTCAACGAAGACAAGCCTTATGATCGATTCGTCCGCGAACAGCTTGCCGGCGATGAGTATGCGCCGGATTCACCAGCCGCCCAAGAGATGATGATCGCGACCGGCTTCCTGCGACTCGGCCCCGAGGGCGGCGGTGGGGGTGAACGCGGGCGGCAGGATGCGCTCGATGACTTGATCACGACCACTTCGCTCACCTTCATGGGGCTGACCGTCGGCTGCGCCCGCTGCCACGACCACAAGTTCGATCCCATCCCGCAAAAAGATTTCTACCGGATGCAAGCCGTCTTCTTCTCCACCAAGCCGGTGAGCTACCCACTGGTCGGGCCGGAGGTGGTCGCGGCGCACAAGGCGGAGACGCAGCGAATTGACGCACGGCAAAAGCCCCTGAAAAAAGCCAAGACGGAGCTTGAGGCGCCGTACCTGAAACGTCTGGTTGAGGAAGCCGTCGGCAGACTCCCAGAGTACCTCCAGGTCGCCTGGCAGACGCCAGAAGCGAAGCGCACGCCGGGCCAGCGGCTCAACGTCCGCCAGATCGAGAAGACCCTCAAAGATGACCCGCTCTCGGCCAGGATCACTGAAGAACACATCCTGGCGATCATGTCTGAAGACGACCAGCGCCAGCACAAAGAACTGACTGACCAGATCGCGGCACTGGAGAAGCAAAAGCCCAAGCCCTACCCCACGGCGAGAGCGATTGGAGAAGACGGGCCGAAGGCTCGCCCATCCTATTTCCTGCACCGCGGCAGCCCGGACCTGAAGGGACCCGTGATGATGCCAGGCGTGCTCTCGGTGCTCAGTGAGACCGATTACGAGTTTCCCACTCCGCCGGCGAACGCGAAATCGAGCTTCAACCGCCGGGGGCTGGCCGAGTGGCTCGTCTCGCCGAAGCACCCGCTCACCGCGCGGGTGATGGTCAATCGCATCTGGCAGCACCATTTCGGCGAAGGCATCGTGCGGACGCCGAGCAACTTCGGCAAGCTGGGAGAGCGCCCGTCGCACCCCGAGTTGCTGGACTGGTTGGCTGTGGAATTCGTCGAGCGCGGCTGGAGCATCAAGCAAATGCACCGCCTGGTGATGACCTCCGAGGCTTACCAGATGGCCAGCGACGACCTCCCCGCGAATGTCGCCCTTGATCCGGAAAACCGCTTCTTCTGGCGCATGCCGCGCGTGCGCCTGGAGGCGGAGATCATTCGCGACCAGATGCTGGCCGTCGCCGGCAACCTCGACCTTCGCTTGGGCGGCCCGTGCGTCCATCCCTACATCGATCCCAAACTCTTCCAGTCGAGCACCAAGCGCACGTGGCCGGGCAAGCCTGACGACGACCCTTCGACCTGGCGGCGGAGTCTGTACGTCTACTCGAAGCGCAGCATTCGCTACCCGCTGTTTGAAACCTTCGACCAGCCGAACTTGATCAACTCCTGCGAGCGCCGCAACCGCTCGACCATTGCCCCGCAGGCGCTGCTGATGATGAACAACAACTTCGTCATCCAGGAGGCCAAGTTTTTCGCCGAGCGTTTGCGGCGCGAGGCCGGCGAAGATGTCAAGGCGCAGGTGGATCGCGGTTATCGTCTGGCTCTGGGCCGCGCGCCGAGTGAGTTTGAGCGAGCGAAGGCAGTGGAGTTCATCCGGAGCAGTCAGGACGGACTGGCGGAGTTTTGCCAGGCGTTATTCAACCTGAATGAGTTTGTGTATCGGCAGTAGGCTCAACGTGACGAAATCGGGAACAAGACTAATGCCCCAATTGCCGCGCTCGCCATAATGAGAGCGAAGATAACGATTTGCCAGATCACCTGCCATTTACGGCGCAGAATAGCTAGGTTGTTCTGAGCGATGGCTTGATCGTTCTGAGCAATTTGGCCCTTGAGTTCGGAGACTTGCTTTTCCAGCTCGTTGACTCTGGTGCTGAGGGCAAGATCGTTGGTTGCCATATGATGCCTCCCTATAGTTGCCGATTCTAACATAAGTATGACTCCATATTATTGTTCACGCAGAGAGCTTCTAGGCAGACTCGGCGGCGGCATTGCTGGCGTCGCCTTCGCCGACCTGCTCAATCGCAACGGCCTGTTAGCTCAAATGAAATCGCCTTTGGCTCCCAAGCCCCCGCACTTTCCGGCCAAGGCTAAAGCCGTGATCTCGATCTTCTGCTACGGCGGCGTGAGCCAGGTCGACACTTTCGACCCCAAGCCACTGTTGCTCGCGCGACAGGGAGAGACGATGACCGGCGTAGGCGAGGTGCGGCCAACGATGGGGACTCCCGGCGGCCTCATGCCATCGCCCTGGAAGTTCCGCCGGCACGGACAGTGCGGCATGGAAATCTCCGAACTCTTCCCGCACCTGGCCGGGCACGCCGACGACCTGGCCTTGATCCGTTCGATGTCCGCCCTCAGCCCCGCCCACGGCCCGGCGCTCTTCCAGATGAACACGGGCAGCATTCTCGCCGGCCATCCCAGCGTCGGCAGTTGGGTCACCTACGGCCTGGGGAGCGAGAACGAAAATCTCCCCGGCTTCATCGTCTTTACCGACTACCGCGGCGGCCCGATCAACGGCGCGCCGAACTGGGGCAACGGCTACATGCCGGCGGCCTACCAGGGCACACCTTTCCGCGACAGCGGCGACCCGATCGTTGACCTGCATCCCCCGACAGGTCGCAGCCCGGAGCAACAGCAGAAGTGGCTCAAGCTGCTCCGCCAGCTCAATGAAAAACACCTGGAGCACAACCCTGAGGACAGCGAGCTGTCGGCCCGCATTCATTCCTACGAGCTGGCCTTCCGCATGCAGACGCACGCCAGCGACGCGATTGACATCAGCAAAGAATCGGCCGCTACGCTGAAACTCTACGGCGTCGGCGAGCAGCCCACCGACTACTTCGGCCGGCAGGCATTGATGGCGCGGCGCCTGGTCGAGCGGGGCGTGCGCTTCGTGCAGATTTTCTCCGGCGGCGGCAACTTCGATCCGAGCTGGGACGCGCACTGGGACCTCAAAGGCAACCACGGCCTCCACTGCGCCGAAACCGACAAGCCCATCGCCGGCCTCATCAAGGACCTCAAGAGCCGCGGCCTGTTCGACTCGACCTTGATCGTCTGGCACGGCGAATTCGGGCGCCTGCCGATCTCCGAGCGCATGGACGGGCGCGACCACAACGCGAACGGCTTCAGCGTCTGGCTCTCCGGCGGCGGCGTCAAGGGCGGGACCATCGTCGGCGCGACGGACGAATACGGCTACCGCGCCGTGGAGAATAAGAAGTCCATCTACGAGCTACACGCCACCATCCTGCACTTGCTCGGGCTCGACTACGAGAAGCTGACCTACCGGTTCAACGGGCGCGACATGCGACTGACCGATGTCCACGGGCGTGTGATCAATGAAATCCTGGCATAAACCAGATGCTCCCGACGCGACGGAAGTTCAAAGGAGACACCGGCAAGCGTGGTTAGGACAGGTCGGCAAATAGTAGATTGCTTCCTCGCTCGCTCTCTGCCATCATTACATTGACAGCAAATTTACTGCGAGAGGTGTCTGATGGTAGCTTTCGATTTAGAAGAGATCCATTCGCTCAGCGACTTTCAGCGCAACGCCAAACAGCACATTCTGCGGATGAAAAAGAAGCGTCGTCCGCTGGTGCTCACGATTAACGGCAAGGCTGAAATGGTGGCGCTCGATGTGAAATCGTTTCAGGAGATGCTGGAAATCATTGACCGGATCGAAGCCGTCGAGGGGATTCGCCGTGGGCTTGAGTCCAAAAAGCGCGGGGCAGGGAAGACGCTTGAGGAGTTCGATAAAGAGATGCGGAAGAAGTACAAGATGCCGCAGAGGCCGCCGAGATGACCTATACCGTCGTCATTGAATCTTCCGCTCGCACAGATCTTGACGACGCCTACCGCTGGATGGTGAAGAACATTTCGCCTGAGAGCGCCACCCTTTGGTATTTGGACATCTACGGGGCGCTGGACAGTCTCAAGAATTTCCCCGCTCGCTGTGGGCTGGCGCTAGAAAATCAGTTCTTCAAAGAAGAGATTCGGCAACTCATCTGCGGGAAGTATCGCATCTTGTTTGAGATTGATGGCGAGACCGTCCGCGTTCTTCACGTTCGACATGCAGCGAGAAAGCCGCTGAAGCCGAAGAGGAAGAAATGAAGCGGTCACGGCTATTTACGAAAAAAACCACCTCGTGTGGTGGAGTCGGCTTATATCACTATTTGGCTGCACTGCAAGGTGCATAAATCGGCTTTAGGTTAGTGGGGTCATCAGGACGATGGCCTGCCGAACTGAGAAAGCTTCTTATACCCATTGAAGTCTTCTGAGCAACTGGGTCGTTGGGGGAAGTAAAGAAAACAATGACACTACTCCCGCCAGGAGGAATGGATTGTTCTTTTATGAAGAAGAAATCAAGACCACTAGCTAATTGCGCGAACTGAGGAGTCTCTTTCATAGATACCAATCGGCAAGCGCCAGCGCTTGTAATAACTGATTCAATACATGTATCAACAAGTAGCGTATCAACGTTCACATTCGAGCTTGAGACATTACTGAGTCTTATTGCATAGACGAAATCTTCTGTCCCAATTGTATTTGAATCACCAAAAAGAAAGGCCACAATGTTTTCTGGAGGACAAGTGCCAGCTTTAGGGTTTAATTCAGCAAATACACCAGCTCCTGACACACGGGGATGGTTTATAGCGGTTGGTCGGAAAACTTGCTGAATCCCAAAACCTCCTAGCGTAGATTTTTTATCAGAACTTGACACCATTGGATAAAAAACATTGGCGTTTAGAGGGCTGTTCAAGGGCATTGCATCCAGAGTTTGATGAGAGGGGGAGGGCAATTGCGTTGAATACTGCTTTGCCTTGTAAAATATCCAAGATGTAGCAGCAATAATCATCAATACGGTAGCTATAATGATCAGTCGCTTAAATTTTAACGGTGCACGCTCTGAACGTAGTCCTTGTGGTGGCACTGATGCAGCGGATGTCCGGGTGATCTCTGGAGTGCTCGAAGCCCTCTCTGGGTCAGCTTGCTATCCCAAGCCAGTCTTATTGTGCGCGAGCGGTTTTCGCTCCTGCGTTTTGTTCAATTCTAATTGCAGCGCATCTCGGTGTTCTGCACGCGATTTTAGCGCCAGCATCAATCGCTCGTAGCCACGCTCCTCAAATAAATTGACCCAGTGCCAGCGACTTAATCGCTCAGGAATTTGGCACTCTTCCAGTTTCACTGGAATGATGAAAATTGTGCCTTCCGGTTTCTCGTCAGCCGCATCCAGAGCAAGGACAATCTCTTTCTGGCCATATCCTGCTTTGGCGATAAATCGCTTCGAGAGACAGACAATCACCACGTCAGCGGCACGCACCGCTTTGGGGATTTCTTGACGCCAATCCTGTCCGGGCAACAGATCCTCTTCATCCAACCACGGCGCAATTCCATCAGCTTTTAAGCGGTGATAGAGATCACGGACCGCGGGTTTATCATCAGAAGCGTGGCAGAGGAAAACGCGTAGGCGGCGCGGAGGTTCCCCTTTTGAGATTAAATCAGTCCCCATTTCTCAGCAAATTAACCTGGCACGTGTTGAAACTACGGACAAAGTTTACCGTCAGATTGCATTTTGGCAAGGGAACGGGGCGCTCCTAACCGGGGCTAGGCCAGAAAAATGCGCTGGTGGTCTTCGTGGCGAAAAAATCCTCTCTATAACTCTCCTGTCTAGGTAGTGGGGTAGCTCTGGGTGAAATCTCCAGCAATTTGCTGGGGAGGTGAAGTGGGATTCCAACAGTAATGTCTAGTTTTGCACACCTCGCTTACTCCTGATAAGTATGCTGGTCTGGCTGGGTGGTGAATTTCCGCTTGCGCTTGATCGCTTAATCGATCCCGGCTGGCGGCATGGCTACAGTTTTGGCGGATGCTCGCCAACCGCATAGAGCACGCGACGCAGATTGAACAGCCCTGGCCGATTGAGCTGCAGCGCTTCGATAGTTGCGCTCCCGGTAGCCGTCAACCCGACCATTACCGTGAAATCGTCGTTCCAGGCAAAATGCTCTTCCCAACCTTGCCTGCGCGGGTGGAACAATGGCGCGGACGCCCCGGTCACGGGATCGGGCGCGATGATGCGCGCCGCTTTGCATTGGTTACAGCCATAACAGCAGAGCGCCAGGTTTTCAGCGACGGTCAGCCCGCCGAGGCTAACCGGGATGATGTGATCAATCGTAATCGGATCGGCTGAGTAACAAGCCTGCGCGCGGCAGTATTCGCAGCAATTCCGTGCGCGTTCTGTAACCAGACGGCGCAGTTCAGCCGGAACATGCTTTTCAGACATTTTCGGGGAAATGGAGGCCGAGCTGATCCATCAGCGCGGGCAAGGTGACGCCGCGCAACCGGGCGAGTTTGACCAGCGCGGCCATGCGTTCGGCGTGCAGTTCTTCGGCTTCGAGCGTCAGGCGCGTCAGCTCTGCGTATTCCGCGTCGTTGATGGTTTCGTCTTCGCGTTTGGCTCTGAGGACGGAGAGGCGCTCGCGCAATTCCGCTGGCAATCCCTGACGGGCTCGTGCCTGCAGCGCGGGTTCTTCCGCGGACGGGCGCGGGGCTTTGCGTTCGGCCTGGAGCGCCAGGATTCGATCAAAGACCTGCTCCAGTTCAGGCAAGCTCAATTGCGAGACGGCTGAAATGATCTGCTCGGTTGAAAGTGGTCTCTGGTCTGTTTCCATTGAATTGACCTCCGACTCGACGCCAGCATTCTACTTCGATTAGGGCCCCAAAGGAAGAAGGCGCAAGCGAACAGGCCCGACGCTCCTGATCAACAGCACGTGGCCCGGCAGCGAGGGCAGCGGGTGGCTGGAGCTTAAGTGGCGCTTTCGACTGAAGACTGCTCTTGCTGAATGATCTCCTTCATCTCGCGCCCCGCTTTCGTGATACGCTGCTCCAGCAGTTGACTCACCGTCCCCGCCTCCCTTTAGCGACATAGTTCCGGGATGCCGCGATGCATCGCTAAACCAATCTCGGCTGGCGGCAGGGCTACAGTTTGGGCGGGGGCTCGCCAACCGCATAGAGCACGCGACGCAGATTGACCAGTCCCGGCCGACTGAGTTGCAGCGGTTCTTCAGACCATCTCCCAATCAAATGGACGGAATTCGGCGATGAGTTGGAAATCGCCGGGATTTTTGGTTTGAATGGTGAAGCCGTGGCTGGCGACGGACATCGCAATCACCGCGTCATTCGTCAGGCGCGCTCTGCCAACCAGATTGAAACCGTACTTCTGCCCGACTCTGGCAAGCACCTGTCCAGCGCTGGTCCAGTCGCGGCGGTCTGGCACCAACAGCCGCCCGATCTTCAGGAACTCGCGCTCCATCCGCTGCAAATCCCGTCGCGTCTTTGCACCCACCGCGCCGACGTAAAGCTCTTCCAGCACGACTACGCTCAACCACAACGGGCGCGTCTGCCGGTCGCCGGTGCGCGCAGTACGACGCAGACCGAGGACGGAAGCATCGCCCTGCCGCAGGGCCGAGATGTAGACTGAAGTATCAAACAGGATGCTGGACAAAGACTACCTCTCCGCTTCGCCGAGTCTGCCGAAGACATCCTTGATGACGGCGCCGCTCTTAATGAAGCGTTCGGTGGCCGCCCAGGCGCGCCGCTGTCGCTCGTGTTCGGAGATCACTTCCTCAAGCGCGCGCTCGATGGTTTCGGTCTCGGTCTTAGTGCCGAGCAGCTTCTGAGCGCGCTTGATTTTGGTTTCATCGAGCGCGTAGCGCTTGTGCTTGATCGCTGAATTGCGTGCCATCCTGATACTCTCCTTTCGGGTATAGCATACGGCGAGTGGTGCGCCTGGGGCAATGAATCATTTGACGGCTCGTCCGGCTGGGGAAAGGCCATCAGGAATAAGTGATTGTGCGGAGTCATGTATCTGATCTACCTCCACACTCCTCAAGGCTGCGCCCCAGGCACGGCATATGGTTCATCACATATAGCGGTTTTCAGGTGAATGCGATCTGTGGTTTAAGGATCTACTTGGTGTTCCTTTGCGGCTTTGCGCCTTTGCGAGAACCTATCTCTCGCAAAGGCGCAAAGCCGCAAAGGAAAGGAGGGGTCGCGCTCAATTGCAAACCGCTATAACATGAGCCAAGCCTCAAGCTTGTCCCCGACCGTGGCGGGATGTGGGAACCGAACTCAATTGCCATCCGCCGTGGTGGTCTTATTCTTCTCCAGCTTATTCCAATCCGGCGGCTCGACGCCGAGCAGGTGATGGACGAAGAAGTCCTGGAGCAATCTCTGGCCGAAGGCGCCTCCCGCGCCGTGCCCGCCTCCGGGGACGAAGAGCAGGTCGAACTTCTTGTTGGCTTTGACGAGCGCGTTGACCACCTGCAGCGTCGAGGCCGGGTCCACGTTCGTGTCCATCTCGCCGACGACGAGCAGCAGCTTGCCTTGGAGCCGGTGGGCATTGTCCACGTTGGACGAGGCGGCGTAGTGAGGGCCGAGCGGCCAGCTCATCCATTGCTCATTCCACCAGATTTTGTCCATCCGGTTGTCGTGGCAGCCGGAGTTAGAGACCGCGACTTGGTAGAACTCCGGGTGAAAGAGCAGCGCCCCCATCGAGTTCTGCCCGCCGGCCGAGGTCCCGAAGACGCCGACGCGGCTGAGGTCATAGTATGTATACTTCGCGGCCACGGCCTTGTGCCACAGGATGCGGTCAGGGAAGCCGGCGTCGGCGAGGTTCTTGAACGCGACATCGTGAAATGCCTTGGACCGGTTGTTGGTCCCCATGCCGTCAATCTGGACGACGATGAATCCAAGCTCAGTCAGCGGCTGAGTGGCGACGCTGAAGGTCTTCGGCACGAACGAGCCCTGCGGCCCCGCATAGATGGTCTCAACGATGGGGTACTTCTTCGATGGGTCGAAATTCATGGGCCGGAAGATGACGCCCCAGATGTCGGTCTTCGCGTCTCGCCCCATGGCGGTGAAGACCTCAGGCGGGCGCCAACCCGCCTTGAGCAGTTCCTGAATATCACCGCGCTCTAGCTCCAGCAGGACCTTCCTGTCCTCTGTGCGGCGAAGCTCGGAGACCGGCGGGAGATCGACACGTGACCAGGTATCGACGTAGTACTTCAGGTCCGCAGAGAAGGCCACCGTGTGATTGCCATCGGCTTCAGTCAGGGCGGTGAGCCCGGTGCCGTCGAAGTTGATCCGGTAGTAGTGGGTGAAGTATGGATCCTTGCCGGGATACATGCCGCTCGCCTGGAACCAGACCTGGCGCTTCTCTTCATCCACTTTCTCGACCGCGCGGACGACCCAACTACCTTTGGTGATTTGGTTCTTCACCTTGCCGGTCACGCCGTCGTAGAGGTATAGATGATTCCAGCCGTCGCGCTCCGACGCCCAGATGATTTCCTTGCCGTCATTCAATTCAGAGCGGTACTTCTTCCCGGTATCTCTGGGATTCGCGACCAGCGGGCGGTAGTCAATGAAGGTAGCGGTCTCTTCGGAGATCAGGGCCCGGGCTTTCCCCGTGGCGGCGTCAACTTCGATCACTCGATAGACCTGATGTCCGCGCTGGTTGTATTCAAAGGTGAAAGCCCGGCTATCCTTCCGCCAGACTGGATTCGATAGGCTGTAGGGATTCGGGAACAGGTTGTTGTCGATGACGAGCTGCTGCTTCGTCTCAACCTCGAAGAGCACCGGCTGCGCTATATCGAGGGCATCTCCCGGCTTGGCGTAATCGCGGGTTGAGTGTTTCGGCTGGAGCTGGTCGGTGGGCGATGATTCGATGTAGTGGACTTGACGGTGAAAGCCTGGGCGGACGCGGTAGGCTGCCAGGCGCTTGGCATCCGGCGACCAACTGATCGACGCCAGCGTGTAGTAATTTCCTTCCGAGCCATCGAAGCTCAGCGGGGCGGCCTCGGCCTTGCCTTTGGGGCGAATGAAGACGTTGTGGTTTTGGATGAGCGCTTCCCATTTCCCGTCGGGAGAGGCTTTGGCTTGTGGCTCCTGAGTTTGCCCTTGTGCCTGTCCTTGGCCCTGTCCTTGAGCGGCGCGTCGACCCTGTTGGGCTTGTGGTGAGATAGAGACCATCCCGTCATCAACGTTATTTCCGTATTCTGTCGGGGACTGCTCAGGACTCTCTTCAGGCCCGCGAAATGGTGGACCCGGCGGGGCGGGGCCGAGCTTCTTGCAGGTGTAGTTTGCCAGCTCGCACTTCCACCTCGAACCATCGGCGACGAACTCAATCGCTTGCTCACTATCGACGAACGTAATGGCCATAAACGGGAGCGTCAACGCCGTATATTTTTGCCCCGTCGCGGCCGAAAGCGAAGCGGCCAGCTTCTCATGGTCGAAGGCCGGCCGCTTGGCCAGCGTCTCGGCATCCACCAGCACGAATTCGTTCCCGCCCGTTCTCGACTTCCGGTACCAGAAGCGGCTCGTCTGATCGATCCACGCGGCCCTTTCCGCGATGTTGATGGCCAACCCCTGAAACTTGGTGCGGAGGCTCGCGGCCCGTTCATAATCGGCCTGGGTGACTTGCGCATAGACGATGGTCGGCAGCAGGAGGAGGCTCCACAACAGAGCCGCTTTCCAGAAAAGATGTTTTTGTCTCATAATGTATCCTCTAGTAAGTTGCCGTAAGCCAGCAGGCAAAGATGATCCTGCTGGCGAATCAGTCCCGCGAGCAGTACTGATCCACATCTCTCCCGCCAGCCTCACCGGAACTGAACCTCGACCGGCCGCCCCTCGAAGACGACCGCCCGCGTCGCCTGTTCAGGCGCCACGCGCACCTCGATGTGGCGCCGTCGTGGCGGCAGCATCCGCGACCCTTCGGCAAGCCGCAACGTCAATCGGCGGCGGCGGTCATTCCACGCCGCTTGAAGCTTCATCCACTCTCCCCGGCGGTAATTGAACGTGGCGCCGTCATCTTCGTAGAGCCAGAACGTGGCATCAGCGCCGGGATAGACCACCAGCGCGAGCGGCCCGTCTACCTTTTCGGCGGTGTACTGTTTGACCGGTCCCAGCGGAATGATCGAACCGGCGCGAGCGTACAACGGCAGCGTCGCCAGATCAACCGGGCGGCTGATTTCGCGCCCGCCCTCAACTTTTTCTTCCGTCCAAAAGTCGAACCAGTGGCCACGCGGCAGATAGAGCCGGCGCGCGGTCGCGCCTTTTTCAACCACTGGCGCAACCAAGATGTCGCGTCCCCACAGATACTCGTCGCCGCGCGCCACCGCCGTCGCATCATCAGGATAGTGCAGCCACAACGCGCGCATAATCGGCAAGCCCGTTTCGTAGCCTTCGCGCACGGTGCTGTAGAGATAAGGCATCAACCGGTAGCGCAGCTCCAGATACTTGCGACAGATTGGTTCGACTTCCGCGTTGTGCAGCTCGCTCGGGTCGGGATTGGCGGCGCCACCCGTATAGTTGGCGATTTCGTTATGCCCCAACTCGCCGGTGTTCCAACCCCAGGGCAGCCGGAGATGCCACGTCCGCCCGTGTGCGCGGAAGAGTGGGCAGAAGGCGCCGAATTGGAACCAGCGCACGTGCAGTTCGCCGGTGTACTCTTTGGTCGGCACGAAACCGCCGATGTCCGTGCCCCAATATGGAACTCCCGTCAGCCCGGTATTGACCGCGACTGGCACGTGCGTCTTGAGCGTCTCCCAGGTCGAGTAGACGTCGCCCGACCAGAGGAACGCGGCGTAACGTTGCATCCCGGCGTGGCCATTGCGATGCAGCGCAAAGGGGCGCTCGTTCGGCCGGAACTGCTGCGAGCCTTCCCAGTACATGCGATTGCGCGCGAGGCGTGACGGCGCGTCAAGGCCGTCGCCCTGATCGGGCCACCAACCGTCGATGCCGGCGTCATAGAGCGACTTGTGCACCGGCCAGTAGCAACTGACCTGCCGGTCGTCCGGCCACCGGTTGTCGGGCGTGCGCCCACTCGGCAGTGGCGCGGCGGTACACGGATCACTCACGGCGCCCGTGAGATGCCGCCCTTCCAGCACGATGTGGAGCACCACCTTGAAGTGCTGGGCGTGGAGTTCGTCAATCATTTTCTTCGGGTCGGGGAAATTCGCCGGATGCCAGGTGAACTCTCCGTTGTGCGTGTTCCAGCCCGAGGGCGCGAAGTCTGTGCCCAGATAGATCAGCGCGTCACACGGCAGCTTCTTCTCGCGCAGCGTGCGCGCCACCCACCTGATTTCGTCCGGCCCGCCCAGGGTGCGATGCGATTGGAGGTAACCGAATGACCAGAGGGGCGGCAGTTCCGGACGCCCGGTCAGCCGTGCGTACTCGGCCATCACTTGCGTTGGTTCGCGCGCGCCGACGACGAAGACGTCCAGCGGCAACGCGGCGGCGGGATTGCTCGGGTTCATCCGGCCTTCCTGGCCCGTGAGATCGAAGGTGCCGTCGGGCTGCCTGATGAACATCGCCCAGCCTGAGGTCCCGATCAGCCATTGGATGGGGACGCGCCCGCCGTGCGTGCGCAATTGATAACCGCCCTGACCGTTGCGCATGCTGTAGGTCGAGCCGCGCCGGTCAAACTGCGGCCCGCCTTCGCCGAAGCCGAGCACCGGTTTGTCACCCCGCAGGAAATTGACTGCCCCGGTTGACGCATCAACGCGGAGTTGTTGCACCAGGCGGCCATCTTTAGCCCCGTCTTGAGCTTCGATGCGAATGGTCAGGGGCGCGGCCGAAAGCTTCACCGTCAAGTCGCCGCAACGCACACTCTGTGTCGCGGCGAGGGTGCGTAGGCGTGCCACCGGCGGCGACCACATTTGCTGCACCAGCGAGCCGTCGTCCGGGATCGGTTGAAGCTGGTCGTTGATGATAGGCACGAGGCTGATTCGTGCAGTCTGCGGGCTGACAGATGAGACGGCGATTTCAACCGGTTGCCCGGCAATGCGGATCGCGGCATCCTGGGCAGTCGATGATGGTGCCTTGAGCAACGCGACGAGGCCCGCGGAACTGATGCTTTTCAGTGCCTCTCGGCGAGATAGCTTTCCGTTCATAGAGAGTTCTTTATCGAGCTTTTTTTATCGCAAAGGATCAAAGGGACAAAGGGTCAAAGGGAAGACAGGATCTTGATTTGGTTTGTCTTTCTTTGGTCCTTTGATCCTTTGGAGATCACTTAAAAAGTTGCCCTCTTCCGCCTTTCGGTGTACGGTTGCCGCACCGCGAACGGAACGGGAGAAGACGCGATGCTCAAAAACAACTATGAGGTCAAGCTGACCTCCTTCGATCTGTTG
>Ga0207646_10001985_pt1 | contig 24574 bp, 28 predicted proteins | sample KBSK5502metaG_FD_184343 | JGI IMG/M metagenome (GOLD analysis project Ga0207646, IMG submission 184343) | Corn, switchgrass and miscanthus rhizosphere microbial communities from Kellogg Biological Station, Michigan, USA - KBS K5-50-2 metaG... | ecosystem: Host-associated > Plants > Roots >...
GTTGGAGGTGCTGCGCACGCTCAACGATGCGAATGTCGCAACCGACAAACCCGTCGGCGTCGCGATATGGACCAACGAGGAAGGAAGCCGCTTCGTGCCGGTGATGGGCGGCTCCGGCGCCTTCGCCGGTGTGTTCACGCTCGAGCACCTGCTTGGGCAACGCGACGTCGACGGTGTTTCGTTTGGCGAAGCGCTCGAACGTATCGGCTATGCCGGCAGCGCGCCGCTCGGCAAACGCGCGCTCGATGCGTATTTCGAAGCGCACATCGAGCAGGGACCCATTCTCGAGCGCGAAGACAAGATCGTGGGCGTGGTGACAGGAGCACTGGGCTTGCGCTGGTACGACTGCATCTGGACCGGGCAGGACGCGCATGCCGGGCCAACACCGATGGAAGCGCGCCACGACGCGCTGCGCGGCGCGGCGCGCTTCGTCGAGGCGGTCCACGCGCTGGCGCTGCGCCATGCGCCCGAAGGCCGAGCCACGGTGGGGTTCATGCAGGTCAGCCCGAATTCGCGCAACGTCGTCCCCGGGCTCGTCAAGATGACCGTCGACATGCGGCATCCGGATGACGAGCGTCTCGCAACGATGGACCGCGAGCTTCGTGACGCGGCGGCAGCCATCGCCGGTGACCTTCGCCTTGAATGCGACCTGCAACAGGTCGACCACTTTCCGGCGTCGCGTTTCGACTCGAGCTGCGTCGACGCGGTGCGCGCCGCAACGCGCACACTCGGCTATCCGCACCGTGAAATGGTTAGCGGCGCGGGCCATGATGCGATCTATATTGCGCGCGTCGCCCCGACTTCGATGATTTTCGTGCCTTGCAAAGACGGCATCAGTCACAACGAAATCGAGGATGCCCGTCCCGAGCACCTCGAGGCGGGAGCGAATGTGCTGCTCCACGCAATGCTCGCGCGCGCCGGCGCATCCTCCTCACTCGCGCGTTAATGATGGCAGGTGCAATTGGGGGTGCCGGTCCCGGGCATTTCCAAACCCAGGCTGGACCTACAAGATTTGCACATCTTTGTACACGGCGAGCCGGGCTCGGCGCCCACTTGGGTGGCCGCCTACTGCGTACTTGGCGGGATCCGCAAAAATGTGATCGCCTCTTGTGAGGCGCCGTCGCACCGGCCGCCTGGACCGAAACGCGCGCGTCAAGAACGCGCACGCGGCGTCTAGCTGAACATTCTCGCCGCACGTGAACAAGTCAATTGCCGCATAGCGATTCTCCGGCCAGATGTGGATGGCAAGATGCGATTCGGCGATGACGACCACGCCGGAGATGCCCCACGGAGCGAATTTGTGGAACAGCGTCTCGACGATCGTCGCCCCGGCGACGCGCGCAGCATTGACGAGCGTCTTCTTGACCCATTCGATGTCGTCGAGGTGCCTCGTCTCGCATTCATACAGATCGAGTACGACTTGCGAGCCAAGTACGGCGCGCCGCGCAGACTCGTTTTCCGGCGCGGAAAGCGCCGCATGTCGCGTCATGTCAGTTGCTTCCGCACCGATCTCGAACCGACTCGAACCATCGCCTGAATCATTGCCTCTTGCCCTTTCCACGATTCGTCTTCCTTTTCTTCCTCTTCTTGTTCTTCTTTTTTTTCTTCTTCTTCCCGCCCGGTGGTCGCCCCGTCTTTACGCTTTCCACCGCAGCCGCCACCTGGGCCAGACTCTCGTCGGGTAATCGTTCCAACGCTGCAAGCCCGGCGCGCAGCAACTCGCTCTTTTTGATGGCAATCCCCAGCCCTATACATCGTCTCTTGAGGACCCCGATCAGCTCGTGATCGGCCGCGGGCATCGTGAAGCTATCGCGTATTACTTTGCCCAGCTTTCGCTTTGCCGGTACCGCAGACCACCGGGCCGGCGATTGTGAGCGCGTCTTGGCCATCGAACGATTTCCGGAAGGCAGGAGCCCAAGGTGTCATCAAGGCAACATAATATACTATATATACGGTTTATACAATATCGGTCAGCCGGCGTCGATTGCTCGTCCGCCGTGGTACAGAAACCTTGCCGAATGGTCCGCTTCCGGTCGCATTTTGAACTTCTGCAATCTGGCGGCAGCGTGCACAGCCGCATGCAGCGCTTCGCGCCCAACGAGAAGAAATTGATTTGGATAATCACGGTGGTTCTGCTGGCGCTGCTGGGCTTGACCCTGTGGTTTGTCCTCGGCCCGCGGGACCGGAACGCATCGCGCCTCGGCGATTGACGTTTCGCCTTCTCCAACGACGGATGAGGAGGCCGCGACGTTGCATGAGAGTCACATCGGCCGGTCGGCCGACGCCGGCTTCGACTTCGCCGCCGGCTTGGTCGGCTTCGCATCCGGCGTGATCGACGCCTTGCGCCCGCGGCCGTACTTAGTTACCGGAGCACGGCTCCGATCTGCGCGTTCTTGGGTGCCCGGCACATTAACTGGGCCGATGATCTTAGACTCAGCGTTCCGCGGTACGCAGACCCTCCGGTCCCCCGTTGACTTTGATTTCGCCCGTAATCTTCAGATTCTTGCCGTCGAAGCTCAGGATCGAAAGCGATCTCTCCACCATGTTCTGCGCGAGCAAGATCTTGCCATCACGGCTCCAGACCACTCCTTGATTCCATTTCCCGATCTTAGCTTCGGCTACTTTGGTGAGGTTCGTTCCACTCACGCTGAAGACGACGACCAGACCGTTGTCGTTGTAGAACGGATGGGTTGGTGCCCGGGCCGAGCCGTCCTGTGCGGTGAGGGCGACATAGTTTCCGTCGTTGGAAAACGCCAATCCCTCGACGATCTGGCCAACGTCGAGCGTATGGACGATCCGCGGGGCTTTCCCCTTTAGATCGATCACATTAATCGTGTCGATATCTCCGGTATTGCCGCCCTGGTTGCCGACTACGGCGACATCGCCCTTGGAGCTGATCTGGATAGCGTAGGGCTGGAAGCCACCAGTCATTGTTTGTTTCGTGTCTTCGACCTTATTTCCGTCAACCGATAGAACCGAAATCTTATGGTCACCGTAGCGGGAGACGAGCGCCATCTTTCCGTCGGGTGAAAATGCGACGCTGCTCGGGAGCGATTTCGGATTGCCAAAGTCGATCTTTCCAGCCGCGGTTAGGGTCTTGCCTGAGATAATGAAGATCGAAACCGTTCCCTCGTTGCGGTTGGCGACCAGAGCAAGGGTCCCGGCACGATTAATTGAAATGCCGGCAGGCCCGAGGCCACTCTCGACCGTCGCGATCACCGCTGGAGGGTTGGCCTTGAGATCGATCACCGAAACCCTATTATCCGGAACGGTCTTCTTCGAATCGGCCGGATCGAGCTTCATGTTCGCGCTCACCAGCGCGATCGACTCATCCGGTGCAATCGCCACGTTTTGCGGTGGGCCCACCACGCTCGACGGCGCCTTGAGTTCGCCGACCACCTTGGGCGGCGAGAAGCCAAGATCGATGAGGGTGACGGTGTCATCGGCGGGGTTTGGCGGCACCGTGTTGACCCCGTTAACGAGTACAGCCTTACCGTCATTGGAGGAAACGGCGAGCTGCGCCGCGGCATCGAGCGAGGACAGCGGCAGTGTAAAGAGGGCAATGGCAAGTCCCCCGCCTAGCGAGATGCGAAGATCCATGAAAATTCCTCCTCTGCCTGGTTTCTTAATCGGCCATGCGATCGCGCCGGGCCAGCAATGTTACGCCACTACGCCTGGCTCCCGAGAGTCTGCTACCACCCAGCCGCTATCGCAATCAATGCCCTAAGCGTGCCGCATTTGACGGGGAGCTATCGCCCCCCGTCATGAGCGTCCGGTTTCGAGATTCGTCACCGACCGATTTGGAGTCGGGATTGGCCGTTCGTGATCGGCAAGTTTCGGCCCAGAAGCGGACTTTCCCCGGGGCACGTTGAAGGATGTCCATTGCTTGCCCGTCAGGTCGTCAAGTGCGGTGCACCGAGTCCGGCGCTTGCTGCTCGGGCCAGGGGTGCTCGGACTTTCCGCCGAAGATCGCGTCCGTCTCGGCGGGCGCAAGGGTCCAATCGCCGCGCGCGATCTCGGCCTCAAGCTGACCAGGCGCCCAGCCCGAGTGGCCGATGAAGATCCGCAGACTGTCCATGGGCTTGTCTCGGCCGAGCAGCTTGCGCAGTAATTCCCGGTTCGTGCTGAAGTAGACGCTGTCGAGAACTTGGGTTGCATGCTCGGGCGGCGTATCGGCGCGAAAAAGGAACGACACCGACTCGATTTCGACGGGACCGCCGAAGTACAACTTGTCGTCCAGTTGCGCGAGGCGTTCGAGATCGGGAAAAAGACGCGAGACAGCAATCCTCATGGGCCTGTTGATGATCACGCCGGCGGGAGCGGGACCGATGTTGTTCATGACGAGCACAACCGAGTCCTTGAAATTGGAATCGGGTAGCTCGGCGCGAGCGACGAGAAGGATTGTGGTTAAAGGCTTCGTGTTGTCGGCCGATGTCGGCCACGACATCCCGAACAGAAGCAGGAATGCGCAGAGGGCTCGGGTCACGTCAGGCAAAACATCCCGAACAGAAGCAGGAATGCGCAGAGGGCTCGGGTCACGTCACGCAAAGGGGCTCGACGCAGTAGGAGTTTTTCAACAGAATAGGTCGAACTGCGACTGTCGGCAATCAGGCCGCCCGCGGCCAACTCCGGGCGTTCGGACGTTGTCGATCAACGGCTCTTCCTGGGCTTGGCCGGCAACCGGATCGCGTCGATGAACGCCGCGAGTGCAGGGGAGACCTGGCGCCGCCCTGGGTAATAGAGAAAGAAGCCGGGAAACGGCGGACACCAATCCTCGAGCACTCTCGCGAGCGCCCCAGCCTGGAGCAGGGAGGCAACTTGCTCCTCGATGACGTATGCGAGGCCCACACCGGCCAACGCGGCGTTGATGACCATCTCCTCGTCATCGAACACGAGCGGCCCATCGACGCCCACTTCCATTTTGTGGTGGCGCTGCTCGAATTCCCACTTGTAGATCGTGCCCGCTGTCGGCAGCCTGAAGTTGATGCCGCGGTGCTTGCGAAGGTCGTGTGGTGTTGCCGGTGCCGGATGCATCGCGAAGTAATGCGGAGTCCCGACGACGGCCATACGAAGTGGACCCGTCACCGGAACAGCAACAACATCTTTCTCGAGAGACTCGCCAAGGCGGATGCCGGCATCGAATCGCTGCGCGACGATGTTCGTCAAGGCAGGATCGATGAGGGTTTCGACGACGATCTCGGGATAGCTCTGGGTGAACCGGGGCAGGACGGGCGCTACCACCATTCGAGCCGCAGTTCGGGATGCGGTAATCCGGACGTGTCCCGAGGGCCGGTCGAGCAAACGCCCCAGATCCTCGACCGCGTTGGAGATCTCGTCGATCGCCGGGCCAAGACGGGCGAGCAACCGCTCGCCGGCCTCCGTGGTCGAAACACTTCGTGTGCTGCGGGCAAGCAGCTGGATGTGCAGGCGCTCCTCGAGGCGTCGCATCGTATGGCTGAGCGCTGATGGCGACACGCCAAGTCGTGCGGCCGCCCGGGTGAAGCTGCGTTCCTCCGCGACGACTGCGAACGCCGCCAAGCTGCCCCAGTCTTCCCGGTTCATTCCTGACATTTTATCAATACCCCATTCTGATTATAGGTCTTTATCCGTGGAGTCGAAACGCGGATCATGCTCGCCATGGCACAGCACATTTCGTTTTGAATCTTCGTGGGGGAAACATGCAGAAGCGCACGCTTGGAAACAGAGGACTTGAGGTTTCGGCCATCGGGCTGGGCTGCATGGGACTGAGCTACGGCTATGGTCCCGCGGTCGATAAGCAGGAGGGAATTTCGCTCATCCGGTCGGCGTTCGAACGTGGGGTTACCTTCTTCGACACCGCCGAAGTCTATGGACCGTTCACGAATGAGGAACTCGCGGGCGAGGCTCTGGCTCCCGTTCGCGATCAGGTGGTGATCGCAACCAAGTTCGGCTTCGACATCGACCCGAAAGACGGCAAACAGCGGGGCCTCAACAGCCGTCCTGAGCACATCAAGCAGGTGGCCCTGGCATCGCTCAAGCGACTGAAGACGGAAGTTATTGATCTGTTCTATCAGCATCGCGTTGACCCGAACGTGCCGATCGAAGATGTCGCCGGCGCGGTCAAGGACCTGATCCGCGAAGGCAAGGTCAAGCACTTCGGACTTTCCGAGCCGGGCGTGCAGACGATCCGGCGGGCACACGCCGTCCAGCCGGTCACCGCAGTTCAGAGCGAATACTCGATGTGGTGGCGAGAACCCGAGCAGGAGGTCCTGCCGACGCTTGAGGAACTCGGCATCGGCTTCGTTCCCTTCAGCCCGCTGGGCAAGGGCTTCCTCACGGGCGCTATCAACGAGAACACGACGTTCGACAGCACGGACTTCCGCAACGTCGTTCCCCGCTTCACGGCGGAGGCCCGCAAGGCGAACCAGACCCTGGTCGATCTTCTCGGCGAGATCGCCGCCCGGAAACAGGTGACGCCCGCGCAGATCGCAATCGCCTGGCTCCTGGCCCAGAAGTCGTGGATCGTTCCGATACCCGGCACCACGAAGCTACATCGCCTGGAGGAAAACATCGGGGCGGCTGCCGTCGAACTGACGCCCGAGGAGCTTCGCATCATCGACAGTGGCGTCTCGAGGATCTCGGTGCACGGGGCCCGGTATCCGGAACACCTGCAGCACCTGGTAGGTCGCTGAGAGTTCGTAGCATGCGAGTTGGCATTCTGGGTTCGGGGTTAATGGGCGGCAAGCTCGGAACGATCTTCGCGCGAGCCGGACACGAGGTGATATTCAGCTACGTCCGCAGCGAGCAGAAGTTGAAGACGTTGGCCCGCAACGCCAAAGGCAACGCAAGACACGGTACACCGCGCGAGGCCGCGCAGGAGGTCGACGCGGTATTTCTCGCGGTGCACTGGTCCCGTGTGGACGATGTGCTGAAGAAGGCAGGCGATCTGTCGGGGAAGCCGGTTATTACCTGCTCCCTCCCGATGAACGACGACAACACCGGGCTCGTCATTGGTCATACGTCATCGGGCGCGGAGGAACTCAAGAAGAAACTTCCGAAGGCCCGCGTCGTGGTCGCTTTCAATACGGTGCCGAGCGAAGTGCTGTTCAGCGTGTACGAAGCGAAGCGCAAGGCCCGCCGACCGAGTCTGGTGTACTGCGGCGACGACCAAACCGGCAAAGAAGTGGCCGTCGAGCTCATACGCGACGCAGGCTTCGAGCCTGTGGATGCAGGTCCTTTACGGATCGCGCGGTACACCGAGCCGTTCGCACTGCTCATGGGCGAGCTGGCGTACGGAGGTGCGGGCGGGCCGGAACTGACGTATCGGTTCGAACGTTTGGGCAACGAGGCTGAAAGGTCCTGAACGTCCGCTTCGGCGATACTTGCCGGCCGCGCTCGGTGGGTCGGCTTCTACCGCATGCCGAGCTTCACATTCGCAATGACGTTCGCCGCGTCGCGTGGCGCCGAGCGCCAATACTGCTGGGGTGCCTGGACCTGTGCGCCCAGAATCGCCGCCGCGTGCCAGGGCCAGCGCGGATTTCAAAGCATCGCGCGCGCCATCGCCACCAGATCGGCATCGCCCGACGCAACGATCGCTTCGGCCTGCTTCGCGTTCGTGATGAGCCCGACCGCCATCGTCGGTATCGACGTGGCGCGGCGGATCGCCCGCGCGAGCGGCACCTGATAGCCCGGCCCGAGGGGGATCTTCTGCGCGGGCGAAATGCCGCCGCTCGGAGATCCCGCGCATGGTGGGGTTGGTTGGCCTGCAGCCGTGCCAAGGCGGGTGTGCCGAACGCGAGGCCGTGTCAGCCGATTCGTTTCGCGTGCAGCAGCGCAAATTCGGCCCGCCGGATGAAGCCGAGCGCAAGATAGATCTCGATCGCCCGTGTGTTGCCGATCTCGACGTGCAGGAACGGCGTCTCGCCTGCGCGCAGCATTCGGTTGATGACCCGCTTTATCAATGCCTGCGCGTAGCCGCGCCCTCGCGCGTCCGGATGAGTGCACACCGCGCTCAGCTCGCGAAAGCTGCCGATCCACATCCGCTCGCCCGCCATTGCGACCAGCCGCCCGCCTTCGCGAATGCCGACGTACGTTCCGAGCTCGATCGTGCGCGGCCGGAAAGGCCCGGGCTGCGTGAGTTCGACCAATGCCAGCATCTCGGGGACATCGGCCGCGCCAAGAATCGACGCGTCGGCATCGCCGTCCGGTAGCAGTGACGGGTCGACGCGGATCATCTGCGTGAGCCGCAATGCGTGCAGCGTTTCCCAGGTTGTCGGCAGCGTCGGCACAAACGGCCCGAATATCCCCACGTCGTCGCCGACATCGACCACCGCCGCCAAGGCCTCGATGTTGGCCAATCCCGCGCCCGGCAATCCCGCGAGGGGGGAAATGACCGGCGGATAGCGGCGCGCGAGCGTTTGGCCGAGAGCAAGGTGAGCATGCCGGCCCGCAAGGCACGACCAAATGGGATTGTCGAGCGCACGCTCGACGTCGGAAGTCTCGTCCCCCATCGCTTCCATGATACCGGCTCCGCAGGACCGCGCGCAGGCGCCGATTGACGAACCGTATTACGTCCGAGATACTCACTCGCGCTCGCGCGGCCGGTCCATGCTCGACGGATCGTCGAAACCCGATGGCATTACGCGCCGCGCTCCTTGAAGGGGGGAATCCGGCCTCATGACGCTGGAAGACTGGCTCAGGGAACTCGGCCTGGAGCGGTACTGCTCGGTCCTCGCCGAAAACGATATCGACTTCGACACGCTTCTCGATCTCGAGGAGCGCGATTTCGACAAGCTCGGCTTTTCGCTCGGGCATCGGCGAAAACTCCTGAAGGCGATCGCGGCAAGGAAACTCGCGCCCGGCCGATCTCCGGCGACATCTCCACCGGCAACCACCGCGACCACGATTGCGGCGCACGAGGCGGAACGGCGTCAGGTCACGGTCCTGTTTTGCGATCTCGTCAATTCCACTGAGCTCGCCAACGCCATCGACCCCGAGGATATGGGTGCATTGATCCAGCGCTATCAGGACGTGTGCACCGGTGCGATAACCAGCTTCGGCGGCTTCGTTGCCAAATTCCTGGGCGACGGCGTGCTTGCCTATTTCGGCTACCCGCAGGCCAACGAAGACGATGCCGGACAATCGGTTCGGGCCGCTCTGGCGATCGTCGAGGGCGTCGCGCAGACGACGCGCCCCGACGGGCAGCCGCTCGAAAGTCGCGTCGGAATTGCTACCGGTCTCGTGGTCATCGGCGACATCATCGGAGCCGGCGCTGCCCGGGAGCACGCAATCATCGGGCAGACGCCCAACCTCGCGGCACGTCTTCAGTCGCTGGCCGAAGCGAATTCGGTCCTGGTCGCGTCGACGACGCATCGGCTGCTGGGAAAGCAGTTCAACTGCCAGAGTCTCGGTGAACACTCGCTCAAAGGATTCGCCGAGCCCGTTCAGGCGTGGCGCGTCCTGGGCGAGGCTGCAACCGAAAGCCGGTTTGCGGCGATCCGATCCGTGGGCCAGAGCCCGTTGATCGGCCGCAACGAGGAAATGGCAATCCTGCGCGACCGCTGGAACCTGTCACTGCAGGGTGCGGGTCAGGCGGTGTTGATACAGGGCGAAGCCGGCATGGGCAAGTCACGCATCGTGGACGCTCTGTCCCAGGACCTTGGAGACGAACCACATTTTCGAGTGCTCTGCCAGTGTTCGCCATATCACACGAACAGCGCACTGCACCCGGTCATCCGGCATCTCGAGCGCGGGGCCGGCCTGGCGCCAGAGGATTCCGCCGCATGCAAGCTCGAGAAACTGGAAGCGCTTCTCGCGGCCGCGGGGACCAACACCGCCGCAACGACGAGCCTGATGGCCGACCTGCTCTCGATTCCCACTGACGGCCGATATCCGCCGCTCGGGCTTTCGCCCGCTCAGCGCAAAGTCGCGACCGTCGCCTCGCTCGTCGATCAAATGACCGCGCTTGCCGTTCAGAAGCCGGTTCTGTTCGTCCTCGAGGATGCGCACTGGATAGACCCGACGACCCAGGAGCTGGTGACGCGCCTCATCGATGGCATCGCGAAAGCGCGGGTCCTCGCGCTCATTACCGCGCGACTCGAATATGCGCCACTGCGGACGAACGGAGGATCCACTACTTCGCGGGTCTTGTCGCGCCTCACCAAGCAGGAGTGTATCGACCTCGTTGCCGGGACTGCTGCTTCGCGGGCACTCGAGCCGGCGCTGGTCGACGAGATCGTCGCCAAAGCCGACGGCAATCCGCTCTTCGTCGAAGAGTTGACCAAAGCGGTTACCGAGTCGGAGAGCTCCGATCGACCCGTCGTGCCGGAAACATTGCAGGATTCGCTGATGGCTCGCCTCGACCGGCTCGGACCGGCGAAGGAGATCGCCCAGGTTGCCGCGGTCATCGGCCTGCAGTTCTCGCAACCGCTGCTCGAGCTGGTGGCGGTCGAATGCGCGACCGATATCGCGAGCGGCATCGCGCGCCTGGCCGATGCAGGCCTCGTGCTGAGCCAGGGCCGGGCGACCGAATCCGCTTATCGCTTCAGTCACGCGTTGATGCGCGACATCGCATACGCAAATCTGCTGCGCGGCCGCCGGCGTCAGATTCACGAACGCATCGGCCGCGCGCTCGTCGAGCGTTTCCCCGCGGTGGCCGAGACGGAGCCCGAAGTGGTCGCGCATCACTTCGCCAATGCCGGGATCCCTGATCTCGCATGCGCGTATCACGAGCGTGCCGGCGATCGCGCCGCGGCCCGCTTCGCCTTCGCCGAGGCCATCGCCCACTTTCGAGCCGGTCACGCGGAGGCGGGCAAATTGGCAGACGGCGAGGAGCGCGTCCGGCGCGAGCTTGCTCTCCTGCTCAAACTGGGACCCGCGCTTTCGATCATCAAGGGGCCGCAGGCCCCGGAAGTGGAGGAAACCTACCGGCGCGCGCATGCTGCCGGAGAGAAAGCCGGCGACCACGTTGGACTGTTCAAGGCGACATGGGGGCTCTGGTTCAACGCCATTCCCAGCCGCAAGCTCGAAGTCATGCGCGACCGGGCCCAGGAGCTGATCGCCCTCAGCGGGCAAGTCGCGGATCCAGATCTGCAGCTCGAGGCCTTCCATTGCCGCTGGTCCACCGCTCTCTTCCGCGGCGAGGGGCCGACGGCGCTCAAGTACACGCAGGAAGGCGTCCGGCAATACGATCCGGCCCGGCACGCCTGGATGGGCCCCGTGTTCGGCGGTCACGATCCGGGCGTGTGCGCGCATACGTCTAGGGCGCTGGCGCTCTGCTTTTCCGGCCAAACCGCTGAGGCGCGACAGTTCGGCGACAAGGGTGTTTTGCTCGCCGAAACGCTGGGACACCCGCACAACGTCGCCTTCGCCCTGCAGAATCTCCTGGTGCTGCATCAAACGCTCGGTGACCGCGGGACGGTCAATCGCGCGGCGCAGCGCTTGCGCGACCTTGCCGAGAAGTACAACTTTCCGCCGCAGCGTGCGCACGCGCTGATGGTTTCTGGCTGGGCGTGCACGTTCGGAACGGGCAGCGACGCGGGTTTGGCGATCATGGAGGCCGAATACCCGAGAGCGTCAGCGATCGGACCGTTTTTCCGGTATTACGCGGCCATTCTGGCGGACGCGCGAGAAAGGTCCGGACGGGTTTCCGATGCGCTCGAGGTGGCGCAATGGGCGCTCGGTACGGTGACGGAGCCGGGCGTCGGCATGTTCGTGCCGGAGCTCCATCGCCTGCAGGGCGTCTGTCTGCTGCGCCTCGGGTCCGGCCACGCGGACGAAGCCATGCGTTCATTGCAAACGGCGTTGGTCGTCGCCAGACAGCAAGGGGCGGCGTTGTTCGAATTGAGGGCTGCCATGAGTCTGGCGAAGGCGGCCGCGTCACAAGGCAGAGCCGCTGAAGGTCAGCAGTCGCTGCGCGCCGTCTGCTCCGAGCTCCAACCGGAATTCGACGCGCCGGACCTCGAGCAAGCCAAGCGGATTCTTCAAGGATAGCGTTCGGCTCATTCCTTGCGCCGGCGCGGCATCGTCGCTACCGCATGCCGAGCTTCGTATCAGCAATGACGTTGGCCGCGTCGCGCGGCGCCGAGCGCCAATACTGCTGGGGTGCCTGGACTTGTGCGCCCAGAATCGCCGCCGCGTGCCAGGGCCAGCGCGGATTCCAGAGCATCGCGCGCGCCATCGCCACCAGATCGGCATCGCCCGACGCAACGATCGCTTCGGCCTGCTTCGCGTCCGTGATAAGTCCCACCGCCATCGTCGGTATCGACGTGGCGCGGCGGATCGCCCGCGCGAGCGGCACTTGATAGCCCGGCCCGAGCGGGATCTTCTGCGCGGGCGAAATGCCTCCGCTCGACGTGTCGATCCAATCGCAGCCGGCGGCTTTGAGGCGCCGCACGAGCGCGATGGAATCCTCGATCGTCCAACCGCCGTCGACCCAGTCGGACGCGGAGATACGCACGCCCATCGGCCTGTCCTGCGGCCACGCGTCGCGCACCGCCGCGAACACCTCCAGCGGAAAGCGGACGCGATTGTCGAACGGCCCGCCGTACGCGTCTTCGCGCCGGTTCGAGATCGGCGACAGGAACTCGTGGAACAGGTACCCGTGGGCGCAATGCAGCTCGATCGCGTCGATGCCGAGGCGCGAAGCACGTCGTGCGGCGTCGACAAACTCGCGCTTGATCTGCGCGATGCCCGCCGCGTCGAGCGCAGCCGGCGGCGGTTCGTGCTCGAGTTGCGGAATCGCCGAGGGCGCCACGGGTGTCCATCCGCCCTGGGCGACAGGAATCAGTTGTCCGCCTTCCCACGGCACCTTCGACGAGCCTTTGCGTCCCGCGTGCGCCAACTGGATCGCCACCGGCATCGGCGGCGCGTCCGCGCGCGCGATTGCCAGACGTTCCCCGATAGCTTTTTCGCAGGCGTCGTCGTAGAGCCCGAGGCAGCCATGCGTGATGCGGCCGATCGCCGATACCGCGGTGGCCTCGATCGTGAACATACCCGCGCTCGATTGCAGAAGCTGGCCCCAATGCACGATGTGCCAGTCGACGGCGCAGCCGTTCACCGCCGAGTACTGACACATCGGCGACACGACGATGCGGTTGGCGAGCGCTAGCTTGCGCAGCTTGAAAGGCGAAAACAACGTTCTGTGCATGGTCATCTAAGCCTTTGGCAAACTGCGTAATTCTAAATGGAGAGCAAACAAGGAAGCGGCGCAGTCCGGACGCTGCTAAACTAGCGCTCTTTTTTCAAGGATATGCGCGTGACTGAAGTCCTGGAGTGCTTGAAGAAATACGGGCAGCGGCTCGACTTGGAGATTGCCAAAGAGATGGGCATGCCGCTTGCAACGGTGCGTCAGCGTCTTACCGGCCTGGCAGCTACGGGGGCGGTCATCACCTGCAATCTGACCCGCTTCGAAGGCGGGAAGAGGATTGATGCCTGGCAGTGCCGCGTGTCGGGTTATGTCCCGCCTCTGGCGCCCGGTCGAAAGGCAAAGCGGACGACGTAGACCGCTGCGGACTACGACTTCCTCGCAACCAGGTCGATGAGTGCGGACAACCCGTTGTGATGAACGGCATGGGATACAGCGTTTGGGGCTTGCTGGTGCTCGTCGGCGATATCTGGGCGATCATCAACATTCTTCAAAGCTCCGTTTCCAACGAGAAGAAATTGATCTGGATCATCGCGGTGGTGCTGCTGCCGCTGCTCGGCTTGATCCTGTGGTTTTTCCTCGGACCACGGGAACGGAAGGTGTAGCGCGCTCGGCTGATCGTCACATCGGTCGCTCGCCGACCGATCACTGAATCACGTCGTCCGCGCGCGCCAGCAACGATTGCGGGATCGTGAGACCCAGCGCCTTGGCGGTCTTGAGGTTGATGACCAGCTCGAACTTCGTCGGCTGCTCGACGGGGAGGTCGGCGGGCTTCGCGCCCTTGAGGATCTTGTCCACGTACACGGCGGCGCGTCCGACGAAATCGGCCATGTTCACCGCATAGGCCATGAGGCCACCGGCCTCGACACTTTCGCGAAAGCTGTACATCGTCGGCAACCGGTTCTTTACCGCGAGCTTGGCGATCCGGGTCCGGTGCGCCAGGAACGTCGAGGTACCGTTAACCAGAAGCGCGTCCGCGCGCTCTCGCGCCATGGCGGCGAAGGCGCTATCGAACTCTTCCGGCCCTTTTGCCTCCACATGCTGAAGGCGCATGCGCAGAGTTCGGGCGGCAGCCTCCACCTCTCTCACCTGAAGTGCGAATGATGGGTCGGCCGGGTTCGACAGGATCGCCACTCGGGAAGCGCGGGGGATAGTCTCCTTCAGAATTTGCAGCTGCCTGCCGAAGATCTCCGGACCGGGCGTGAAGGTCGTACCCGTGATGTTCCCCCCTGGCCGCCTCAGGCTGGCGACAAGCCCCATCTCGACAGGATCGCTTGGGAAGATCATGACAATAGGAATGCTGCTCGTCGCATTTTTTGCCGCCAGCGCAGCGGACCCGGCCGGCGCGACGATCACATCCACGTTGCGCCGGACCAGCTCGGCTGCGAGATCGGGCAACCGCTCGACGTTCCCCTCGGCCCAGCGGTACTCGATGACGAGGTTCTGGCCCTCGACCCAGCCGAGCTCACGTAACTTTCTCAAGAATGCGTCGAGTCCGCGCTCCACGGACTCGCGGGTGGGGGTGCTCAGATAACCGACGCGGTATACCTTGCCCGCTTGCTGCGCTTCGGCGGCGAGCGGTGCAGCGCCGAAGGCAAGTAGCGCAAGAAGTGCAAGTCCTGCGTTACGTCTTTTCATCGAGATTCCCGTTGATGGTCATGCGGCGACGCAGGCACCAGGATCGTCGGCCAAGGCGTCCCCCCAATCCTGGTCAGCCGTGAATCTACACCTAGGTGACCGCAAGGGTCGGTTTGCACCGGCCCGGCGGATTATCCGCCTCCGTTCTCCAATTGCCTGCATGAGGATGTCCGGCCTGTGGGACGGGCGCCTACAGACGAATCAGCGTGGCGCTGATTCCCAGGGTGACACCTTGAGCCTACAGTGGGTGCGTGTCGAATGATGCGAAAAGGGGTCTTTTGTGAACAGTGGCGGCGATATACGGTTCGGGCGTTGGCGGCAATTCATCGTGGAAGTCTTGGTCGGTGCGTCGACGGTCGCCATTGTGTTCGCAGCAATCGACGCGACGGCGGAACCGATTCTGGGTGCGGTCGCGCTGATCGGCATCGCGCTGATGCTCGAGCGTGATGTCCCGGCGCAATCGGCGGGCAACATCGGCCCGCAGCCGCTGCGACCACCCGTGGAACCCGAGCCGCAGGCAATGGTGCGCTTCGACGCCGCGCTCGTCGACGCGACGAGCGCGTGATGAACGAAACGCCCAAACCGTTGCAGGTCTACATCGTCGAGGACTCACCGATCGTCCAGCGGTTCCTCGGTTCCGCGATCGCGGCGGCGGGAGCGGAGCTGGACGGTTGCAGCGACGACGCGCAAGCAGCCATTGCCGATGTGTTCGCCCTGCAGCCGGATCTGATCCTGATCGACATCAGCTTGGCTTCCGGCAGCGGATTCGACGTGCTGAAGGCGCTGCACGAGCACAGCCTCGTCCCAGAGGCGATCAAAGTGGTCCTGACCAATCACGCGAGTGACGAATACCGGAACCTCAGCCTTCAGCTGGGCGCCGATCGATTCTTCGACAAGTCGTCGGAGACATCGCAGGCCCTGGCGTTGATCAGTACCTTGGCTACGGAAAGACGGGTTGCCACGTTCCGGAACCGGAGCAGCGCTCCGCTGCGTCACTGATCCGCACCGGGTTACACCGGCACCCGGCAAGACGTCACAGGCGCACGAATTCCTTGCCCTTGTTGGGGTCGACCACGTATTTGTAGAACGCCTCGTTCACCTTCGGCCAGCTCTTCAGCGCCTTCATGTTGCCGAGCCAGCGACAGATATTCGGATACGCGCCAAACTTGCAATCGATGACCTCGCCACCGAGGACCATCATCGCGCCCAGATAGTCGGCAATCGTGATGTCGTCGCCGCAGATGAACGCGCTTCGCGGCCCGATGATGCCCTCGTCCAGCACCTTGAGCCAGCCCAGCGCCTTGTCCTTGCCCCATGCTACGGTCCCTGCTTGCACCACGTCGTCGGGCCGCTTCATGAACGGAAAGATCTGCGGGTAGAGGAAGCCGTAGGAAAAATCCCGGTAAAAACCCGTATTGAGCCAATCCATCCGCTCGTTGACGCGTGCGCGCTTGCGCAGATCGGATGGATACGCGGGAGAACGTGTCTTCTCGGCGAGATACTTGAGGATTGCCGAGCTCTCCGTCAGGCGGAAGTCGCCATCCTCCAGCACCGGCACCTGGTGGCTCGGATTGATCGCCTCATATTCCGGTTTGTACTGCTCACCGGTGAACAGGTCCACAACCTGGTAATCGAGGTCGATACCGGACTCGGTAGCGAACAGCACGATCGGCCGACTCGTCGTCGACACCGGATGGTAGTAGAGCTTCATGCCTTTCTCCTCGCGCAAGATGACACATCACGGGAACGTCGACGTCCCCGTCTATGATAGTCGGGGATCGACTCCGACCGATCGCGAGCGCGGTATCGCGCAGCGTCACGCCGCGATCTGGGTGACTGAAAAAGATGCTGACGCTACGCCGTTGCCCTCAGAGGGTCAAGACATGACAGCTTGTGCCTCAACGTACGCTATTCCTTCGATGGGACGGCCTCCGAGGCGCTTGCATCGCGATGCGAGAACTTCTCCAGCTTCATAGAAGATCACCTTGCCATCGTACACCCCGTAGATCCAGCTCCGCGTGAAGGGCTGCTGATGGAATTCGGGTCCGCTCGTATCATCGAACACGACGGTTGAAGACGAATCCGCTCGATGATCGTTATGCAGGTTGATGATGAGTAGTCGTTTTTCGAGCCTGCAAGAAAAACGCTGCCACTTGCCACACGATAAAGACACCGATAAAGCCGAGCAAGGTGCCGCTGATGGGGCGGGTCAAGAACGAGGTGAAATTCCCGCGGCTCAAGAGCAGTGCACGGCGGAAGTTTTCTTCCAGCATGGGGCCGAGGATGAAGCCCAGCATGAGCGGAGCAGCATCCAAATCCAGGCGCATGAAGATATAGCCGATGAAGCCAAAGACAGCGGTGATGAAAATGTCATCCAGGTTGTTGTTGACGCTGTAGGTGCCGATGCAGCAGAAGAAAAGAATCGATGGGAACAGCACGCTGTAGGGGATCTTGAACACCGACAACCAGTAGCGCACCAAGGGCACGTTGAGAGTGATCAGGAAGCAGTTGCCCACCCACATGCTGGCTACCAGGCCCCAGAACAAATCGGGGTGACCCGCGATCATGTTGGGTCCCGGTTGGATGCCCTTGATGATGAAGGCCGCCATCATGAGGGCCATGACCGCGTTCTCGGGAATACCGATGCTCATGAGCGGGATGAAACTGGTGCGTGCGGCCGCCTCGTCGGCGGCCGCTTGCCCGGCCACTCCCTCGATCGCTCCGGAGCCGATCTCGTGCTTGTACTTGCTGAATTTCTTGTCGACGGCATAGGCGGCGAACTGGGCGATCACGGGACCGCCGCCGGGCAGGATGCCCAGGAAGGAGCCGATCACACTGCCGCGCAATGCGCTGGGAATGATGCGCTTGAACTCTGGCCAGGTAGGGATGAGATTGATCTTGCCGTTGAAAGGCGTGCGCTCATCGCGGTTGTCAAGATTTTTCGTGATCTCGGCAATGCCGAAGCACCCCAAGGCGATGCTCACCAGGCCAACGCCTTCGGCCAGGAAGGGCAAGTTCATGGTGAAGCGCTGCATGCCGCTGTTGACATCGGTCCCGATCTGTCCAAGCAGCACGCCGATCAAGCACATCGCCATGCCATTGAGCAGACTGCCGGTAGTGACAAAGCTCACGCACACAAACCCCACCAGCATGAGGGCGCAGTAATCGGCAGGCCCGAACAGGAGTGCCACCTCGCCCAGAGTCGGGGCCAGGGACGAGAGCACCACGATGGCCACACTGCCACCAATGAAACTGGAAACGCCCGCGGTGAACAGGGCCAGGCCGGTCTTGCCCTTGAGCGTCATCTGGTAGCCATCGATGCAGGCCACGATGCTGCTGGCGTGAGGAATCTTCATCGTGATGGCGCTCACGCTGTCGCCATATTGGGCGCCATAGTAGATTCCCGCCAGCATGATGAGCGCGCCCCCTGCGGGAATGGAATAGGTCAGGGGCAGCAATATACTGATGGTGGCGAGAGGGCCAAGCCCAGGTAGCAGGCCCACGAGCGTGCCCACCGTGCAGCCGATGGCGCAGAACATAAGGTTCTGCCAGGTCAGTGCGACTTCAAAACCGAGCGCGAGGTTGTGCAGGACGTCCATCAATAGAGGGGCAGGTTAAAGCCAAGCAGTTTTTGAAACGTCAAGGCAACGGCAATCAGGCCGGCCGAGATTTTGAGGTTGCGCATCACGGAATACGACGCGGTGCCGGCAAATGAGGCGCAAAACACCATGAACACGATGCCCGCGATCATGTTGAGATGCTCGGAGATCAGCGCAAATCCGCACAGGCTCGCTAGGATGATGGCAATGTTCTTCATCTTGAAGTCAAGGTGTACCCGTTCGACGAAGCGCGAACGCACCACGGTGATCAGGCCAATCAAGAGCAGAAGGCAACTCACCAACAAGGGAAACAGGCCGGGCCCCGCGCGACTGAACTGGCCCATCGGGTAACGCAGCGACACCAGGCCAAAGGCCAGGGAAATCGCGATGAGGAATAGGCCCCTGACAAGATTTCGGTCATTCATACGAAGTCAGATGAGGTTGGCGGCAACGTTCACGGATAGGAAATCGAAGTCCACTAAGCGCCCGCGAGTCAGGGTATCACCGGTCGACGCGGTCGGGCTGACGGGGAGCTGACGGCGAGAGGGGGTGTTCGGGCGTTGCCGAGGGGCCGCTCCTGCCCTGTGTGCGGGTGACCGGCGCGCATCGGCGTGCCCGCGCCTAGCGTATGGCAGTCGCAGCGACGAGCATGATCGACGCCTTCCGCCCGCGGCCGTGCTACATGCGGTTTCCAGAGTCGATGGCGAGTTCTTTCACGGCGGCGTCATCGGCTGCACCACGCCTACGCTTGCCTATCGGCGTCAGCGTAGCCAGCGTCCGGTGATCCGGTCGTACTCGCCCGACGCCTTGGCGAGATGGAACCACGTGTCGATCCATCCCTTGATCGCCGCGTCCCCACGGGGGAGCAGCCACGCCATCTCCCCATATTGCAGCGGCTTGTCCGGATTGACGGCACACAGGCCCGGGCGCAGCTTCTGTCGAGGCCATCACCTATTTCACGCGCAGTCTGGGCGCGGCGCGCAGCGGCGATCTCGCCGCGACCCGCAAGGATGCCGAGAAGCTCGAGTCCTTCCACAAGGCGCTGCTGGCCGCGAAGAACAACTACTGGGCCACCGAAGTCGAGGTCCAGCAGCTCGCGGTAGCCGGATGGATCGCGCTGGGCGAAGGCAAGTCCGAGGAGGCGCTCAAGTTCATGCGCGCGGCCGCCGACCTCGAGGACCGCAACGAAAAGCACATCGTCACGCCCGGCCGCATCGTTCCCGCGCGCGAGCTGCTGGGCGAGATGCTGCTCGAGTTGAAGCAGCCCGCCGCGGCGCTCAAGGAGTTCGAAGCCTCGCAGCAGCGCGAGCCCAACCGCTTCCGCAACTGCCTCGGCTCCGCGCGCGCCGCGGAAATGGCGGGCGATCGCGCGAAAGCCGCGGCCTATTACCAAAAGCTCCTGGCGCTCGCGAAGGATGCCGACACGGCGCGGCCCGAGCTGGTGAGCGTGAAAAAATTCGCGGCGCTGTGAGGAGTTTCGCCGGCCTCACCTGCGCGACCCTGTTGTGCGCGGCGATCGCGGCCATCGCCCCGATTGCCGCCGCCGACCCCTACGAGGCGGATCCTGATCTCGCCGCGCGCGACGAGGACTACGCCGCGGGCCAGCGGGCGGTCGAGAAGAAGGAGTGGGCTGAGTCCGTGCGCCTTTTCCAGCGCGCGGAGATACGCCATCCCGATGAGGCGGACCTGCAGAACATGCTCGGTTATTCCTATCGCAACCTGAAGCAGTACGACCTCGCGTTCAAGCACTACAAGCGCGCCATCGAGATTGATCCGCGGCATCGCGGCGCGCACGAGTACATCGGCGAGACCTACCTCCTGATAGGCGACCTGGCGGGCGCGGAGAGGCACCTCGCCGCGCTCAAGGAGATATGCCTGCTGCCATGCGACGAGTTGAAGGACCTCGAGCGCGCGATTGCGGAGTACCGGGCCAAACCGCGTCGATCGTCAACCTAAAGCGGCGTCAGGCGCGAGGCCACCTGCAGTGGCCTCTACAACATCGCCATCTTCTCTCTCTAAGGCCTGACGAACCGAAGCGCGAACTTGTCGGTGGGAATCTTCGCGTCGCCGGAAGACTCCTCGCGGGTATCGGCGGGGTCGCGCAGGAAGTCGCTCTCGGCTTCGAGGACGAAGCCGGCCTTGCGCACTTCTGCGAGGACGATGGCTTCGTCGATGCGGTGCAGGGTCTTCCCGACCGAGATGTCGGCGCCGGCTTTGGCCGAGTGATCGATCACGACGAAATGCCCGCCTGGTTTCAAGGCGACGAAGAGCCGCTGATTCATCTTGGCGCGATCGACCGGCAGGTACGTGATGTCGTGGTAGTTGAGGATGAGGGTGATCAAGTCGAACTTCGGCGCGCCATCGGGCACCGGATCCTCGAACGGGCGGATCACCGCTACGAGATTGGCCTGCGGATGGTCGGCGAGGCGCTTGGTGAACGCCGCGCCCGGCTGTTCGCGCTGCGCCCAAACCGTGCCGGTCGGGCCGACGGCGAGCGCGAGCAGCTGCGAGGTGTAGCCCGCACCCGTGGAGACGTCGAGCACCTGCATGCCCGGCTTCACTTGCGTGAACGGTAGGAACTCGGCGGGATGGCGCGCCGCGTCCATGCGCCGGTCCTGGTCCGTCCGGATCGGACTATCGATGACGGTCTGGTTGCGCAGGGCGGCGATGCGCGGGTCCTCGGCTGGCAGCGTCGAGCAGCCACCGAGTGTGAACAGGAGGCCGACGATGAGGGAGACCGAAGTTCCAGGAAACGCAAGCGCGAGGTGACGAGGATGGAGGGACATTGCCGGCTCTCGATGAGAAAGTGCAGACGGGCCGGAATCATACTCCACGGGCGGGGCGAGGAACGCTCCGCCAAGAAGCGCTGCGAGTATGCCGACGCGCGACCGGGCGTTTGCGCGCACTGCTGCGGATAACCCTACCGCAGCGCGCGACGCCACCTGCATCGACTTCGATGCCCACCGTCGAAGCGGAGGCGGCCGCAGACTGTACCGCTGGAACCGCGGGACGTGATCCGTCGGGCGCGACGGCAGCTGCCGCTTCGCGTCAGTACGTCAGGCAAGCCGCGTTGAGAATCCCGACCGAGACTGCCAGCGCGGCGAGCAGCGTTGCGGGTGCGGCGCGACCAGCCTCGATCGCTTCGCGAAAATGCGGCACCAGCCGGCTGACCGCAGCGTACACGACGAGTTGGACGACCAGCGCAATGGCGCCCCAGGCGACCATGTCGACAGGGTTGACGCTGTGCGCGATCGCGCTCGCGAGCGGCAGAACGAAACCGATGAGCGCGCCCGAGAGCGAGATCGCCGCGGCAACGTTGCCGCCGCGGATGAGGACGAATTCCCGATACGAGGTCACGCGAACGTAGATCGCCACGAATATCGTCAGCAGGACGAGCGCGAGCGCGAAATAGAGCAGGAAATTCGGGAGTCCGGCAATCGATTGCCAGAGCGTGCTCATCGTTGGCCTCCAGTCGCGGCGCCGACGTCCGGTGCGGCGTCAAGTGAAGTAATGGGGAACGAAATGGCTGCTGTTGCGGGTGATCGGTGTCACATCCTCCCGGATGCCGATTCCCGCCGGCTCATCGCCGACGACCCACGAGCCGATGACTGCATAACTGTCGCCGAAACGCGGCAGCGGTGTATAGGCCTGGTAGACCCAGCCTTCGGCGCCGTAAGTGCCGCCCTCGCGCAGCACCTCGGCGCCGCGATAGACGGTGACGTTGGCCCCCTCGCGCGAGTACAGCGGCTTCTGAACGTAATCGCCGGAAATCCGAAATCGCTCGAACGCGGCCGGAAGCAGGTTCGGGTGGTTCGGATTCAGCTCCCATAGGATCGGCAGCAATCCCTTGGTCGACAGCAGTATCTTCCACGGCGGCTCGATCACCTTGAGCCGCGTTTCGAGCAGATGCGGCCCGAACTCGTCGTGCATCAGCCATTCCCATGGGTACAGTTTGCACAACACGTCGATGATCGTGCCTTCGTCGTCGACGAAATTCCGCGCCTCGTCCGCCCAGCCGATGTCCTCGACGTAGACGAACCGCGTCGCGACCCCCGCCTGGGTCGCAACGTCGCGCTGGTATTCGATGTTGCCGCGATCCTCGTCGCTGTCCTTGACGCAAGCGAAATGCACCGGCGTATTGGCCGAAGACGTCACGCCGATCGCGCGCCAATTCGCGATGAGCTTTTCGTGCAACGAGTTGAACTGGTCAGCCTCCGGCGTCGCCGGCAACACCGCCTGCTGCAACCATCGCCACTGGACCACGGAAGCCTCGAGCAGCGCGGTCGGCGTGTCGGCGTTGTACTCGAGCAGCTTGGGCGGATTGACGCCGTCGTAGGCAAGATCGAAACGGCCCGCGAGCGCGGGCTCCTTCGCCCGCCACGACGCTCGCACGTAGTCGGCGAACGCGGCCGGGATCGCGAGCTGCTCGAAGCGGTCGGCAGCAACGATTTGCTCGATCGCGGTCAGCGTGAGCTCGTGCAACGCGAGCGTCGCGGCCTCGAGCTCGTCGATCTGGGCGGCAGTGAAGCGGTAGCAATGCGCTTCGTCCCAGTACACGCCGTCCATCGAATGGTAGGTGAAGCCGACCGACTCGCAGTCTTCACGCCAGTTCGGCCGAGGCGTAACGTCGAGGCGTTCCATCACGAACCGCCGGAGCCGTGGGCCGCCCCGCTGGCGCCGAATCCGCCGTGGCTCACATGGCCGGTGCCGACCGCGTGACTGCCGGGTCGGGCTTGACTGACGCTCCCCGGCGCCTCGTGCTGCGGGCTGGAACCGAATTGTCCGGAGCGGTACGCGGGCCCGTACCAGTAGCCCGAATGGAACCCGGGTGCATATCCGGTGGCGGGCCGGTTTTCACACTTGAGCTCGTCACCCCAGTCCCGAACGCAGTCTTCCTTGCTCGAATACAGGTCGCGCCGCAGGGTTTCGTCCTCCTGCCCGCACGCAGTCAGCGCCGCAGCGCCGAGCAGCACCAACGTGACACGAGCGGACGATCTGCGCTGGCGGGAAGGCATCGGTGCAGATTCGAGTTTGGCGCATCATAACCGATCGCCGCCTTTGCGCCGGACCGGATGTTACATTGGCGAGCGGGAGGGTCGTATCGATCGAAACGAGCCATGAACAAATTTCCCGAGGACATCTACACCGAACCTGAACCGGACGTCGACACGCTCGCTAATCTGGGGCCGCTCACTGGAATGGCCGGCATCTGGACCGGCGCGCGCGGTCTCGACGTCAGTCCAAAACCTGACGGTCCGGAAAAGCAGGCGTTCATCGAACACTACGAGCTGCAGCCGATCGATGCGCAGGCGAACGGGCCACAACTCTTCTACGGCCTCCGCTACCACACGCGCATCGTCAAGCCCGACGACGTCGAAACCTTTCACGACCAGGTCGGCTACTGGCTGTGGGAGCCGGCGACGGGCGCGTTAATCCTCACGCTTTCGATACCGCGTGGACAGACGGCGATGGCCGTCGGCCGTGCCGCGGCCGACGCGAAATCATTCCGCCTCGAGGCGGTCCGCGGTTCCGAGACGAACGGGATCGTCTCCAATCCGTTTCTCGAATACGCGTTCAAGACGATGAGCTACACCATCACGGTCACGATCCATCCTGACGGGACGTGGTCCTACGAGCAGACGACGGTATTGATCATCCCGGGGCAGGCGGAGCCGTTCCGCCACACCGATCGCAACACGCTACGGAAAATCGGCGAGCCCACGCCGAATCCAACGGCGCTTGGCCCTCACTGAATCACGTCGTCCGCTCGCAGCAGCAGGGATTGCGGAACCGTCAGGCCGAGCGCCTTGGCAGTCTTGAGATTGATGACCAACTCGAACTTGGTCGGTTGCTGAACCGGAAGGTCGGCGGGCTTCGTGCCCTTGAGGATCTTGTCCATGTACACGGCGGCACGTCCGATGAAATCGGTCATATTGATCGCGTAGGCCATCAAGCCGCCTGCCTCGACCATCTTCCGAAAGTTGTGCATCGTCGGTAGCCGGCCCTTCACCGCGAGCTCGGCGATCCGGGTCCGGTACACGAGGAACGTCGAGGAACCGCCAAACAAGTGCAGAACCTGGGTCTGCGGGGTTCCACAGGATGGCCACTCGGGAGCATGAGGAATAGCCTCCAGTTACCGAATAACCTCGTCCGCACGCATCAGTAGTGTTGGTGGAACAGTGAGGCCCAGCACCCGCGCAGTTTTCAGATTGAT